>VAPM010098648.1_pt1 | contig 39899 bp, 34 predicted proteins | sample 3395091 | NCBI WGS metagenome assembly VAPM01 (sample SAMN08290445, study PRJNA428436) | hydrothermal vent metagenome | isolation source: Deep-sea hydrothermal vent chimney 3 | place: Pacific Ocean: Juan De Fuca Ridge
CCTTGGGACCGGCTACAGCCCCAGGATGTGATGAGCCGACATCGAGGTGCCAAACTCCCCCGTCGATATGAACTCTTGGGAGGAATCAGCCTGTTATCCCCAGAGTACCTTTTATCCGTTGAGCGATGGCCCTTCCATACAGAACCACCGGATCACTATGACCTGCTTTCGCACCTGCTCGACCTGTCCGTCTCGCAGTCAAGCAACCTTATGCCATTGCACTATCAGTACGATTTCCGACCGTACCTAGGTTACCTTCGCACTCCTCCGTTACTCTTTGGGAGGAGACCGCCCCAGTCAAACTGCCCACCATACACGGTCCCTAATCCAGATAATGGATCCAGGTTAGAACCTCAACAACATCAGGGTGGTATTTCAAGGGTGACTCCATAAGAACTAGCGTCCCTATTTCAACGTCTCCCACCTATCCTACACAAATCTTGTCAAAGTCCAATGTAAAGCTACAGTAAAGGTTCATGGGGTCTTTCCGTCTAGCCGCGGGTAGATTGCATCTTCACAACCATTTCAACTTCGCTGAGTCCCGAGAGGAGACAGTGTGGCCATCGTTACGCCATTCGTGCGGGTCGGAACTTACCCGACAAGGAATTTCGCTACCTTAGGACCGTTATAGTTACGGCCGCCGTTTACTGGGACTTCAATCAAGAGCTTGCACCCCATCATTTAATCTTCCAGCACCGGGCAGGCGTCACACCCTATACGTCCACTTTCGTGTTAGCAGAGTGCTATGTTTTTATTAAACAGTCGCAGCCACCTTTTCACTGCAACCCCATCATGCTTCGCGAGTAAATCGCTACACACTACCGGGGCACACCTTCTCCCGAAGTTACGGTGTTAATTTGCCGAGTTCCTTCTCCCGGGTTCTCTCAAGCGCCTTAGAATTCTCATCCTGCCCACCTGTGTCGGTTTGCGGTACGGTCTTATACAACTGAAGCTTAGTGGCTTTTCTTGGAAGCATGGTATCAATCACTTCACGTACAAGTACGCTCGTTATCACGCCTCGTCATTAACAACCTCCCGGATTTACCTAAGAAGTCTGACTACACGCTTGAACCAGGATGTCCAACACCTGGCTGACCTAACCTTCTCCGTCCCCACATCGCATTGTATAGAGGTACAGGAATATTAACCTGTTTCCCATCAGCTACGCATCTCTGCCTCACCTTAGGGGCCGACTCACCCTGCGCCGATGAACGTTGCGCAGGAAACCTTGGGCTTTCGGCGAGGGTGCTTTTCACACCCTTTATCGCTACTCATGTCAGCATTCGCACTTCTGATACCTCCAGCATCCCTCACAGAACACCTTCGCAGGCCTACAGAACGCTCTCCTACCATGCATACACTTCCTTTAAATAACTCCAATCCCACTCAACAACTACCATTGAGCCGAGCGCTTTAGTTACGACATAACCTAAAGGTTAGTCTACTCTGAAGCTAAAGCTTAGCCTCTCGGCATAAGCGCCCTCTAATCAGAGGAATTACTTAAAGTGAAGTGTATGCATCCGAAGCTTCGGTTACGTGCTTAGCCCCGTTACATCTTCCGCGCAGGACGACTCGACCAGTGAGCTATTACGCTTTCTTTAAATGATGGCTGCTTCTAAGCCAACATCCTGGCTGTCTATGCCTTCCCACTTCGTTTACCACTTAGCACGTCATTTGGGACCTTAGCTGTCGGTCTGGGTTGTTTCCCTCTCGACCACGGACGTTAGCACCCATGGTCTGTCTCCCGTAATTGCATTTCTCGGTATTCGGAGTTTGCAATGGTTTGGTAAGTACGTATGTACCCCCTAGCCATAACAGTGCTCTACCCCCGAGAATGATATACGAGGCACTACCTAAATAGTTTTCGGAGAGAACCAGCTATCTCCAAGTTTGATTAGCCTTTCACCCCTATCCACAGCTCATCCCCTAATTTTTCAACATTAGTGGGTTCGGTCCTCCAGTACCTGTTACGGCACCTTCAACCTGGCCATGGATAGATCACTTGGTTTCGGGTCTACACCCAGCAACTAAAACGCCCTATTCGGACTCGCTTTCGCTACGCCTCCCCTATCGGTTAAGCTTGCTACTGAATGTAAGTCGCTGACCCATTATACAAAAGGTACGCAGTCACGGAACAAGTCCGCTCCCACTGTTTGTATGCATACGGTTTCAGGATCTATTTCACTCCCCTCCCGGGGTTCTTTTCGCCTTTCCCTCACGGTACTGGTTCACTATCGGTCGATTACGAGTATTTAGCCTTGGAGGATGGTCCCCCCATGTTCAGACAAGGTTTCTCGTGCCCCGCCCTACTTGTCGTTACCCTAGTTCCACACACGGGATTTCGTATAAGGGGCTATCACCCTCTATGGCCGGACTTTCCATTCCGTTCTACTATCGCATGTGCTAAAAATAACAGGCTGTTCCATGTTCGCTCGCCACTACTTACGGAATCTCGGTTGATTTCTATTCCTCGAGCTACTTAGATGTTTCAGTTCACTCGGTTCGCCACCATCTCCCTATATATTCAGGAGCGGTTACCCTTGCGGGTGGGTTTCCCCATTCGGACATCTCCGGATCAAAGCTTATTTGCCAGCTCCCCGAAGCTTTTCGCAGGCTATCACGTCCTTCATCGCCTGTAATCGCCAAGGCATTCACCATATGCACTTATTCACTTGACCCTATAACATTAAAACCTGAACCCTTTTAAATTCAAATCTCGTGGTGCATGAGACACCAGCTATAGGTTTTCTAAAGCAATTTGTTAATACTGCAAATGAACACAGTATTAACAGGTTTTTATCTTCACTTGTTTTAAGAACTTGCGTCCTAGAAACTCGCGAATCAAAATGTTTCGATTTTGCAATCAATTACTACCCATTTGAATACAGCATGTCATCACAACATGTGCATTCTCTTTACTTCTTCCATTTTGTTAAAGAACAGTCTAGTTAAAAACTAGCATTAAATGCTCAGTAAACATTTAATGCTAATCTCTATTTTGTTACCAAAGATGTCCCACTCCGGGGATTCCAACTTTTTATGATTTCAAACGACGAAATCATAAAAGATTGTATATGGTGGAGGATGACGGGATCGAACCGACGACCCCCTGCTTGCAAAGCAGGTGCTCTCCCAGCTGAGCTAATCCCCCTTTAATCTTCGCAATACGTTGTTACTCGAGCACTCGCATAGCGCATACTATGCTTCGCGCCCTCGTGCCGCGTCTTACTCGATTCTCAATCCCAACCAATAACGTTAGAGATTTTCAAGAATCAAGTAAATCAAGGCAGTCGAAATGCGACACATACTTGAGTATGCAAGCAGTTCGATAACGATGAATTACGCCGATTGTTGTAAGTCTGTTGAACCAAGTAGCTCAAGCCAGAGGATTGTGCCGCATACTTGAGTATGCAAACAATCCGATAACGCTGAAATACGTGGGTTATGGTGGGTCTGGATGGACTCGAACCATCGACCCCCGCGTTATCAACACGGTGCTCTAACCAGCTGAGCTACAGACCCTATTAAAGGTAGCAATAACATCGCTGTACTTGCTATATTTGGCCAATCTTTGGTGACTGTGTGTGAACGACTGATAAGTGTGAATGCTTGTAGCCAAACCAAGATTCTCTAGAAAGGAGGTGATCCAGCCGCACCTTCCGATACGGCTACCTTGTTACGACTTCACCCCAGTCATGAATACTACCGTGGTAATCGTCCCCCCGAAGGTTAGACTAACTACTTCTGGTAAAACCCACTCCCATGGTGTGACGGGCGGTGTGTACAAGGCCCGGGAACGTATTCACCGCGACATTCTGATCCGCGATTACTAGCGATTCCGACTTCATGTAGGCGAGTTGCAGCCTACAATCCGGACTACGATCGGCTTTCTGGGATTGGCTCCACCTCGCGGCTTGGCTACCCTCTGTACCGACCATTGTATTACGTGTGAAGCCCTGGCCATAAGGGCCATGAGGACTTGACGTCATCCCCACCTTCCTCCGGTTTGTCACCGGCAGTCCCAATAAAGTGCCCAACTAAATGATGGCAATTATTGGCAAGGGTTGCGCTCGTTGCGGGACTTAACCCAACATCTCACGACACGAGCTGACGACAGCCATGCAGCACCTGTGTTACGGTTCTCTTACGAGCACCAATCTATCTCTAGAAAGTTCCGTACATGTCAAGGCCAGGTAAGGTTCTTCGCGTTGCATCGAATTAATCCACATAATCCACCGCTTGTGCGGGCCCCCGTCAATTCATTTGAGTTTTAAACTTGCGTCCGTACTCCCCAGGCGGTCAACTTCACGCGTTAGCTGCGTTACTTATGGATTTTACTCCACCAACAACTAGTTGACATCGTTTAGGGCGTGGACTACCAGGGTATCTAATCCTGTTTGCTCCCCACGCTTTCGTGCATGAGCGTCAATATTATCCCAGGGGGCTGCCTTCGCCATTGGTATTCCTCCACATCTCTACGCATTTCACTGCTACACGTGGAATTCTACCCCCCTCTGACATATTCTAGTCTTGTAGTTTCAAACGCAGTTCCCAAGTTGAGCTCGGGGATTTCACATCTGACTTACAAGACCGCCTGCGCACCCTTTACGCCCAGTAATTCCGATTAACGCTTGCACCCTACGTATTACCGCGGCTGCTGGCACGTAGTTAGCCGGTGCTTCTTCTCAAGGTACCGTCATTAACATAAGCTATTAACCTATATCGTTTCTTCTCTTGTGAAAGAGCTTTACAACCCGAAGGCCTTCTTCACTCACGCGGAATGGCTGGATCAGGGTTGCCCCCATTGTCCAAAATTCCCCACTGCTGCCTCCCGTAGGAGTCTGGGCCGTGTCTCAGTCCCAGTGTGGCTGGTCGTCCTCTCAGACCAGCTACTGATCGTCGCCTTGGTAGGCCTTTACCCCACCAACTAGCTAATCAGGTATCGACCGCTCCATTAACGCCAGGTCCGAAGATCCCCAGCTTTCCCCCTCAGGGCGTATGCGGTATTAGCTAACCTTTCGGCTAGTTATCCCCCATTATTGGATACGTTTCGATATATTACTCACCCGTCCGCCACTCGTCAGCCAGAGCAAGCTCTGCTGTTACCGTTCGACTTGCATGTGTAAAGCATTCCGCCAGCGTTCAATCTGAGCCATGATCAAACTCTTCAGTTTAATTTCTGACTATTACTATTTGTACCTCACCCTGTATTTAATTAAAAATCGCCAGGCAAGGTGGTATTTCGCTTTGCTTTATATCTCAAATTCATTTTCAAGGTTGTGTACCACCTAACTCAATAAATTGAGCTAAGTGCCATTTACATACTTGTCATAAATTTAAGTGTAAGCATTTGTTTTCTGAGTAACACCAAGCATACAATCCAAAATCATATGAAAAAACATATAACCCAAACCATATCGCCCAATGCCTTTGACCCAACTACAAACACCCACACTTATCAGTCATTCTAATTTTTAAAGAGCAGTTTGCTTTTCAGCAATATTCGTTAACGCTTTGCGACAACGAGGAGCGCATTATACAGGCCTTACAGACCCCGTCAATACTAATTGTGAAACAATTTTAAATTAGATGACGCCACCATTAATAATGGTATTTTTTAATGCATTTCGCTGCGTTATTTTGTCAAGCGAAGGCGCGATTTTACAGGGACTAAGCTTTTGGTCAAGGCTTATTTAAAGGTATTACAAAATAGTTACAATTTTTGTGACTTTAAGATGTTTACAAGCTGAAGTGCTATCGGATTTTCTTTCTTAATCTCATTTCTTAATGCATGTTTAATAATCCATCTTGTTTCTTTATTTGCATTGACTGCCCACTTTTCTAATACTTCAATCGTATAGGCATAATTTTCTTTTAAAAAATCTGCAAGATTATTCGCTACAGATTTTCTAACATAAGCTGACGGATCAACTTTTAAATTTTCTAATACGGCAATAACAACTGATGGATCATGCGAAAACAGGGTGATTTTTTTAGCCCATGGCAAACGCGGCCTAAGCCCCTCACTGGCTAAACGCCGCACATGAAAGTTTTTATGTTTTGACCAAGCCTTAGCCATTGCCAAGGTTTCTGTTGGGTGTGCCAACAAGAAAGGTCGTATTGCATACTCACCTGTATTTCTTTTTGTTATTTCCTCAATGAGCTGTATAGAAGTATTGTAATCATCTAAACCATACTTCTCTACAAAAAACGCTACCGGCATGAGCCAATACCATTCCGTAAACATACCGGTTTCATTTCTATTCTCTGGGCCTAATATTTTGTGTAAAACAGAAATTGCATCACTATAGTTTTTGGGCAACTGATGCTGTAACGCATCTGCTATGGTCTCGACCCGCTGTTTTAACTCTTGCGCGCCTATAGCCGCCTCAATCTCTTGTATAAAAGACTCGCGATTAAACTGTGAACAATATGGCGTTATTTTCTCGGCCAGCATGAGCCCAAGTTCAACACCAAAATAGTATTTGAGTCGTTTAAATTCGCTCATATACTATATTGAAATTTAACACTTAAGGTCAATTGTTTATTCCCCAGTCGGCGGCATCGATTTATTAGAACCCAAACTAGCACGCAATATCAGATAACCGAGCACACCCGATGCCAGCGATCCAATAATAATGCCCAAGCGCTCATCAAATAGTAAGTTAACCCCTGACTCTTCAAAAGCTAACGAACCTATAAAGAGGCTCATTGTGAAACCAATACCGCAAAGAATGGCTGTGCCATACAAAGAGCCCCAAGACATGCCCGCTGGCAACTTAGTTAAGTTTAGCTGAATAGCAAGCCAACAAATACCGAAAATACCTACTTGCTTTCCAATTAACAAACCTAACGCAATGCCTAACGGGACGTTGTGAAGCAATTGTTCCACCCCAACACCAGAGAAACTAATCCCAGCATTAGCAAAGGCAAAAATAGGCAGAATAAAAAAAGCAACGGCTGTGTGTAAATCATGTTCCAAGCTTTTCAAGGGGGAATAATTTTTATCAGATTTTGATTTTATTGGAATAAACATCGCCAGCACGACACCCGTCAACGTAGCATGCACCCCAGATTTCAGCATGGCCACCCACATGACGATGCCAATCAGAATATACAGACTCTTTGAATCGATATTAAATCTATTTAACGCAGCGAGAATAACAATGCAGCCCAAAACAATAATAAGCGCAGTTAAAGAAATGCTGGCTGTATAAAATACAGCAATAACAATAATGACACCTATGTCATCAAATATTGCTAAAGAAGTGAGAAATACCTTGATAGCCGTAGGCACTCGCGAACCCAGTATGGACAATACGCCTAGAGCAAAAGCGATGTCTGTTGCTGCTGGGATAGCCCACCCAGCCATTGCAGCCGTATCACCCGCATTGAAATACATATAAATCATTGCGGGAGCCAACATGCCACCAATTGCACCTACACCGGGTAAAATTATATTTCGTTTATCCGAAAGCTCACCTTCTATCAACTCTCTCTTCAGCTCTAAGCCAATCAGAAAAAAGAACACCGCCATCAAGCCATCATTGATCCAAAGTAGTAAGGGTTTCGCAATTTCTAAAGCACCTATACGAATTTCAACCGGCGTATCTAACAATAATGCATAGTAAATTTGCAGTGGAGAATTCGCGCACACCAGCGCAAGCGCAGCCGCTAGCATGAGGAGAATGCCACTCGCTGATTCAAGCTTAAAAAAGTCTGAGATAAACGTCTTATGTGTGCTGCTCATACTTTTCCTTGCGCTCTAAAAGAACATTAACATATACCGCCGACAATAACCCACAGCCCCATCACAAACGGTATATCTAGTACATATGAAACTACCGTGCCGCCTATAGACAATTTAACCTTTTTTCTATTGGAATAGTTTTATAAAATAAGGTGAATATCGTATACCAAATAGTTAGGCGGCCGCAATAATATTGCCTTCCTGTACTGAACGCAGTATAAATTATGCATGCTTATCCTTTAGCAAAGGTGTAACCCATTCAAATATTCTCAAACAACCCCCTTATTTAAAAGATGTGAGCCTGTGATGAACGTATCATCGACGCGTGTACTTTCGTCGACCACCAGTGTTGCCAATGTCACTTTTATGATGCTGGCTTGCAAACCAAAGCTGACCCAAACAGACGCACCATCTATTGATAATGCTACGCCGCGTGCAGAAGGTAAGTTAAGCGTTTGCAACAACTTTTGCGTACTAAGTTGCCAAAATGTAACTAAGCCTGGCGTTGGGTGTGTCACCACAAACATATCGTGCTTAAGCACAGCCACCACACTTAACGATTCACCCAAAAGTTTCTGGGTCACCTCTTGCGGGTTAGTTAATACTTGTAGCGCCTTACCCTGTTGTTGCAAACTAATTGCGCCAATATAAGTTTTATCTAAACCTTTTCTAGGAGCAAAAACGACGATGGAGCCGCCTTGGCCTAAAGGATATAAATGACCCGTATTAATGTCTTAGTACTAATTTAGTGTGATTTTAGCAAACTTACGTTTACCAACCTGCGCAACAACCGTAACACCTTTATTTAACTGATAATTTTTATCCGTTACTTTTTGACTATCTAACTTAACACCACCTTGTTTTATCATGCGCATTGCTTCACTAGTGCTTGCTACTAAACCTGTCATTTTAAGCAACTGAGCAATGCCAACACTTTCACCTTCTATACTAATACTAATCTCTGGCACTTCATCTGGAATGCCGCCTTTAGCACGTGTTTGAAAATCGTTTAATGCTTTTTCAGCATCTTGCTGACTGTGAAAACGTGCGACAATTTCTTGCGCAAAACGCACTTTAATATTACGTGGGTTTTCTCCCCCTGTAACTTGTGCTTTCCACTCATCAATGGTTTCTAGGCTCTCAAAAGAAAGAAGCTCGATATAGCGCCACATGAGTTCGTCTGATATTGACATGATTTTGGCAAATATCGTGGCAGGCGCTTCATTGATACCGATATAATTACCTAATGATTTAGACATCTTATTCACGCCATCTAAACCTTCTAGCAATGGCATAGTCAACACACACTGCTGTGATTGCCCGGCTTGTTTTTGTAACTCACGCCCCATGAGTAAATTAAACTTTTGATCAGTACCACCTAACTCAAGGTCTGCCTTTAAAGCAACTGAATCGTAACCTTGCAATAGGGGGTACATAAACTCGTGAATGGCAATAGGTTGATTATTTTTAAAACGCTTAGAAAAATCGTCGCGCTCTAACATGCGTGCCACAGTGAGGCTGGCTGATAATTTAAGCATGCCAGCAGCACCCAAATCTGTCAGCCAAGCGGAATTAAAAACTATTTCGGTCTTATCACGGTCTAGTATTTTAAATACTTGGCTAGCATAAGATTGTGCATTTTCGGCTACTTGTTCTTTGGTTAGCGGTGGGCGTGTTGTACTTTTGCCTGTTGGGTCACCAATCATACCAGTGAAATCACCAATCAAAAACAAGACATGATGGCCTAAATCTTGTAATTGACGTAGCTTATTAATAAGCACCGTGTGGCCTAAATGCAAATCAGGCGCGGTTGGGTCAAAACCTGCTTTTACCCTTAATGGTTGGCCTTTTTTGAGTTTTTCAATAAGCTCTTGCTCTATTAATAACTCATCTGCACCGCGCTTGATAATGGCTAACGATTGATTAATATCAGTGTTCACTATGCTTTCCGATTTTAATGAAGATTCTTTTTTACAAAATGTTACTTTTTATTCAAGTTGAATTTCTGCTACTATGCATTGTTTGTTAAAGCTTTTTTTACATTAGAGTTGATTATATGCATTCAAGAAATCCAATATCTAAGCGGGCTATTTTAACGCAAGATACCTTATTTTGCCGACGGTAAAATAAAATAGCACTGGATATTTTTCTGTGTTGCTACTATCTTTTGCTTTGGTAGTGGTGCTTGGCACAACCCTATATTACTATTGTTTGCATAGTAGTAAGAATGGTAAAATTCAGATTGTTCTAAACAACGTTAACCAGCATGTAATATACATTGCAATATTTGAATGAGAAGTTACGTCAATTCACGGAATCATCAGAAAAAAGCTTATGTTATTTAAATATTTAATAAGATACTTGCTCTATCCGATCTTACTCATCATTACATTTGGGTTTTCTTATCATTCATTAAACAATGCTGATCGCTCACTTGCTTATGATATTGGTACACACGCCCTTACAATGGTGTCATTATTGATGCTGATTGAAATGCTAATCCCACTTCGCGGTACTTGGAAAGCTACTAGATCAAATTTTTGGCGCCGAGATCTTCCATTCATAATCATTGGCTCGATAGGTATTAAAACAGCAGATTATATTATTGCATTCATAGATAAAGCCATCGATTTCATTCAAATCACTACGCTTGCCCACCTTCCCTTCTTACTTGGTGTAATTTTAGCTATTTTGATCACGGATTTCATTACATACTGGATTCATCGTGCCTGTCACGAAGAAAAAGGCCGGATCGGAAGGTTTCTTTGGCGCATTCACATGCCACATCACATGCCAAAACAAGTCAACATAGTTATGCAAACAAATGCCCATCCAATAAACCTTTTTATTGGTCGCACTACATTTTTTCTCCCTTTATTTTTTTTAGGCTTTTCACCTGAAGTAATTTTTACTGTCGCCATTATCACCAACTTACAAGCGCTTGTTTCTCACTTTAATGTGGATATTCGTGTTGGTTGGCTAAATTACATACTTATTGGAACCGAATTACATCGATATCATCACAGTGCAAAGTCATCGGAAGCAAAGAACTTCGGTATTGTCACCTCAATTTGGGATCAGCTATTTGGTACTTTTTATTATAACCCTGGTGAAATACCAGAGAGCCTTGGTCTTGAAGATACTGACTTATATCCAAAAGAAACGAATATTATAGGCCTTATGATTTATCCATTCACCCGTAACAAATAACATTTACCAACAGCTAATTCACTATCAAACTTAACGCCAACTTGTTAGATAGCGCCTACTGCTTCTTGAGTTTTTCAATAAGCTCTGCTCTATTAATAACTCATCTGCACCGCGCTTAATAATAGCTAACGATTAATTAATATTAGTGTTCACTATGCTTTCCGCATTTTAATGAAGAGACTTTTTTACAATATGTTACTTTTTATTAAACATTAATTTTGCTACTATGCGTTGTTTGTTAAAGCTTTTTTACATTAGAGTTGATTATATGCATTCAAGAAATCCTATATCTAAACGGCCTACTTTAACGCAAAATACCTTTTTAGCCGATGGCAAAATAAAATGGCACTGGGTATTTTTTGCTGTGTTGCTGCCAATTTTTGCTTTGGTTGTATCACTTGGTACAGCACCTGACAGTGAGGCCAAAGACTTACCCATTAGGATAGTCACCAGCGAAGTGACTTTACCACTTCCGACAATTGTGCAACGGCAAGATGAAGTATTTTGGCAAGTTGACCAAGTAAGACGTGATGACACGCTGAGTATTTTATTCGACCGATTAGGCATTAGGGATGACAACGCGATGAAGTATTTAATGCTTAATCCTGATTCTCGTGCCATTAATACCCAACTGATTCCAGGGCGAACCATAGAAGCCAAAACAAACGCTGAAGGCAAATTGCTGCACTTAGAGTATGAGCTAAGAGATAATAATATTCTGGTTGCAGGATTAACACCAACAGGATACCAAGTTGCACAACAAAAACTTGTACTAGAAAATCATCATGTTTTAAAATCAGCCACTATTGTTAGTTCGTTATTTGGCGCAACAGATGATGCTGGCATACCCGACCAAATTGCTTTACAAGTTGCCGATATCTTTTCTAGCCATATTGATTTTAGTCAAGATTTACGCCCTGGCGATAAATTCAATGTGATTTACGAAGCTTTTTATAATGGCGGTGAATTAATGAAAACGGGCAAGGTGCTTGCTGCAGAATTTTCAACACGTGGTAAAAACTATCAAGCAGTACATTTCGGTGATAGTGACAGTAAATATTCATATTACACACCAGAAGGTAAAAGCTTACATAAATCTTTTTTACGTTCTCCTCTTGAATTTACGCGTGTTAGCTCATCTTTCAATCCAGGACGCTATCATCCGGTCTTACACCGCGTTAGAGCCCACAAAGGCGTTGATTTGGCAGCACGCTCAGGCACTAGAATTAAAGCAACAGGTGGCGGTGTAATCGCATTTAGAGGGCGCAAAGGTGGTTACGGCAATGTCATTCAAATAAAGCATAACAATAATATCACTACAATTTATGGTCACTTGTCCAAGTTTGCAAAGGGTGTAGTAAAAGGCAGCAACGTTGAGCAAGGCGATATTATTGGCTATGTAGGGATGACGGGATTGGCTACTGGACCACATTTACATTATGAATTTTTACTAAGAGACAAACACCGCGACCCAATGAAAGTTGATTTGCCTACTAGCAAGCCCATAAAAGCTAAATATAAAAAAGAATTTAATAAAAAAAGTTTAGCGATGATGGCAAAAATTGAAATGCTGAATCGTAATTTACTGACTGCAAATAAAAATTAATAATGGCCGCAGACCAATTGTTTATTGGTGTAATGTCAGGCAGCAGCCTAGATGGTATTGATGTTGCACTCACCGAACTTAGTGAATCAAATTGCAACGTTGTTGCAACGCATTTTTTACCCTACCCGCCGACAATAAAAGAAACACTGCTCTCACTACACCTTCCCATAGAAAACGAATTAGAGATAACAGCCATTACCGCCAATCAGTTGGCACATTTATATGCTAAAGCTGTTCATGCTTTACTAAAGAAAAGTGGAATCAAATCGCACCAAGTTACAGCAATCGGCTGTCATGGACAGACCATCCGCCATTGTCCGCAGTATAAAAATGATATTGGTTTTACCATTCAGATTGGTAATAATGCCTTGCTGGCTGAATTAACTGATATCACTGTTGTTGGAGATTTTCGCAGTCGTGATATTGCAGCAGGCGGACAAGGCGCCCCATTGGTCCCTGCATTTCACCAAGCAATGTTTGCCAGTAAAGATAAAAATCGCGCCATCGTTAATATTGGCGGCATCGCCAATATTACCTATTTAACCAAAACAGGCGAGGTGTTTGGCTTTGATTCTGGACCTGGCAATATGCTTTTAGATGGCTGGGTTAAGCAGCAATTAAGTAAAGACTATGACGCTTATGGTGAGTGGGCTGCCACCGGCATGATACATAAACGCTTTTTAAGTGACATGCTTGCTGAACCTTATTTTTCTGAGTTACCACCTAAAAGCACCGGTAGAGATTTATTCAACGACAATTGGCTAAAAAAACACTTACCAAACCCGCATGGCCAACCGCAAGACATTGCGCGTACGCTAGTTGCACTCACAGCGCATAGCCTACACCAAGCCATCAATAAGCACTGTCCAAATGTAGATGAAATATACCTTTGCGGCGGCGGTGCGCATAACACCTTGCTTGTAAATAGCTTAAAAGAACTACTCAATACAAGCGTAACCAACACTGACGACCTAGGTGTTAATATTGACTGGGTAGAGGCAGTGGCTTTTGCATGGCTGGCCAAACAAACGTTAGAAAAAAAACCTAGTAACCTGCCAGCAGTAACTGGCGCCAAAGCCGCTCGCGTTTTGGGCGTAATCTTTCCACGTTAAGCTTTAATACAACAATATTTTTTACCAAATGACATAAAACATATAATATTAGGTTGTAGCCATATTATAAAAAACCAAAATGCCTATTTCTTGGAACTTTACGCTTGTCCTACTTTCAGTTTTAGTCGCCATTGTCGGCTGTTTTACTGCATTAACACATGCACAACGCATGCGCGATAGTGTTGGTCGCATCGCTATCGCTTGGATGTTGATCGGCGGCATAACACTTGGCCTAGCTATTTGGTCGATGCATTTTATCGGTATGCTGGCTTTCCATTTGCCCATTAAGCTTAATTACGACCTTACGCTCACATTGCTTTCTGCATTACCTGCCATTGCAGCCGCTATGCTTGGCTTTTATGTCATACGCGAGAAGGTTGTTTCAAATCTAAAAATTATTATTGCTGGCGCATTAATGGGGATCGGCATTGCGGTGATGCACTATTCAGGCATGGCAGCACTCAAAATGTTTCCTGCCATTATTTACGACCAATTCTATTATGTACTCTCTATCATTATTGCCATTACTGCCTCATGGGGCGCATTGTTTATCATGATACATGGTGAAAAAACCAGATTAACGCCTCTTCTACGTTTTACTTTAGGCAGTTTAATCATGGGAGCAGCTGTTTCTGGTATGCATTACACAGGCATGCAAGGGATTATCATCCCATTCGGTAGTGTTTGTGGTGCTGGAGATGCAGCCATTGACCCCAATATTCTGGCCATACTCGTATCATTAATCTCATTGGTTTGGTTTGGGGGTGGCAATATTGCGGCGTTACTTGATCATCGTAACGCCAAACTCCACATGCGCTCACTTAATCAACTCCGCAAAGCACATGAAAAGCTGGAAAAGTCTGCAGATGAAAAAGCAAAGGAAATGACCAAAGATCTGCGCCTTAGTGAAGCAAAAACACGTGCTGTTATTAATGGTGCACTAGACTGTATTATTACTATCAATAGTACTGGTGCAATTGTTGAATTCAACCCCGCTGCTGAACGGGTCTTTGGTCATCTTAGTGCCGATGTACTAGGTAAAAATCTCTGTGAGCTTATTATTCCAAAACGCGATAGAGAGCAACACTTAACAAGCATATGCCAACATTTTGACACTAATGTTCCTTATGCATTCGATAAACGCTCAGAACTCATCGCTATTCGTGCCAATGGGGAGGAATTCCCCGTAGAATTGACACTTTCATCGTTACAGAAAGGTGAGGATCCACTGATAACTGGTTTCCTTAGAGACATTACAGAAAGTAAAAAAGCTGAAGCCGACATACACAGCCTCGCCTTCTATGACCCTCTCACCAAATTACCCAACCGCCGTTTGTTATACGATCGATTACAACACACAGTATCATCCAGCACTAGACATGATCAGTATGTTGGCATCTTATTCATTGATTTAGATAACTTCAAAATTCTTAATGATACACGTGGTCATGACGTTGGCGATTTATTACTTATTAAAGCGGCAGACCGCCTTATCAAAAGCGTCAGAAATGACGATACAGTCGCAAGGTTGGGTGGTGATGAATTTGTCATCATATTAGAGGGTTTAAGTAAAAACCTTGACCAGGCTGCTTCACAAGCCAGAGCAATGGGGGAAAAAGTATCTCAAAGCTTAAATCAACCTTACCTTTTACAAGGTAAGGAGCATTTTAGTTCCCCTAGTATTGGTATTTGTCTATTCCATAATCAAGAACACTCCGTAGACGAACTTTTAAAACGTGCAGACACTGCAATGTACCAAGCCAAAAAAGCTGGTCGTAATACCATGTGCTTCTTTGACCCAACGATGCAAGTAAACGTAGCAGCACGCCATGCCCTTGAAGATGATCTCCATCAAGCCATTGACCAACAACATTTTCAACTTTATTACCAACCGCAAGTCAATGACAAGCTTAAGATTGTGGCTGCTGAGGCACTAATACGTTGGGCACACCCAATTAATGGCATGATCCTGCCTGATCAATTTATCCCTGTAGCCGAAGAAACAGGGCTTATCGAACCCATTGGCCAATGGATATTAGAGTCTGCTTGCGCTCAATTAAAAATTTGGGAGGCTGACCCGAAAACAGCTCAGCTAACACTTTCTGTCAACATTAGTGCCAGACAATTTCGTCAAACTCACTTTGTTGAAGAAGTCGAACTTATTCTAGAAAATACTGGTGCATCTGCAAACAAACTTAAACTTGAATTAACAGAAAGTTTAATATTAGACAATATAGAAGATTCCATCCAAAAAATACTCACTTTACAAAAAATGGGCATTGAATTTTCTTTGGATGATTTTGGTACTGGCTACTCCTCGCTCTCACATCTAAAACGCTTGCCATTAACTCAGCTCAAAATCGAAAAATCATTTATCCAGGACATTGGTTTAGATAAAGACGACGAAACGATTGTCCAAACCATTATTGGTATGGCGCACACACTAAACATAGAAGTTGTCGCTGAAGGCATAGAAAAGCAGGAACAACATCAATTCTTAATTAAGAATAACTGTAGATTATTTCAAGGCCATCTATTTGGAAAGCCCATGCCAATAGAAAGTTTTAATCAGCTACTTGAGAATGGTCTTAATAAGACTATTTTTAGCGAGGACAGCAACATGCAAGCGTCTTTAACATAGCTTATAATAGCCGACTGAATAAAAAGTTAAAGTCACTATGAAACACACTAAACCTACCAAAGCAACCATTACATTTGATAATGGTGCAAAACCTATTGAACTACCAATGCTTTCTGGCACCTTGGGCAATGATGTCATTGATATTCGCACCCTAGGCAAACGTGGCATTTATACTTATGACCCTGGCTTCATGTCTACGGCATCGTGTCAATCTAACATTACTTTTATAGACGGTGACAAAGGGTTGCTATTACACCGTGGTTATCCAATTGAACACTTAGCTGAACACTGTGATTTTTTAGAGGTTGCTTATCTATTATTAAATTCTGAGCTACCTAAGCCTGATCAAAAAAAATATTTTCATCAGACCATCGGCCAGCATACAATGTTACATGACCAAATGGTCAATGTATTTAGAGGCTTTCGCCGTGATGCACACCCAATGGCTGTGATGGTCTCTGTGGTTGGCGCGATGGCCGCATTTTACCCAGAACATACTGATGTAAAAGACCCTGAGCTACGTAGGATTGCCGCTGCACGGCTTTTAGCAAAGGTGCCTACCATTGCTGCTTGGAGTTACAAGTTTACAATTGGCCAACCATTTATATATCCAAAAAATACACTCAATTATGCAGATAATTTTATGCATATGATGTTTGCAACGCCGTGTGATGAATATGTACCTAACCCCACACTATCCAAAGCTTTTGAGCGTATTTTAATTTTACATGCAGACCATGAACAAAACGCCTCCACTTCTACCGTACGTTTAGTAGGTTCTAGTGGTGCAAATCCTTTTGCCTGTATTTCAGCTGGTATAGCATCATTATGGGGTCCTGCACACGGAGGTGCTAACGAAGCAACGCTTAAAATGCTAGAAGAAATAGGTGATGTTAGCCGGATTAGTGAATATATTAAACGCGCTAAAGATAAAACCGATAACTTCCGCTTGATGGGATTTGGTCACCGTGTTTACAAAAACATGGACCCGCGAGCTGCTATTATGCGTAAAACCTGTCATGAAGTGCTAGATGAACTAGGCCTACATAATGACCCAATATTTAAACTGGCGATGGCACTGGAGAAAATTGCACTAGAAGATGAATATTTTGTTTCTCGTAAACTATATCCGAATGTTGATTTCTATAGTGGTATTGTTATGCGCGCGATGGGCATTCCAAACTCGATGTTCACTGCTATCTTTGCGCTAGCACGTACCGCAGGCTGGATAACACAATGGTCCGAAATGCACACTGATTCAGAACATAGAATTGGTCGTCCTAGGCAGCTTTATACGGGTGAGAATAGCAGAGAATTTATTCCTTTAAATAAGAGATAATTTCTTACCTATTAAAAAAGCCAAGCTTATGCTTGGCTTTTTTAATTTGCTCTTTATTTAAGTAGAGAAAGAAGAACCACAGCCACAAGTTGAAGTCGCTTGCGGATTACGAATCACAAACTGTGACCCTTGTAAATTATCTTGATAATCAATTTCTGCACCCATTAGATATTGTAAACTCATTGGGTCAATTAACAACGTTACCGTATCTTTCTCAACTTGAGTATCATCTTCATTCACTTCTTCTTCAAACGTAAAGCCATATTGAAAACCAGAACAGCCACCGCCACTCACAAATACACGTAATTTTAAATCAGGTGTTCCTTCTTCTTCAATAAGCTCTTTCACTTTTTTAGCCGCATTATCTGTAAAGATCAGCGGTGCTGGCATTTCTATATCAGCTAAATCCGTCGTCGTATTCATTGCTAACTCCTTCTATTTCTTTCTAAATCATACATAAGACCACTAAACCTTGTCTTCAGTTGCATTTTCTTCTGTATGCACAAGTTTTCCATCAATCACAGCACCCATGTGCATCTCTAATGATTTGTAATGCAAATCCCCTGTGATACGTGCTTTTGTTTGTAATTCAATAAATTGTCCCGTTTTCACTGGGCCTATCACAGTACCATTCAATACAATTTTGGTAGCATTCACTGCGCCTTCAATACGCCCATTTTCACTTACTATAATCGTACTTGGTGTACCTTGCTCACTTACGTTACCACGTATAACACCATCTACACGCAAACCACCACTAAATGTCATATCACCCTGGACAATAGCATCTGCACCAATTAAGGTATCAATGCGATTATCAACTTTGTTTATTTTTTTAAACAACATTTACTTTCCTATCGACTAATAGCCATAATTTAGATTACTTTTTATTTAGCATATTCTTGTAAAAGAATAAGTCTTCTTTAACTTTAAGATTATCATCTTGAACGCTTGCTAACTCTTTAGCAAGATTATTATTTGTTGCCAACTCAATTTGGAGCTCACGTTGCGCCTGTATGAGCTTAGCCTCTAAGGCTTGATTCTCTAGTGCTTCTGCTTTTAAATAATCACTAACCGTTTCGTAATCATCACTACGTAAAAGCAAAAATGCTAAACCAAAACCAAATAAGACACACAGTGACGCCATGATGAGACGAAAATACCATGGCCTATGTGAGCGCACCGCAACACGTTTAGCGGTATGCCCATAATGCCTACGCACTCTACGTTCAATTTTTCTCATATTTTACTATGCTCACCTAAGGCATTAACGGCACAGCATCTAAACCGACAATCTCCTCAAAACCAAACATAATATTCATGTTTTGTACGGCCTGTCCTGCTGCGCCTTTAACTAAGTTATCAATCACAGATAACACAACGATTGTATCACCATCCTGTGGCTGATATACGGCAATTCTACACTGATTTGAACCACGTACTGTACGCGTCTCAGGATGTGCACCTATTGGCAAAACATCTACAAAAGGTTCATCTTTATAACGTGTTTCAAACAATTTTTGTAAATCCACATTTTTTGCTACTTTTGCATAAAGCGTAGCATGTATACCTCTAATGGCAGGCGTTAAATGTGGCACAAAAGTAAACCCAACCTTTTGGCTTGCTATAGCAGCTAATCCCTGACTAATCTCAGGTAGATGCCTATGCCCTGCCACAGCATAGGCTTTAAAATTATCGCTTGCTTCTACAAATAAGCCAGCTACTTGTCCTTTACGTCCTGCACCACTCACGCCAGATTTGGCATCTGCAATTAATGAATCTGCATTAATAACCCCAGCCTCCAGCAACGGCATAAAACCCAATTGCACTGCTGTTGGATAACACCCTGGGTTAGCAACTAACTTTGCTGTTTTAATTTTTTCCCGATTTATTTCTGGCAAGCCATATACAGCGTCTTTCACTAAATCAGGACAGGTATGCGGCATACCATACCATTTTTCCCAGGTAGCAATATCTTGAATTCTAAAGTCTGCCGCTAAATCAATGACTCTTACGCCTTTTTCAAGGAGGTCTCGTGTTTGCGTCATCGCAATACCATTAGGTGTAGCGAAAAATACAATATCACACACACTTAAATCAATTGTTGCGGGGTCTGAAAATGCCACATTGATATAACCACGCAAACTTGGAAACATATCAGCCACTAACATGCCAGCTTCAGCACGCGAGGTAACCGCAACAATTTCTGCATTAGGATGCACGACTAATAGGCGCAATAATTCAACACCGGTATAACCAGTACCGCCGACAATACCTATTTTTAATATATTATTCTGCATAGTATTTTGATAATAACAAACTTTACTTAAAATAAAAAAAGCCGCTATCGCGGCTTTTTTCTATCACTAACGCAATAAATCTAGCGTTTAGAGAATTGCTTACGACGACGCGCTTTGCGTAAGCCCATTTTTTTACGTTCTACTTCACGTGCATCACGTGTTACGAAACCAGCATGCTTAAGATCACTTTTTAGCGCTTCATCAAAATCGATCAAAGCACGTGTAATACCGTGTCGTACCGCACCTGCTTGGCCTGATTCACCGCCACCAAAAACATTTATTTTAATATCGAAGCTAGCGATATTATCGGTTAGCTCCAATGGCTGACGTACAACCATGCGTGATGTCTCACGTGAAAAGTATTCATCGGCTGGCTTATTATTGACAATAATATTGCCCTTACCTGTTTTTAAAAACACGCGCGCTACTGAACTCTTGCGGCGGCCTGTACCATAATTATATGTACCAATCATTTTTTACCTTAAATAGTCAATGCTTGTGGTTGCTGTGCTGAATGATCATGCTGATCGCCAGCATAAACTTTCATTTTCTTAATCATTGCATAGCCCAAAGGACCTTTTGGCAACATCCCTTTTACTGCTTTTTCTAATGCACGACCAGGAAAACGATCTTGCATTTTTCTAAAGGTAGTTGTCGAAAGACCACCTGGATAACCAGAGTGACTATGATATTCTTTATTGTCTGCCTTTGCACCTGTCACTTTAATTTTGTCAGCATTAATCACGACAATATAATCGCCCGTATCAACGTGTGGGGTATAAATAGTTTTGTGTTTACCGCGCAAGCGATGCGCACATGCGCTAGCTAAACGACCTAAAATAAGATCCGTTGCATCTATTACAAACCAATCGCGTTTTACTTCATGCGCTTTTGCTGAGAATGTTTTCATGTTATTACTACCAATGTTAAGCTTATTAAAATCAAGAGGGCGGATTATATGCTTTTGCATACCTTTCTGTCAAACAGATTCATTTAAATATGTCATGAAAATAATGAATTGTAAGTCTTAACTTATTTAGTTTATTAATTTAAGTTTTTCAATAAAAAGTTGAAAGTTGGCATGCAGATTGCTTATTTGTCATCATTACTAAAGTATTCTAAAGAAAGTGAATGCGAAAGATGCATTGCAATAATACAATTAAACAAGCTGTTACATTAGCGATTACCATTATCAGCCTTGGCTTACAAGGTAATGTCTATGCACTTGGCTTAAGCGATGTTGAAGTTCAGTCATATCTAGGTCAACCTTTAAAAGCCAAAATGAATGTTTATGGCGCAGAAGAGATAAAGGATGCAGCTTGTTTTAAAATGGGTCCTAATAGTAGTTTATCTAATGTAAACTTTAAGCTCGGCGCCATTAAAGGCAACCAAGCAACGCTTACACTGACTACCTCACAGGTTATTAATGAGCCAATTGTTAATTTATCCGTTATGTCGCATTGTGGCAGTCAGTTCCTACGTGACTATGTCGTATTACTCGACCCACTTTTAACCACTGAAATAGACCCCGCTTCTATTAAAGAAGCTAATGTCATCGATGTAGTTGAGATAAAAACAGTGGAGCCAACGCTGGTTAACAACACGCAGCTTGTTAAGCCTACTAAAAGTAGAAAAAATAATAACGCTGCGACTAAAAAGAAGCGTAGTTATAAAAAAATAAACAAAAACAAAGTATTAAACACGGCTAAAGCTGTTAGAAAAGCAAATAAAAGTACAAATAACACACCAGCAAAGACTACAACTATTAGCAAACCCCGACTATCTATTTCTGGTGGAACAACATCTGTTTTAGGTGCGAATACAATTGCTCTGCGCTTGGATAGACAGCTTACATTTACACCTGACCCCAATGCCTTGCCACTTGATGAAACTGCAATACAAGATGAAGTGACAGCAATGAATAATCGTCTTGCTCACCTTGCCCAGCAAGTAACAAAACTACAAAAAGAAAATGTTAAATTAATTTCAGAAAATAAATTAAAAACCAACCAGCTATCGCAAATCGAGCCACTTAAAACTAAGTTATTAAGTATTTTTTCTATGTTAAGCATAGGCATTCTGTTAATAGGTGGCTATTTTTCTGTTAACTGGTTGCGTCGCCGTAAAAATCAAATGCTCATTTCAAATTCTGATACAACATGGGTTAATTTAAATGGTGATAAAAAGAACACCAGCACCAATGAATTTAGTAAATTAGTTGAAGAAGATATTTTCGCTAAAGATAAAACGGACAAAAATCTCAGCACAACTGATGGTAACTTGTCATCTGAAGAAAATATTTTTGAAATTGCTAGCCTAGATGACGAAAATATTGTACTTGAAGAAGACCCTGAACTTTCTGTATTAGATCACGCAGATGTATTCTTAACACATGGACGATCTTCTTTAGCGATTCAATTATTACAAAATCACTTATTAGACCACCCAAAACAGTCCATTACCATTTGGTTATTCTTGCTCGATTTACTTGCCAAAGACAACTTAAAATCACTGTACGAACAAACTAAAACTGATTGTCAACAATATTTTAATGTCAAAATTCGCAATTTCGGTGCAGCAGAAGCAAACACCTGTGAATCTGAAGAGTTTATTGATAATTCATTAGAATCATTCCCACGTATTGTCAATGGCCTACAAAAAACATGGGGGAAACCTGAGTCCATTACTTTCTTAGATGATTTGATTTACAACAATCGTTTAGAGCCACGCATAGGTTTTGAAAAAAATATGGTGGAAGAATTGTTACTGCTAAAAACGGTAGCCGAAGAAAATTACAACTCAGCCGAAATCATTCAACTCGATGAGAAAAAAGTAGCATTAAAAGAACAAAAAGAAGCACAATTAGCTGCTGAGAAAGCGGGGGGAGTAGAGAAAATGAATAAACTAGCAATGAAAGACCAAGAAAAAATACATATGAAAAAAGATCAGGCTGAAGAAGAACTATTTGAATTTGAATTAGTTGAACGAAATTAATTTAGTTTTTAACGCAATATTCAGCAATTAAACCTAAAAACACAACGCAACCTATCCAATGGTTGCGTAAAAAAGCTTTAAAACAATCTGCCTTATTACGTTGCTTTATCATCTGATATTGCCAAAGTCCCAAACAAAACACCACAACTAAACCAGTAAAATAATAAGCACCAAAGTCCATATACCGTCCAACAGTAGCTAACAAACCTAGCATGATTATGTAACACAGCATAATAGCCAGCACATCATATTTTCCAAAAACCAGTGCGGATGACTTAACACCAATTTTCATATCATCATCACGATCAACCATGGCATATTCAGTATCGTATGCAATTGCCCAAAAAACATTTGCTAACAAAAGTACCCAAGCGATAGGTGGAACAGCGTCTGTTAGCGCTGCATATGCCATAGGAATACTAAAACCAAATGCAATGCCTAAATATGCTTGGGGAATAACTAAAAAACGTTTTGTCAGTGGATAAGTTATCGCTAAAAATAATGCCGCAACAGACAATAAAATTGTCTTTGTATTTAAAAAACTAACTAGGCCAAATGCAAACAAACTTAAAACTGCCGCTAAAAAGCTCGCTTCTTTTACACTAACATCACCATTCACTATTGGTCGGTTTTTTGTTCGTTCGACACTACCATCATAATGTCGGTCTGCAATATCATTCATTACGCATCCTGCACTACGCATGAGCACGACACCTGTTACAAAAATCAAAACTACTGGCCAATGTGGCTTTCCTTGTCCTGCTAAAAACAAACCCCACAACGTAGGCCAAAGTAACAATAAAATACCAACAGGCCTATCTAAACGCATTAAGCGTTCATAGGTATCCAATTTTACTTTGAATTTTCGTATATTCATTTAATAAGTAATTGCGGCAAAAAAATCTCTGTTACCAAAATTTTAGCGCAATTTAAACTAAAAATAGAGCGTCTTGCCCATAAAAATTCCGGTTGATGCACTAAGTGTTTAGCAGCATGCTTATAAAGTGGATGATAGCGTGACAGTTTTTTAAAGGTTAATGGCGTACGCTTTACTTTTGGGTTTGCAAATAAAGCGGCTCCTAAAGGCTTGTTTCCTAAGTATCGCAAGCCAAGCCACTCACCACGCAAGCTCGTCAGTGGCAATACGCTATGCGCATAGATCACTGGCTTACGATTTCCAACTAATATAACCTCTCTAATTAATACATGTTGACAAGTTTTAAAGCCCAGTAATTTTGCTTCTTCAGATATCGCTTTCTCTTGAAACGAGCGCACAAACTTTACTTGAAAATCATCATAACGTTGCTGTAAATAGACAGTTAATGAACCATTGTCGATCAATTGAGCGTGATAAGGCTGACATAAAAAAGGCTTTTTAAGCCATTGTTCACGAGAGTAAATTGCTGTTGGGTGCGTGTTCACGTTGCGCATTATCGCATATGCGGGCAAGATAGAATGCTTGAATATATAATATATAAAGATTCTCAGCGATGCAAAAAATCATCATTTATACCTGCATACTTGCCGCCCTATTATTGGGATTTGGCTATTGGTATTCAGTGACGCATGGCTCGGTCAATTTTAGATTACAAAGCCAAGCACAGCCAAACGGCAATCTTTTTCCTAGTGCAGAAATTATATTAATGGATAAAAATGGAAAAGTATTAGCCAGAGGGATAAACGGAAAGCATAAAATTTACAGTAACATTCATTTAATTCACCCTGAAATTGGTAGTTGCATGATGGACAAACAATCCTCATTAACCATTGATGGGAAAATATCATGGCAAACATGTTTTAAAAAACATTCGACATGGGTAATGCGTTGGATTAAAGATGTCAAACTTGTGCAAGTAAAACATACTAATTGCATCACCAAAAAAATGCCCATTATGATTTCTAAATACAACACAGAATGGATGCTATGGTGGGTACCTCTACCACATGTAGGCGGTATGCCCTACTCATACTATGACGCAGATATTATGCTAAATGAAGACAGCTGTATCTAACAGAAAAATTGTGTTGCGTAGCTATCAAACTTTCACTAATTCACCTGCTCCACCAAGCCATTTTACCAAATGCTTTTCCACTTGCTCTGGATGAGATGTTAATAACTGATCTGCAATTTCTTTTGCATTTTCTAACAAATCTGCATCACGCTCTAAATCAGCTATTTTTAGCATGGGCACACCACTTTGTCTTGTACCCAAAAATTCACCTGGCCCACGTAAATTAAGATCAGCTTGCGCAATCTTAAAACCATCTGTATTTTCGTAAATTACTTTTAGTCTGGCACGTGCAGTCTCTGAGAGCTTATTTTGATATAGCAAAATACAAGTGCTTTTTACTGCACCGCGCCCCACACGTCCACGTAATTGATGTAACTGACTCAAGCCCATACGCTCAGCATGTTCAATCACCATCAAGCTAGCATTGGGGACATCTACACCCACTTCAATAACTGTTGTCGCAACCAGCAATTGAATGTCACCGGTAACAAACGCTTCCATTACCGCTTGTTTTTCAGCTAGTTTCATACGGCCATGCACTAAGCCCACGCGTAAATCTGTAAAGTTTGCCTTTAAATTATCATAAGCATCTGTTGCAGCTTGCAAATCAAGCACTTCTGATTCTTCTATCAGTGGATAGACCCAATAAGCTTGACTACCAGCCAAGCATGCTTCATTGACACGTTGTAATATTTCATCACGTCGCACATCTGACACTAATTTAGTCACAACAGGTGCGCGGCCTGATGGTAGCTCATCAATGACAGATACATCTAAATCAGCATAATAACTCATCGATAATGTACGAGGGATAGGGGTTGCTGACATCATGAGTTGATGGGGCTCTGGGGCTCCTTTTTTACGCAAAGCTAATCGTTGCTGCACCCCAAATCGATGTTGTTCATCTATGATAACCAACCCTAATTGATGAAACTGTACCGCATCTTGAAATAAAGCATGCGTGCCAATCGCCAATTGTGCTTTCCCGTCAGCAATATCTTGCAATGCGGATTGTCGATCTTTTTTTGTTTGGCTACCTGATAACCAAGCAAGCTTGATATTCAAAGGCGCCAACCAAGTACTAAATTTTTTGTAATGCTGTTCCGCCAAAATTTCTGTAGGTGACATTAAAGCCACTTGCCAACCATGCTCTATCGCTTGTAACGCGACCATACATGCGACCACCGTTTTACCACTGCCCACGTCACCTTGTAATAAACGCTGCATAGGATGAGGCTGTGCTAAATCTTGGCCAATCTCTTGTGTCACTTTTTTTTGTGCTTGTGTTAGCTCAAAAGGTAACTGTACTAACAACTGTTTCACTAATGTTTTTGAACCTGCAATGGCTGGTGCATCAATGCTACGTCGCTTGGCATAATGTTTACGCATGGATAATTGTTGAGCTAGCAATTCATCAAACGCTAATCTACGCCACTCTGACGTTTCATGGTTTTCTAATGCCTCTAAATTAGCATCTGGCTGTGGGTAATGTAAAGCTTGAATACTGCTAGAAAAACTAGGTAAGTTTTTATAAATAGCAGAGGGTAATGTTTCGGTAAGCGGATCTGCATTAAGTACAAATTTAATGGCTTTACGTATAGCAGGCTGTGTTAGCCCTGCCGTTGTAGGATAAACTGGGGTCAGTTGTTCACTAACAGGCATCGCATCCGTTGCTACTTTACATTGCGGGTGCACCATTTCATAGCCAAAAAAACCATTACGTACCTCACCATAAACGCGTACTTTATTACCGACTTTCAGCGCATTAATTTGACTAGGGTAAAAGTGTAAAAACCGCAAGGTGAGCTGACCGCTAGCATCCTCTAATCGCACAATTAAAGCTTTGCGCGGCTTATAAGCAACCTCTGCGTGCACAATTTCACCCTGTATTTGCACAGAATCTCCTAAACGCAAATCACGAACGAACGTAATACGCGTTTCATCAATATAACGTAAGGGTAAATGCAACAGCAAATCTTGACTATTATTGATGCCTAATTTAGCAAAATTGGCTATTAATGGTTGTGAAAACGACTTTATTTCAGCTAACTGCATCAAAAGGTTACGTTTTCTTATTTCAATACTTAATTTTACAGCTTACTCAAAGGCCATGATGCCATCTGCTTCTACTATCGCGCCACGTGGTAGAGAGGCCACGCCGACAGCAGCACGTGCAGGATAAGGCTCAGTAAAATATTCTGCCATGACTTCACTGACCAAAGAAAAATTAGCTAAATCAGTCAAAAACACATTCAGTTTAACGATATCAGCCATTGACCCGCCTGCTGCTGCTGTTACGGCTTTAAGATTATTAAAAACCCTGTGAATTTGCGCTTCTATACCTTCCACTAATTCCATGCTATTTGGATCCAAACCAATTTGACCAGACAAATATACAGTATTACCTATTTTTACTGCTTGTGAATAGGTGCCAATCGCTGCAGGGGCATGATTCGTTTTAATGATTTGTTTTATTGTCATGATTTTCCTATTTTAAATAGATCTGAAATTTACTGAATTTTTTGTTCTTGATGCGTGCCTTTAACGCGATTAATCCTTGCAACATCAGGAATTTTACGCAAGCCTCGAATCAACTTTGCCAAATGTAAACGATTATGTACTTGTACAGTAAAATCAACATTGGTGTATTGACTACCATCTGCTTCTGCTACATCTACATTATCAATATTTGAATCAGCATCGGAAATAGCAGCCGCGATTTTTGCCAACATACCACGCTGATTAGCAACCACCATACTTAAATTCACTTTAAATAAACGCTGATGCTCCGCATCCCATTCGACGTCCAACCATTTGTCAGGGTCCAATTTAAATTGGCCAACTGCTGGGCAATCATGTGTATGAATCACGAGGCCTTTATCTTTATTAATAAAACCTAAAATTGGGTCACCTGGAATAGGTCGACAGCATTGTGCAAACTGTACTGCCATACCTTCAGAACCTTGAATCGTTATTTTATCTAAAGGCTTCGTTTGCTTTTCTTGTTTGCTACCATTATGTGCGCTAGCGATTAACTGATGAGCAACCATTAAGCTGAGACGCTTACCAAATCCAATATCTGCTAAAATTTCTATTTTATTTTTTGCGCCATAATCACGCATTATTTTGTCCCATTCAACTTCTTTAATATCATCTGGCTCAACATGCAAAGCCCTAAGCGCAATATTGAGCATGCGCGTACCCATTGTGACGGACTCGGTATCCTTCATCGATTTTAAATAATGTCGAATATGTGAGCGGGCTTTACCTGTCATCACATAATTAAGCCAAGCTGGGTTTGGTTTGGCTAACACGGCTGTAATAATTTCCACATGATCCCCATTTTGCATTTCTGTGCGCAAAGGCGCTAGCTCATGGTTTATTTTAACGGCGACACAGCAATTACCGACATCCGTGTGTACAGCATAAGCAAAATCAACAGCTGTTGCACCTTTAGGTAACGCTAAGATATTACCTTTTGGTGTAAAGACATAAACTTCATCAGGAAATAAATCAACTTTAAAGTGCTCTAAAAATTCATAGCTATCGTCACTTTCAGTTTGAATTTCTACTAAACGCTGTAGCCACTGATGTGTTTGTTGTTGTAGTTTTGTTAAATGTGCATCCGTGGTTTTATAAAGCCAATGTGCGGCCACTCCCGCCTCTGCGATATTATGCATTTCCTCACTACGTATTTGCACCTCCATTGGCGTACCATAAGGCCCAAATAAAGTGGTATGCAATGACTGGTAACCATTGGCCTTAGAAATCGCAATGTAATCTTTAAATTTACCTGGAATTGGCTTATACAAAGCATGTAAACTGCCTAAAGTTAAGTAGCAAGTAGCAGCATCTTTCACAATTACTCTAAAACCATAAATATCACTCACTTGCGACAATTTTATGGTTTTGCCCGTCATCTTACGGTAAGTGCTGTATAAATGTTTCTCTCTACCCTCAACAGCCGCCTCAATTTTTGAGTCTGCTAGCTGTGTTTCAATCGCTTCTAAAATTTTACTAATGACTTCTTTACGATTACCACGTGCTGTTTTAATGGCTTTCGCAATCACTTTACAACGATTAGGGTATAAAGATTTAAAACTTAAATCTTCAAGCTCTTGGTAAATAACATTAAGCCCAAGACGATTAGCAATTGGTGCGTAGATATCTAATGTTTCATGCGCAATACGTTTCCGTTGTTCGGGCTTCATCGCACCTAAAGTCTGCATATTATGTAAACGATCAGCAAGTTTGACCAAAATCACACGCACATCTTGACTCATGGCCAGTAGCATTTTACGCACGTTTTCTGCCTGCGTTTGTGCCGCAGTTTGCTGTTCAACTTTATCTAATTTAGTTAAACCATCTACCAACTCAGCCACTTGACTACCGAACTTTTCTTTAATTTCATGTGATGCTATATCAGTGTCTTCAACAACATCATGTAGCAATGCTGCCAACAAAGTTGGGACATCTAAATGTAACTTGGCAAGAATACACGCGACTGCAACTGGGTGCGTGATATAGGGCTCACCTGACTTTCGTTTTTGACCTTGATGCGCGCTATCGCTAAAACGATAGGCAGCCCAAACGTCTTCAATTTCGCTTAGAGAAAGGTATTCTTTGAGCAGAATGGTAAGCTGCGAATTTTCGCTATCCGCTGGCAAGAGTGGAGGGCCAGAGGCTTGATAAGATCCCGCTGATGATTTAATCGCGGTCTTAGACATACTAAAAAATTATATTACGAAGAACTGCGTTGTAAAATTTCTACACCTACTTTACCAGCTGCTATTTCACGTAATGCAATCACTGTCGGTTTATCACGTGAACCATGCATGCTGACAAGCGGGTCAGAGCCATTTGAAATTTGACGGGCGCGATAAGCCGCGACCAAAGTCAATTGAAAACGATTAGGTATATTGCCTAAACAATCATCTACAGTAATACGTGCCATGATGAATATTCCTTAATAAATTATGTCAGTGTTTGAATGAGCGTGCTATGACGCTGCGATTGTGTATTTGTTTTGAGACGTTGCGTGCGAATAATCGCACTTAAATCTTGCAAAGCATCATCAAATTTGTCATTAATTGTAACATAATCAAACGCTACTAAGTGCCGCATTTCCTCACGCGCCGCAGCCAAACGCTTTACGATCACTTCTTCGCTATCTTGCCCGCGTCCTTTTAAACGCTCTGCCAATGTTTCTAAAGAAGGCGGCACAATGAAAATGCTTACCGCCTGCGGGTATAATTTTCTAACCTGTTCTGCACCCTGCCAATCAATTTCTAAAATGACATCATTGCTGATAGCCAAGGCATCATCAACACCTGCTTGTGATGTCCCATATCGTGCATTATGCACATTTGCACTTTCCAAAAAACCGCCAGATTCTAAAATTTTTAAAAATACAGCGTCACTAACAAAATGGTAGTCCACGCCATTTTGCTCCCCTTGACGAGGCTGGCGTGTCGTATGCGAAACGGATGTTTTAATCTGCGTATCTTGTGCCAGCAGCGCTTTAACCAAGCTGGTTTTACCTGCTCCGGACGCTGCTGTTACTATAAATAAATTACCTGAGATCATCCTTCTATTTTAGACGATTTTTATGTATTTTATTGCTTATTCAGCACTAAATTTATTCAATATTCTGAATCTGCTCACGCATTTGCTCAATCAACACTTTTAACTGCATCGATATTTTCGTTGTTTCAATGGCAACCGATTTCGCACCTAATGTATTCGCTTCACGATTCATTTCTTGCATTAAAAAATCTAGCTTTTTACCCACTAAGCCACCAGTGGCAAGGATATGCTTCACCTCCTCTACATGTGCGTCTAAACGCGACAACTCCTCATCAACATCAATGCGTTGTGTATACAACACAATTTCTTGACGAATACGTTCATCATCTTTGCTCTGCTGCGCTTCATGTATTTTTGCTAATAACTTTTCTCGGTATGCTTTTACCATGGTTGGCAACATGGGTTTTACTTTAATGATGAGCGCTTCTATTTCACTCAAGCGATCTAAAATCATCACTTCCAACTTATTGCCTTCACGCCCTCTCGCAGCAATCAGCTCTTCTAGCGTTTGATCTAGTACCATTTTTAAGTCTTGATCTAGCGCCTCCTCATCGACAGTTTTACTTGACAATACACCAGGCATACGCAAAACGTCTAACATATTGATTGGTTGCGTTTCAGAAAAATATTCTGCGGCCGTTTTCATATCTTTGGCAATTTGTTGCAACACTAAATGGTTAAGCGTTTGACCAGAACCAGCTGTGATTGTTTGTACAAAATTAAGCCGACATTCAACTTTCCCTCGCCCCAACTTGGCTTTGAGTATGTCGCGCACCTGTGCTTCATGTTTACGGCAACTATCATCTAACTTAAGCTGCAACTCAAGATAACGTTGATTAACTGAACGAAGTTCAACCTGTAAAACGCCATTATCTGTATTACGCTCACTAGACGCGTAGCCCGTCATGCTGTATATCATGTCTCTTTATTCACAAAAATTGGACTATCTCTTAAAGTAAATGCTGATAATTGTATCAAATGTGTATGATTTCATGCGAGAATATCCCGATTATGTGCCATAACACTTATTACCAACATAAAATTACTTAATGGCAAGTTCTAAAAATCAAACATTGCCTATAGGGTATATGTTACATGACTATGTTATTACGCAAGTCTTAAGTACTGGTGGATTTAGTTTTGTCTATCTTGCGCAAGACGCAGATAAAGATATTGTAGCGATTAAAGAATATATGCCTACCGGTCTTGCCCTTCGTGAGGACGGCGCCACGGTCATGATTAATTCTGACGATGACTCAGCCACTTTTAGGCACGGCCTTAAATGCTTTTTTGAAGAGGGCTTAGCGTTAGCAAAAATTGATCATAAAAATATTGTACGCGTTACTAATTTTTTCAGAGAAAATAATACCGTCTATATGGTCATGCAATACGAGCGTGGCAAATCATTACAAGAATATATTCTTTCTCAAACGGAACCTGTAAGCGAAAAATTTGTTCGACGTGTGTTTGGTGAGTTACTTAATGGCTTACGCGAAGTCCATACACGAAAACTACTACATCTAGATATCAAACCTGCCAATATTTACATCCGCTTAGACGGCTCACCTGTGTTATTAGATTTTGGCTCCGCACGACAAACATTAACCTCGGTACAACCTAAACTATCACCAAGTTATACCCCTGGTTTTGCCCCACCTGAACAATACTTTGAAAGAAAAAAGTTAGGCCCATGGAGCGATATATATAGTGTTGGGGCAAGCATGTATTCTTGCCTAACAAGATCTGCCCCCATGTCGGCTAACCAACGTATAGAAAAAGACTTTTTAGCCCCTGCAGTAAAAATAGGCAAGGGAATTTATAGCAAAGATTTATTAGAAATAATTGATAACTGCTTAAAATTAGACTACATGAAAAGGCCTCAAAGCGTTTTTTCATTACAAAAAACTTTACTCACCCATGTCGCGCCCGTTATTGCTCCAAAAAACAGTCTGGTAAAAAAAATAAAAACCGTACTCAATAAACCATTATAGTTAAAATATGAAATTTACAATTTACCAAAATAGCCGCCAAGGGCCCAGAGATTACAATCAAGATAGGTTGGCCTACTCCTACAGTAAAGATGCCCTGTTGCTCGTACTAGCTGATGGCATGGGTGGACACAGCCATGGTGAAATAGCTGCCCAACTGGCTATTAAAACACTAACGGATGCATTCCAAAGACTTGCTGTACCTGTGCTCAATAGCCCTGCTAAATTTTTAACAGACTATATTCAGCAAGTACACGATATGATCGAAAACGTCACACAAGAAGACGATCTTGTTGAGTCGCCTCGTACCACTATTGTTGCTGCAGTTATTCAACGTGGTTTTCTCTATTGTGTCCACGTAGGCGACTCGCGGTTATACCACTTCCGCGACAATCATTTACTGTACCGTACTGAAGATCACTCCGTTGTGCAGTCTCTTTACAATAAAGGCATTATCAGTAAAGAAGAAATGGCAACACATCCGTACAGGAATAAAATCTACAACTGTATTGGCGGTGAAACAGCGCCACAAATTGATTTAGCCAATAGAATAGAATTGTCAGAGGGTGATACAGTCATGCTATGTTCTGATGGCGTATGGGGTTACGTAGATGATTTAAAAATCAAAGAAATTTTATTAAAAAATATTGATACCCCTACTGTCACAAATAATTTACTAGATGCTGCTGAAGCCGCTGCAAATGATAAAGGTGATAATTTAAGTGCCATTACGGTCCAGTGGGGCGAAAGGGTCAATACTCAAGATTCAGTTTCTACACAATTAATGCCATTGGGCGAAACCACGACTATTATTAATCCAGTTACACATCAAAATGTTAATGATGACTCCAGTGGTCTTTCTGATGAAGATATTGAAAAAACCATCGCAGAAATTCAAGCAGCGCTCATCAGAACACAACAATAAACTAGCCTTTGCTATAAACTAAAATTTCTAATAATTTTCTAATAATTTAAAGTGCAGCTTTTTCTGCATGGCCTATAATTGATTTTTTCTTAAAAGTCGCCCTTATGTCAACACAATCAAACCGCCCTAGCGCACGTGCCAATGATCAACTGCGCAAGATAGAAATTATTCGCAGCTATACAAAGCATGCAGAAGGTTCTGTGTTGGTGAAATTTGGCGATACACATGTGCTATGCACCGCAAGTGTAGAAGAAAAAATTCCGCCTTTTTTAAAAGGTCAAGGGCAAGGCTGGGTCACAGCTGAATATGGCATGTTGCCGCGCTCTACTGGTAGCCGTATGAATAGAGAAGCTGCAAGAGGCAAACAATCTGGCCGTACACAAGAAATTCAACGTTTAATCGGCCGTAGCTTACGCGCAGTCATTGATTTAAAAAAGCTAGGAGAGCGCACAATCCATTTTGATTGTGATGTTATCCAAGCTGATGGTGGCACGCGTACTGCTAGCATTTCTGGTGCTTATGTCGCACTACAAGATGCCATCACCTATTTACTTAAAAACGACTTAATTACAGAATCCCCACTCACCGATTCAGTCGCTGCAATTTCTGTTGGCATTTATAAAAACACGCCTGTTCTAGACCTAGATTATATTGAAGACTCTGACTGTGACACAGATATGAATGTTGTCATGACAGGAACTGGTGGCTTTGTAGAAATTCAAGGCACAGCAGAAGGGGAAGCTTTTGATCGCAATGCAATGAACGCCATGATCGATTTAGCAGCGCATGGTATTACACAAATATCAGATTTACAAAAACAAGCACTAGGCTTATAACAGCGGCTATGTTTAAAAAACTTGTTATCGCTAGTGGCAATAAAGGCAAACTACGTGAGATTCAAGCAATGCTCTCACCACTCAATATTGACGTGTTGCCACAATCAGAATTTAATGTCCCCGAGGCACCTGAACCACACTGTACGTTTATTGAAAACGCCCTAAGTAAAGCACGTCATGCAAGCCTAGCCACGGGCTTGTCAGCCTTAGCTGATGATTCTGGATTATGCTTAGAAGCACTAGAAGGCGCTCCTGGCGTACAGTCAGCTTACTTTGCTGGCAAGCCAAGTAATGACGAAAACAATAACGCGCATCTACTCACAACATTAAAACAATATGACAATCGCTTTGCCTACTATTACTGCTGCCTGGTGCTAGTGCGCAAACATGATGATCCTCAACCCCTTATTGCGGAAGGCATTTGGAAAGGTTCTATTTTAAAAAAAGCACGCGGCAATAATGGTTTTGGTTACGACCCCTTATTTTTAGATAGCATGACAGGGAAGGCATCCGCAGAGTTGGTACCAGAAGTTAAAAACAAAATCAGCCATCGTGGACAAGCATTACGTAAAATGTTGCATTTGATTGAGCACCTAACTTATTAATAAATAATGATGAAAACCTTACCAACATGGGTGCGAGACGATAAAAGCGTCGTCGCCTGTACCGAAAAAATTCTTGTGATGAAAGAAAACTTTGATGAGATTCAGCAAATAGTGCAAGATGCATTTGAAGATGGCTTATTAATGGAAGTATCAGAAGCGCAAATGCGTGAAACATTACACTTATTGATAGAACAACTTCATAACCCCTATAACAAAGGCTAACTGCGCTTGAAAAAAATTATCCCCATCAAGATTGAGGAAAGTTTTAAGCCCACAAAACCAATTAATCCCAACACACCTATATTAGGTGAAGCAACGCTTTCTGGCCTAAAAAATCCACCGCCACTTTCTCTTTATATTCACATTCCATGGTGCGTAAAAAAATGTCCTTATTGTGATTTTAACTCGCACGAAAGCCGTACAGAGATTCCAGAAGCACGTTATGTACAAGCGCTCATTACAGATTTAGAACAGTCAGTACCACGCATTTATGGTCGCAAAGTAAAAAGTGTGTTTTTTGGTGGTGGCACGCCAAGTTTATTGAGTTCAAATGCTATCAACGAAATCTTAAATGCTGTCAATATGCTTACCCCTTTAGATTACAATGCTGAAGTAACATTGGAAGCGAATCCCGGCACCATTGATACAGAACATTTTCCAGGCTACAAACAAGCGGGCGTCAATCGTATATCACTCGGCATACAAAGCTTTAATGCAAATCATCTAAAAGCTTTGGGCAGAGTCCATGATGATAAACAAGCAACGCAAGCAGCCAAACTGGCATTAAAAATCTTCGATCGTGTTAACTTAGATGTGATGTACGGCTTGCCAAATCAAACACTAGATGATGCATTAAACGATGCCACGCAAGCGCTTAGACTCGCCCCAGATCATTTGTCATTTTACCATTTAACATTAGAGCCCAATACGCCGTTTTACCGGTCGCCACCTAGCCTACCAAGTGATGATGCAAGCAGTGAAATGCAAGAACGTATTGAAAAAATATTGGCGCAACATGGCTACTATCACTATGAAACATCCGCTTTTAGCAAACCTAAAAGCCAAGCAAGACATAACCTTAATTATTGGTCTTTTGGCGATTATCTAGGTATAGGTGCAGGCGCGCACAGCAAATTAAGTTATCACGATAAAATTACACGTGAAACACGGCATAAACATCCAAAAGCTTACATGGAAAATGTAGAAGCTGGAAATGCTGTGGATAACACTTGGCAAATTGCGCAACAAGATTTAGGTTTTGAATTTATGATGAATGCGCTCAGATTAACTGATGGGTTTAACGCCGAGTTGTTTCAACAACGGACTGGGCTACCACTAACAATAATCGCCGAGCAATTATTAGAAGCATCAAACAAAAACTTACTAATACAAGACCCAAAATCTATTAAACCTACGTTATTAGGGCAACGCTACTTAAATGACTTACTCACAATCTTTTTAAATTGAGCCTTTAACTTCCCAATAACCGCTTTGAATATCAAGCACTTGAATTAAAAGTAAAATTTCATCTACAACCAATTGGCCAAAACCAGTTCGTTCGCCATTTCTATTATCAGTAACGAGTTCCGTCAAATAGGTTCTTGCTGAGTCTTTTGGCCATATTTGTGTAATTCTTTCCACAATATGCGGAAACTCTTCCAAGCTTTCGGGGACAATAATGGCAACATCTCGTTTCTCCCACAAAGGCGTAATGACATTAAAGGTTTGATGCATTTCTAGCGCAAATTTTTCAAACTCCTCTTTTAAATTTTCTTTTCTTAAAAGTTCTAATAAATACAACCAAATATTAATTGCTGATTTAGGTTCTGCTCTAATCGCCCATTTAAGATGTGCAATGGCCTCTTCTAACTGATTTTTATACACTAATACTTTAGCTTCTTCTACCACTGCATAATGATGATGTTCTTCAACGACTGTATCGGCCTTAAGCGTAGTGTCGATTAACTTCGTATCCTTTTCTGGGAATGCTTCTTGCTTAAGATCACCAAAACTTATAGTGTGCGTCTGTGAAGTAACAGAGTTTACAAATGCGAAATGTTTTCTTTCGCGATATTTTTTTAATAAAAACACACCTAATAAACTCAGTAAACTTAGTGATAACAAACCCAGCCATAACAATTTATTAGACAAAACTAAATACTGATCAGGTCGTTTTTTTAGTGTCTTAGGGACTATTGCTGTTGATTTAACAGTTATTTCATTTATTGGTGTTTTAGCATCTAAATTTTTAATTTTCTTTTTAGTTTTTAGAGAAAAGGTTTTATTAAAGAACCGCTTTAAATCACTTAACTTTGTTTGTAAAAAAATAAGTTTTTCATTTACTTTTGCGATTTCTTTTTTTAAAAATTCATTCCTAACGACTAAATTTTCATAGTCTCGAAACAAACTTTGAGGTAAACGCTTTACTACGGATTTTATGTTGTAACTCAAACGTAGCAAATGCTTACTCGCTTTTTTTTGAGCTGATCTAATATGATCTGATTTAATTGGTTTAATCGCTGAAGAAAGCGATTGTAAAGTTGGAATCACAATAGCAGTAGGCTTTGTGAAATGATCATTAGGATTTAAATTCGGTAGACTTTCATTCGTTAAATGTTGCGTTTTAAAAATAAATTGGTGCTGCATATGTTTGTTTTTTGGATAAAACTTTGCAGCTAATTCATTAAGACTCTCTCCTGGTAACATTGGCCAAGTCATACTATCTTCAGTATTTGCAGGCTGATCTGATAACTGTAAATTATCAGGCTTGGCACTGACCTTAAAAGCCAACATCAATACCACCAAGAAGATTAAAAAAACTCTCAAAGTCTTTTTTATTCCTGCTTAACTTTTTAAGTTGCGCCTTGCGCGTAAAATAGCTTGTATAACTTGAGTTGGCGCAGTGCCGCCAATATGATTGCGGCTGGCAACTGAGCCTTCTAAAGTCAGCACAGAAAAAACATCTTCCGTTATTGTTTTACTAAACTGTTGCAACTCTTCTAAAGAAAGTTCTGATAAATCACAGGACTTTTGCACAGCAAATCTCACTGCTAATGCAACAACTTCGTGTGCATCTCTAAATGGCATGCCTTTTTTAACCAGGTAATCCGCTAAATCAGTTGCCGTCGCATAACCCTCAAATGCTGCTTGGCGCATATTATCTTTATTAACGGTAATGCCGCGCAACATATCTGCATAAATTTCCAATGTCACTAACAAAGTGTCTGCCGTATCAAATAATGGCTCTTTATCTTCTTGGTTATCTTTATTATAAGCAAGTGGCTGGCCTTTCATTAACGTGAGCAAAGCAATTAAATGCCCAGATATACGGCCAGTTTTGCCGCGCACCAATTCTGGCACATCAGGATTTTTCTTCTGCGGCATAATGCTTGAACCCGTACAAAAACGATCTGCAATATCAATAAAAGCAAACCGAGGTGAAGCCCATAAAATTAATTCTTCAGAAAAACGCGATAAGTGTGTCATTAACAATGCACTTGCGGCTGTAAATTCAATAGCAAAATCACGGTCAGATACTGCATCCAGTGAGTTTTGACAGATACCATCAAAACCTAATTCTTTAGCGACCATCTCACGGTCTATCGGATAACTTGTGCCTGCTAGCGCAGCAACGCCTAATGGCAATTGGTTAAATCGTTTTCGACAATCCGTAAAACGAGAAGCATCACGCTTTAACATTTCATAATAAGCGAGCAAATGGTGACCAAATGTTACTGGCTGGGCAACCTGCAAATGCGTAAAACCTGGCATGATGGTATCAGCATGCTGCTCAGCCAAATCTAAAATACTGTGTTGCAATTGACTAATTCCAGCCAAAATACCGTCACTGATAGTCCGTAGCCAAAGACGAATATCTGTTGCCACTTGGTCGTTACGACTACGCCCAGTATGTAGACGTTTACCAGCGTCACCAATTTTATCAGTTAAACGTTTTTCAATATTCAGATGCACATCTTCTAAATCTAGCAACCACTCAAATGTACCAGCACGCACCTCTTCTTTAATCTCTGCCAAACCTTTTTCTATCGCAGTTAAATCTTTTTTTGAAATAATACTTTGTGCTGCCAACATTTTGGCATGTGCTATTGAGCCTTGAATATCAACCTCAGCTAGCCGTTGGTCAAAATAAACAGAAGCCGTGTAACGTTTCACCAGCTCAGCAACTGGCTCATTAAAACGTCCAGACCAGGCTTCATTTTTAGCATTTAGGGATGATTTTTTATCTTTTGCGTGATCTTGCACTTTTAAGGACTTTATTAAAATAAGGTTATTGTGAAAAAATGTTTATGAATAATACACTTAGATGTAATATTCATATACATTCTAACCTAGAACTTGCCGTGCGCAAAAATAGTCGATTACCCAACTTTCATAATTTAGGCATTCTGCTTCGTATTTTAATCATTGTGAGCCTACTAGGCGCTTTTGCCGCGATGGTACAAACCAAAGCACTCGAGGAGTTTTTGCCTTTGTTGGCTGAGCTATCAACTGTAACGCTCCCTATTTTATTATTAAGCATGCTTTGTTTATACGTACTTTACCCCGTGCTCAATAAACTAAAATACTGGCAAAGTGTGCTCGTTATTTTTCTACTAGTCATTACCATCACAGTCATTATTACGACTTCAATACAACATTATCTTTCTTTTGATATTGTCTCCATTCCCTATCGGGCAATTATTTTGAGTGCTCTTATTACTGCTGTCACCCTCTATTACTTTCATTTACTGCAACGAGCCTACTCCCCCGCCATAGCAGAAGCACGCTTGCAAGCGCTACAAGCGCGCATTCGCCCACACTTTTTATTCAATAGTATTAATGCTGTGTTGTCTCTCATACGCACCAAGCCAAAACAAGCAGAAACAGCCCTAGAAGACATGGCAGATTTATTCCGCGTATTAATGGCTGAAAATCGTGATTTAGTCCCATTAAAAGAAGAAATCGAACTCTGTAAACAATATTTAAGTTTAGAAA
>VAPM010250141.1_pt1 | contig 39619 bp, 34 predicted proteins | sample 3395091 | NCBI WGS metagenome assembly VAPM01 (sample SAMN08290445, study PRJNA428436) | hydrothermal vent metagenome | isolation source: Deep-sea hydrothermal vent chimney 3 | place: Pacific Ocean: Juan De Fuca Ridge
CTAGGGACGAATAACACCCGTTATAATTTTATTCTAAGGCTTTTCTGGCATCTTCCAAATTATCGCCAAAGTGAGCGAGCACATCGCCTGCGTGTAGTGGTCGAGTCATTCCTTACTATTCAAATAAAAATAGGACTATTTGTGATGCGAATAGCCTAGCTAATCGCATCAATGTAGTGTATTGCTTTAGTTGAAGTTGGAGAGCGCCAATTTCAACTAAAGCAATATAGGATGTGGTGAGGCATTTTCCGTTTCGATTAGGCATAACAAGGAAAAACTGAGAGTGAAACGATGTGATTGGGCAAATTCTAATCCCCTGGAAGCTGAGCACCATGATAAAGAATGGGGCGTTCCGGTTCATGATGATCGATTGCTTTTTGAAATGCTTATTTTGGAAAGCGCTCAATCGGGACTCAGTTGGGCTACAATTCTTCAAAAAAGAAAAGGTTATTTAAATGCATTTGATAATTTTGATGCGCGTAAGGTTGCGAAATATACGGATAAAAAAATAGAGCAGTTACTTCAAAATAAAGAAATTGTCAGACATAAGCTAAAAATCACAGCAACTATAGTGAACGCTAGAAAGGTTTTGGATATACAGAATGAATATGGGAGTTTTGATGCGTACATTTGGTCGTTTGTCGATGGTAAGCCCATTAAAAACTCATGGCGTAAGTTATCAGATGTACCAACAAGTACACCTATTTCAGAAGTGATGAGCAAGGCGCTAAAGAAAAAGGGGTTTAAGTTCGTTGGGCCAACGACTTGCTACGCTTATATGCAGGCCGTCGGAATGGTCAATGATCATCTGCTCTCATGTTTTCGATATCCTGAAATAGACTCGCTGTGACATCATGAAAAATTGACGAGGGGATATAAGCACCCCGCCATTTACTTTTACATTTCGAGTGATCGTGCTTGTGCTGAGTGAGTGCAAGCATTTGCAGGGTTTAGGTAAAGTGGAGGGGGTAGCGACTTATGACAAAAAATAGAAAACTGACAGACTTAAAGAACATTGGAAAAAAAATTTCGGGGCGTCTAAATGAAGCAGGTATTTTTTCTGAGGAAGCGTTGCGCTTTTATGGTGCTGCTGAGGCACATATCATGATTAAAAAAAATCACCCAAATGAAACCTTACCCGTTTGCTACTATCTGTATTCATTTGAAGGGGCATTATGCGATAAGCATTGGAATGACATTGGAGAAGAGAAAAAGAAAAAACTTAAAAATGATGTTGGGGTTTAACGGAAGAGGTTAGGAGAGGAGGTTGTCCGAGAATAGCAATCATAGCGAGAGCAAGCTATTTTGTATCTACAAGGGGCATAATGTCTAGATCTTAAGGTCTTCACCATGAAGGCCTATATATACCCATGGACGGTATATATTTCGGAAAAACCGAATCTAAGGCGCGTCTGCACGTGCTAACACCTAAATCTATAATGCCATGGGTGGTATACAAGGCAAAAACATAGCCATCAGGGGGGGGTCGTATGCGGTTAAATATGAATAGTGCGTTTATCTACAGCCAGTGCGGCTTCGTGAAAGGCTTCAGATAAGGTTGGGTGGGCGTGAATGGTGCGTGCCAAGTCTTCAGCGCTGGCCTGAAACTCCATAGCGATAACGGCTTCAGCAATCATTTCAGAGGCGTTGGCACCGATAATATGAGCGCCCAGTAATTCGTCCGTTTCAGCGTGTGCTAATAACTTGACCATGCCCTCGGTATCCCCAGCGGCATAGGCGCGACCGTTCGCTTTAAACGGAAAGGAGCCGCTTTTAAATGGAATACCCAATTCGGTGAGCTGTTGCGAGGTTTTGCCGACCCAGGCAATTTCGGGATGAGTATAAATAACCCAGGGTATTGTATTGTAGTTCACATGACCGGATTGCCCCGCAATACGTTCGGCGACCGCGACACCTTCTTCAGAGGCTTTGTGCGCGAGCATGGGACCACGCACTACATCGCCGATCGCGTAGATGTTGGCTAAATTACTTTGGCCGTTGTCATCGATGTTGATAAAGCCGCGTTCGTCTAGCGCCAGACCCACTTCTTCGGCGTTGAGTCCCGAGGTGTTGGGTATGCGACCTGTTGTGACCAAAACTTTATGAGCTTTGATTTCTTTTGTTTTTCCTGATTGGTTGTAACTTATAGTGACGGTTTTTTTGGCCACTTTACTTGAAAGCGGTTGTGCGCCTAGCTCGATATTAAGCCCTTGGGCAGAAAAATATTTTAATGCTTCTGCTGCGATTTGGGGTTCCACATTGGGGAAAAACTGGTCACGGCGAATCAATACGGTGACCTTGCTACCTAGCCGCTGCCAAACACTGCCTAGTTCCAGGCCGATGACCCCCCCTCCAATGATAACCAGTTGTTTAGGGACTTCTTTAAACTCAAGTGCTCCGGTAGAGTCAACTATAAGCTCATGGTCAACAGGAGCGAATTCGACATCACGTGGCTTGGAGCCGGTGGCGATAATAATATGATTAGCCGTGAGTGTGGTTTCTGGCATTGTGTTATCCGGGCGGATGACGTCCACTTTTTGAGACCCTGATAAACGCCCTGTGCCATGAAAAAATTCGATTTTATGTTTGATAAAGAGCGCAGAGACCCCGCCTGTTAAGGTGCTAACAATCTCGTCTTTACGTTTGAGCATGGTCTTGATGTTTATGCTGGCTTTGCCAATGGTAATGCCATGAGCGGTGAGTCCGGAAGCGAGTTCATGATATTTTTGTGATGAGCTCAGTAATGCCTTGGAAGGGATGCAGCCCACATTGAGACAGGTGCCGCCTGGGGACGCTTTTCCTGATTTATTAACCCATTGATCAATGACGGCTGTTTTCAGGCCGAGTTGTGCACAACGAATCGCCGCGACATAGCCCCCCGGCCCTGCACCGATAACAATGACATCAAACTGTTTCATCTTACGCTCCTAGATTTGCAATAACAGGCGAGCCGGGTCTTCTAACATCTCTTTTACAGTAATGAGAAAGTGTACCGCCTCCTTACCATCGACAATGCGATGATCATAAGACAGGGCGATATACATCATGGGTCTGGCCACAATATCCCCCTTTTCAACAATGGGACGGATTTGCGTCTTGTGCATACCAAGAATACCACTTTGTGGTGGATTAAGAATGGGTGTAGACAGTAAAGAACCAAAAACCCCACCATTACTGATCGTAAAGGTGCCCCCCGTTAAATCATCAATAGAGAGTTTACCTTCTCGAGCTTTTATCGCGTAATCTGTAATTTGATGTTCCAGCTCGGCAAAGGACAGGGCATCGGCATTTCTGACGACGGGAACGACTAAGCCTCGAGGGGAACTTACCGCGATGCTGATATCAAAATAGCCATGGTAAACAATATCATTGGCGTCTATGGATGCATTGACTACGGGGAATTTTTTAAGGCCTTCGACGACCGCTTTAGTGAAAAAGGACATGAATCCCAGTTTTATACCGTATTCTTTTTCAAATTTATCCTTATAACGACTCCGCATATCCATGACGGGCTGCATGTTGACTTCATTAAAAGTAGTCAGCATGGCCGCCGTATTTTGTGCCTCTTTCAATCTTTCAGCAATACGGGTACGCAGGCGTGTCATCGGTACTCGACGTTCTTCTCGAGAGGCGCCCAGCTGTGTGGGTGCGCCGGGTTGTACCGGCGGCTGTGCTGTAGACGGAGTTTTATTGTGGCTTAATACATCAGCTTTGGTGATGCGTCCATCTTTGCCCGTGCCGACAATATGTTCGGGGTTGATACCCTGCTCGTTAACCCGTTTACGCACAGCTGGACTTAATTTAGCATGGGTTGATGATTCCGCAGACGCACCAGTTGCAGTGTGTTCGACGGGCACGGTGGGTCTTGTCGCTTGCAGGCTGGCCTTGGCTTCGCTGTCTATGACGGCAAGCACTTCTTCACTGCTCACTGAAGCGCCATTGGCTTTTTTTATTTCAGTTAAAACGCCATCTTCCGGGGCGACGATCTCTAGCACAACCTTGTCTGTTTCCAACTCTACAAGGATCTCATCTCTGAGAACAAATTCACCACTTTGTTTATGCCAGTTAATCAGCGTTCCCTCCGTAATAGACTCAGACAAAACGGGGACTTTGACCTCGATCAACATTGTTGTTCTCCCTTTACAATATTATTTTGAATTTATCGACAGTGCCTCTTCAATCAAATGGCGTTGTTGCATGATATGTTTTTTCAGGTAACCCACTGCAGGTGCAGCCGCCGCCGTGCGTCCTGCATAGCGTAGTTGTTGACCGACCTTGAGTTTATCTCTTATATGGTCTTGAATGAAGCCCCATGCGCCCTGGTTTTGTGGTTCTTCCTGGCACCAGACAATGTCCTGAGCATTACAATATTGGGTCATGATGTCCTTTAATTCAATATCTGGAAATGGATATAATTGTTCGATTCTGACGATAGCGGTATTTAAAACTCCTTGTTTGTTCTGTTCCTGGAGTAAGTCAAAATAGACTTTACCACTACAAAAAATTACTTTTTCGACTTCTGAAGGCGCGGTAACGTGGGTATCATCAATGATCAGTTGAAATGGGTGTGAGACCAGATCGTCCAGTGTCGAGGTTGAGTCTCGATGCCTTAATAAACTCTTGGGTGTCATGACGATCAAGGGTCTTCGATAGGGTCGTAACATCTGCCGGCGAATAAGATGAAACATTTGGCTTGGTAAGCTGGGTACGAGAACTTGAATATTGTCTTCAGCACAGAGTTGCAGGTATCTTTCCAGTCTTGCTGATGAGTGTTCTGGGCCTTGGCCATCGAAACCATGCGGCAGATACATCACCAGACTGCTCAGACGATTCCATTTAGAGTGACCAGAGGAAATAAACTGATCAATAACCACTTGAGCGCCATTGGCAAAGTCGCCAAATTGAGCTTCCCATATAGTGAGGCATTTAGGGGCTGTCGCACTAAAACCATACTCAAAGCCCAGTACGGCCTCCTCAGAGAGCAGTGAATCAATGACGGTAAAGCTCGGTTTGCCGTCATTAACATAGCGTAGCGGGACATAGGCTGCCCCTGTTTTTTGATCATGGAGTACCGCATGACGATGAAAAAAAGTGCCTCTACCGCTGTCCTGGCCCGATAAACGCACAGAATAACCTTCTCTAAGCAGAGTGGCATAGGCCAGCGTTTCAGCAAAGCCCCAGTCTATCCTGGCCTCTCCGCTTGCCATATTTAGTCGCTCTTCCATAATTCGAGCGACCCTGGGGTGTAGAACGAAACCCTCAGGAAGTAAGTTCAGTTGTTTTGCCAAAGTCGATATAACTTGTTGTGATGTTTGTGTATTAACAGCGTAGCGCCAGTGGGTTTCAGCATAGGGTGTCCAGTCGGTCATTACGGCACGTGCTGTTGCATTGATGTTGGGTGCGGCGGTTTTACCGTGGTCTAGCAGTGCTCGATATTGTTGTTGCATATGAGTAATGTCATCTTGTGTAACGACACCTTCTTTAACCAGATGTTGAGCGTAGATATCGGGTACGGTTGCATGTTGTTTTATGATTGAATACATCATGGGTTGCGTTGCTGATGGTTCATCTGCTTCACTGTGGCCGTGCCTGCGATAACAGAATAGATCGATGACAACATCTCTGCCAAATTCATTGCGAAAGTCAAAAGCAAGCTGTGCTGCAAAAAGCACGGCTTCCGGGTTGTCGCCATTGACGTGTAGTACCGGGGCTTGAACCATCCGGGCAACTTCAGTGCAATACGGAGTAGAGCGGGCATCCAGATGATTGCTGGTGGTAAAGCCGATTTGATTATTAATGATAATATGCAAGGCGCCACCAATGGTAAATCCGCGTGCTTGAGACATGTTGAAGGTTTCCATGACTACGCCCTGACCCGCAAAAGCAGCATCGCCATGAATTAATATGGGCATGACTTCGGTACGTTTTTTATCCTCTCTTCGGTGTTGTCGGGCGCGTACAGAACCGGCGACGACAGGGCAGATGATCTCAAGATGCGATGGGTTAAAGGAGAGAGCAAGATGGAGATCTCCGCCGTCTGTTTTAATGTTTGAAGAAAAACCTTGATGGTATTTGACATCACCTGAGCCTTCATTGGTACTGGGGTCGAAGTGTCCTTCGAATTCTTGGAACAGCGTAGCAGGAGATTTACCCAGTATATTGATTAACACGTTTAAACGACCGCGGTGTGCCATGCCCATTACCACTTCTTTAGTCCCGTTTTTTCCTGCTGATTGAAGGAGGTGGTCGAGCAGAGGAATCAGGCTTTCACCGCCTTCCAGGGAAAAACGCTTTTGCCCAACATATTTGGTATGCAGGTATTTTTCGAGGCCCGACGCGGCAATAACACGAGATAAAATGCTGCGTTGTTGAGCTGGGTCGGGTCTCAATTTGGCGCGCGACGACTCAAGGCGTTGCTGGATCCAGCGCTTTTGGGTGGTGCTGGAAATATGCATATACTCAGCACCAAGGTGGCCGCAATAGGTCTCTCTCAAGTGATGTATGATATCTCGCAGAGTGGCTTGTTCGACACCAGCAAGTGAGCCCGTATTAAATACCGTATCCATATCATTTTCGCTCAAGCCGTGAGATGCCGGGATCAAGTCAGGCAAAGGTGGCGATTTTTTGAGTGAAAGAGGGTCGGTTTTTGCTTCTTGGTGGCCGCGAAACCGATAAGCATTGATAAGTTGTAACACGGCGACTTGTTTACTCTCGATAGATTCGATGACCTGGTTATAGTCTTGATGTGTTAAAGAACGAGGCCGGTGGCCTTGAAAAACAAATTCATTACGGATAAGGGCATGATCAACGTCGGTAATGGGTGGGTCATTTGGTTTTTTGAACGTGTCAAAATAACTACGCCAGTTTTCATCTATGTCATTGGGGTTTGTTAAATAGTTGGCATACAGCTCTTCAATGAATGCAGCATTACCCGCAAATAAATAGCTATTGTCCAAAAAGTCTTGCATTCCTTTTTTGTTCTTCACTGTAACGACCCTGTTTTATAAAGAAGACCAAATTGTGTCAAAATCCCCTGATTCTTCAAAGTTATTTTTGTCTTGTTCTTTGTTGAGAGAGGTTGTTGTATATTGAAATTGTTTAAACCATTTGTTGGATTGTATGAGCCTTGAAAGCTGAATGAGTGTTTCACCTTTGTTTTGATGTAATAATACCGTATTTCCTGTATGAAAAAATGAAGACGTCATGATGGTTTCAGGCCGGTTTATCGCCTTTATCGTGGGTAGTATTAAAGCATAGCTGAAGTCTTCTGTTTGTTTGCTTTCCTGTTTTAATTTAATTCGTACCGCTTCTGCTGTTGGTGTTAACACTTCTGCGCCCATAATAACAATAGCGTCCTCTTTTTTCATCCAACGAATGATGCATAGTGTGTAATTTTGTGGTTGGTCTGGGGATTCAACAACACAGAGCAAATCATCGACATTTAATGGCACATGTTCTTTTTGCTCCCAGAGTAAGCAGTACCCTCCCGCGCTTTCATCTATTTTTTTGAGCAGATAGCGGTACTCTGGCGTGCCTATTGTGTCTGGTGAGTCTGGGCTCAAGTCATCGTTTATTGTTGCTGTAGCTTGTACACGTTGGCCAAAGTCCCACAGGGTGTTTTTTTGACCATGGAGAGGGTCAGGTGTTGTTTCTTTTGCTGAAAAAACAGCAGGACGTTGCCAGTTGTTATTTTCATTTGAAAGATTAGAGATATAACGATGTATCGAGGATAATCCTATAGAGACTTCAACTGAACTTGATTTTTTGTGTCGGGGGAATTGGCGTTTTGATAATAGCTCCCAGGAGAGCAGCAAGCGTTTTAATGTCGTTTTCGACAGGGCTCGGGTTGCTTCTTCTTGCTCTCCAACGTGTAAATGACCGGCTTGGTCGGTAGAAAGCAATGACGACTCCCTTATTCTTTTTGTTAGTAATGAGGTGTCTAATATTAAACACGGTTCATTTTCAAGGTCAAGCTGACTATGGAAGCGAGGTGGGTGATCTTTGTTGGGGTTGACAGCGAACAGACCGGAGGCTTGTGTGTCTGTATGTGATTCACTGAGCTTGCAAAAAGGAGCCCAGTATTTAAGTGAATGTTGAATGTTCAGAGTGTCTTCCTGCGAGAGTTGATAAGGGTTGGCCAGTGCAAGAAGGAGTGTCTGTAGATAGATATTGTCTATCGTTTTTGTTTTGTCTTTGCGAAGATGGCGTGTAGTGACTACGTCAGTATTTAGATTATGAGTACGCGCGAAAGAATACAGTGTGTGTAATTCCAGCCATAACAGAGGCGGTGCGGAAGTATATACCAGATATTCATTAGTTAAAGTTTGGTGCATATGAAGCAAGGTATGGTAGATCGACGGTAATAGTAGAGACTTGCTGGTAAATAAGCCGCCATGATTGTGGATGAGGTCGATGATGATTTTATAGCCCGTCGTTAATTCTGTTAATATTTCTCTGGCAAGGTGTGCAACTTTAATATTCTTCATGGAAAGTGTTGCCGAAACGTGGGTGTATTTTCCTTGTAAGGACGCGATGATCTCTTCTATGGCGGGGGTTATTTTTTGCAGAAAATAAAATCGTTCTTGATTTGGAATAATGGTGCTGTTGGTTTCGCGCAAGGCATGGTAAATATGCCGGCTCAGTTCCCCTATGTGCGCACGTGGCAGGTTGTTGTACCATTCATCAACATGCTTGGCCTGAGTGTTAAAACGAGAGGTTTTAACTGGCTTTTTTTGTTCCGGTACATTGAGCATTAATGGCTTTCCAGTTGTGGCCACTATAAACCTCCGCTGTTTTGACTCTCTGGTTTCTGATAAAATGATGTCTTTGATAAAGGATATAATCGACCAATAAGCTATTTTGTTTAAGAAAATATAAAATTTTAGCAAACATTCAAGCCCAGTGCCGATCGCACCGATATGTTTCTATACTTATAGTGTATGAGTTTAGGTGTTAGCGCGTGCAAATGTGCCTTGGATTCGGTTTTTCCGACTGGCGACTGCGTAGATGTAGGAGATGGCATCCAAGGAGCCGGGTATAAATACTCTTCATCGTGGATCAACTGCGTTTTTTAGGAGAAAGGTAACGCAGAAGCAGTTTATCGAGAAAAAGCCGAAGATGAATGCAGGTGGACGTGAAAATGCCTTAATTCATAACGCCATGGGTTTATAGTCGTTTTATGAAATTATTGAACAACTGGGAGTGATAATAGATTGTTAAATACGGCTTCCACTTTTCGTTTAGAGCAATCATTGTGTATTGGTTTTATAGCTAATCGCCACTCCTCAAGTAAAATAATCAGTGGTATGCTGGTTAAGTCGGGGCATCATATCGATACTTTTTTGGGTCTCCAGGAGGCTCTGCCTCAAGTGACCACGGGGAAGTATGACCTTATATTGATTATGGTCGAAAAGGGGGCAGAGGCTAAACAGTGTGAAGAGTTGATTAGCTTTGTTCGTCAGCAAAAAACTCCTGAAATATATAGCATACCTTTAGTCGTTATTACCGAATTTGATAGTGCGACGACCCTCGAAAATTTGTTTCTGGCGGGGGCAAGTGATGTCATTGTTTTGCCCATTAGTGAAGCAGAATTACACAATAAACTGCATCAGGTTATTTTTTTGGTTCCGGAATCTATTTTTGAAGGTCGTCGAAGTGAGAAAGAGCGATTAAAAACTGAGGATGTAAGCGAGTCGGGCAAGTTAACTAAGAAAAATGCAAAGCCATCAAGGAGGGTGGGCTGGTATATTGTTGTTTTCTTAGGGCTGGTTCTTGGGTTGATGGCGATTATCAATATGGGTAATCGCACGCAGGCACCAGAGCGAAAAGACCATACTGTTCAAGAAACGGCGGCTAAAAAAGAAGTTAAAGAGGTTGTCAGTCAGCCAGAAATCGTCATCAAACCTGCCGTTGAACAACCAAAAGAAGTACGTAAGACGGCCATTTTAATCTCAACAGTACGTCCTGAGCTCGGTAGTCTGATTCAAAATATGGACTTTTTTGGGCGAGTAGTGGGTGAAAAGCAATGGGCAGTTCGCTCAAAGATTTCCGGAAAAATAGCCCGTGTTTTTGTTGATGTTGGAGAGCGAGTTTCTAAAAATCAGGTGATTGCCGTTCTGGAAAGCAAGAAGGCGGTGGCCGAGTTAAAAAATGTCCAAATTAGTTTGGGCAAAGCAAAGGCCTTCTTACAGCTTGCGACGGATAAATATGAGACAACGCTTGAGCGTTACCGTCAAGGACAAGGTAACAAGCCGCGTCTGCGTGAGGCTGAAGTGTCTCAAAATAATGCAAAAACGGAGCAAAAGATGGCCGAGAAAGCCTACAAAAATGCCCGTATAGCATTGGAAAGTACAAGAATTACTGCGAAGTTTGACGGAGTTATATCCTCGGTATTTTTTGAAAAAAACCAGGTGGTAAATAAGGACGATATTTTGTTTGACCTGGAAGCGTTGTCAAAAAAAAGGGTGGAATTCTTTTTAGAAGCAAAACAAAAGCCTGATATTGCTGTAAATAATAGTGTGACCGTATTTACTGATAGGGATGAAAGCGCGTCCCTATCCTGGGGTGAGAAAATTGTGGCAGTTGAACCGGTAGTGAATGCATTAGGCGTCACCTCAGCATGGCGAGTTCAATTGACACTGACAAACGATCGTTTGCGTTATGGTCAGCAAGTGCATATCAACTTACCCATTATTGAAAAAAAAGCGGTTGTTAAAGTTCATATAAACAGTGTAATCAATAAAAAAACCCAACCGTTCATACCCATAAACAATAAGGGTGTGGTTAAATATCAACCTGTTAAACTAGGTTTGCAGGTGGGGGACTATGTGGAAATAAAGCAAGGGTTAGTGCTTGATGATGAAATCATTGTATCTCCAGAGTTGCTTGACGAAGGGGTGTCAGTGAAAACCCATTGAGCCTAAAGTTTTACACTGAATCAGCCGAAAACAAATTGAAATCGCATATAAAATTGATGCATGCTCTGACCAGGTGAACTTGTAATGAGGCGTTATTAGCGTAGCGACCTACTGCATGGGTGCTTAAGTGAGCGCATGAAATCGTCTGCTAATTGCATGGATGGCTATTGGATTCGCTCGTCTTTGCTGTTTGGTTGGATATGCTTGATTAAACTTAGAATCCGCAGTTGGACGAGTTGAGGTGTTGCAGGTCAAGGCGTTACAACGCAGAGATGCAGCATTACAAAGGTGCAATTCAGCTCGTAGCGTGGGGCTCACCCCATGGGTGAAAAAATAAAGCAACGGTGGCAGCTTACATTACAGTTAGTTACATCTTAATTGCGAGCGGTCAACTACGGATCTAGGTTAAATAACAAGGGAGTTGTTTATAAGCTATGATTCAAGCACGTGCTTTACGTCTGGTAGACGGCGTTTCAGATTTAATTGCTTTACCCGAAGTCAGTCTCAAGGTTAATGAGTTAGTTGATGATCCTACCTCGTCGGCCGCCGATATGGCTCAAGTCATTAGCCTGGATGCGGCCATAACAGCAAAATTGCTGAAAGTTGCTAACAGTTCTTTTTATCGCTTTCCATCAAAAATTGATACGGTATCCAGAGCGGTGACGATCATTGGAACGAGAGAGCTTAGATTTTTGGTTTTAGCCAGTTCCGCTGTGCGTTCATTTGACAAAATAAATAATAAAAACATTGATATTGCTTCGTTTTGGCGCCACAGTGTTTATACTGCGGTTGTTGCGCGACTGCTCGCGACTAAATGCAATATATTACATAAAGAGCGACTTTTTGTCTGTGGCTTGCTTCACGATGTGGGTCGGCTAGTCATGTCGCATCGTATCCCTGATCTTGTGCAAGTGATGCAGTATCGAGCAGAGACGGCCAATATTCCAAGATATAAGGCTGAGCAGAGTGTCTATGAAATCGATCATGCTCTCGTTGGCGCCGAGTTACTCAAATCATGGGGCTTGCCGGAAAGTTTGCAAGAAGCGATTAAGCATCACCACGAACCTGAAAAAGCAACGGATTTTATGCTAGAAACTTCAATCGTGCATATTGCCAACAGTCTTGGCAAGTTGGGAGAATTGGGTGGTACCGACTTAAGTCAGTGTCCGATGATTTCGCCTGTTGCATGGGAGGTGACGAAGTTATCGCCAGAGGTTGTAGAATCTGTTTTGCAGGAGGCACGAGCACAATTTTTGGAAGCGCTATTGTTATTTTTGCCCGGCGTTGCTGTAGCAGCGAATTGATATTGGAGAAAAATGGTGGCAATACAGTTAGATCAGGCCAGGCTCACTAATTTAAGGTGGTTGATTCGCCAGGAAGGATCGGTAACGCAACTGGCGGCAAAGCTCACTATTTCACCCATTTATATTTTTAATGTATTGGATGGTCAATTTACTATTGGTGATGCGCTTGCCCGAAAAATAGAAGGCATTTATGGCTATTCACGAGGTTGGATGGACGGCAGTAATGATATTAAAATCAGCGCCGAAGCAGTGGTTCCTGTTCTAACGCTTGACCAGGCAAGGCAGCCTGCACAAAATGAAGGTGGCAATGAATTGCTCTCAGATTTCATGAGCACTTTCGAGGATGCCGCTGTTGAAAATGGGCTAAATTTAACGCCAGAGCAAAAAGAAAAATACTTGTTGGATACCGAGAAAAGTGTTTCTGACAAAAAGCAAAAATAATATGAATGAAGTTAGGTTCAGATTAAATATTGCTGCACATGAATATGAAGCATACTATGCTGGTAGAGTAAAAAATGTAGTGGTCACCATGCCAAATGGAAGTCATTTACAGTTCCCCGCGTCTAATCTAAGAGCTTATTCTCGCCATGATGGTGTGCATGGCGAATTTGTTCTGCGGTTTGATGACAGCAATAAACTCATTGATTTGTTGCGGTTAGCGGATTGAGCTTTCTCCCTGGTACATTGTCAAAATAGCTTTGACGGTGTATTAGAGGCTCAGCATGTTTTTAACAATTTGTTTGGCGCCATCGAAGGTGTCAGGTTCACAAAATACAGGGTATTTTTGCGTTGTTAATGCAGAAAATTCTGTTTGAAAGTGCCCCTGGAAGAGTTGTTCGCGAGTGATTTTTTGGCATGAACCGTTTATTTCTAACCAAGAGACTAAAAATGACTCTTCTGGCCAATCGCCACGTTTTACATACAGCACCGGTTTTTTATTGCAGGCCGCTTCAGTGAAAATACCATACCCTGGTTTGGTGATCACACAATCCACCGAACACAGCAAATCAATATAGCTATAAGAAAATTGATCTATAGCGATCAAATCCTCACGTTTGCATTCTGTTGTGTCTGGCACCAGCCATATTTGCCCTGGATAACTTGGCCATTGATCAAAAGGAAGGTTGGTTTTGACTCCGCCAAGCGCAACTAGAGTTAACTGGGTATCTGTTACATTTATCTCTTTTAGTAAATGGTCTTTAACTGAGTGACCTCGTTGAGCAATGGGGTGAACCTGTATTGAGTTTTCAAGCCAGTTCATTGGCATGCCAGGTGTTATTTTGTAAAAACGGTCAGCGGCATTGTAACTGTTTTGTATTTGTTGATAAATGTCGTCTGCAGTTGAGTTGTTTTTACAGTAAGAATAAAAAATATCAGCCCAGTTTAGAGAGCACATTGCAATACAGGGGTAAGTGCTATTTTGAGTGGCAAGCAAGGGTAAATAAGCAATATTTGAAATCAATAAGTCGGGGGATAAGGCGTCAAAAAAGAGCTTACAGGCGTGTTTCTGTTTCTCCCAATGTTGGTGTAAGTATTGGTACTGGATCATGCTTTTTTTAGCGAGAACATCAAGGCTTGAAGCCATCATCATGCCAAAGTCCCATGATCGCTCTATATGCCGACAGCCGGGTAGTCGTTGTTTGATGATGGAGGGTGAAATCCCAGAAACAACGGTAATTTTAGCATGAGGAATCAAGCGCAGCAGTTCCTTTATAACCGGTATCGTTTGGGCTAAATGACCCAGGCCATGTGCAGAAACAGTAAATACAAAATGGGGTTTGTTCGAGTTCATATATCTGTCCAATGTGTGACGAAGATCACACTGAGAGCCTGATTGAAATATAAGATTAATGTACCATTTTTTGTGTTTTTATACTCATCTGGGCTAGCCCTGCGTACACTTATCCAGTAAAATAGAGGCTGTATTTTGAGTGGAGAATGCTATGCCAATAAATGAAAGTGGGGTTCCAGAACGCCGCATGCGTTCTGTTACAATGATTCAAAAGCTGGTTGAAGTCCGCAGCGATATGTTAAGTCTCTATAATGAATTAGCCGAAAGAAAACCCTACCATGATGTTGGAGAAGATTTTCCCGAGGTATTGGCTGATTTTTGTGCATCATTAATTGATTACACCGCTAATGCCCATTTTCAGCTATATCGGTATTTTGCAGAAAAGAAAGAAAGGCGGCAGCGTATTATCGATGTAGCGGATAAAATTTATCCGCGTATCGTTGATATTACACAGAGTATTCTAGATTTTAATGATAAATATGATAGTGATCAACAACGACAAAATTTATACGACCTTGAAAAAGACTTGTCTATTTTGGGTGAAGCTTTAGCCGAACGTATTGAGCTGGAAGATAACCTTATTGATGTCTTGAGCAGTTCTGGAAAATAAGCTTGTGTGAAAGAACTGACGTATGAACAACTTTATCATCAATGTGACCTCAGTCAGCTTAATGTCAGCTCAACGGACGAGCTGAATACCTTTGATGATATTCTGGGACAGGCCAGGGCGCTGCAAGCTATTCAGTTTGGTATTGGCATGCCTCATGACGGCTATAATATCTTTGCTCTGGGTTCTCAGGGTGTGGGTAAAAAGGCGCTAATTTCTCGCATTCTTGGTCGTGAAAGAAAATCGGTGGCATTTCGTACACTGCGAGACTGGTGCTATGTACATAATTTTTCTGCCCCTCATCGGCCCTTAAAACTTTCTTTTCCTTGTGGCCAAGCCCATGCTTTTAAGGCGACTTTCGGCGCTGCAATGAAAGCATTGGATGCTGCGATTCCGGTTTTAATTAATGAAGCTGGCTATAATGTGCAGGTGAATTCTTTTTTTCAAAAGTTGAGACAGAAGCATGAAAATTCGCCAGAGGTCAGTCACTATCTTGGTGCAGTAGTAAACGATGTATTAAACAATATCGAAGGCTTTGCTAAAGATCATGATCCAAGTAAAAATGGGTATGAGCCATGTTACTTAAAAAATCGCTACCGAGTTAATGTGATAGTTGAACATGAGGCGCAGTCAGAATTACCGGTTATTTATGAAGACCATCCATCCTATCATAATTTGATTGGTTTTTTTGAGCAGACCTCGGTGATGGGAACGGTTTCTACCGATTTTACTTTGATTCGACCTGGTGCGTTACATCAAGCTAACGGCGGTTACCTGGTTCTTGATGCGTTAAAATTATTGCAATTTCCGCATGCTTGGGCGGCGTTAAAGCAGGCTTTACGAAGTAAGGAAATTCGTATTGAGTCGTTAGATAAAGTGCGTAATTTAAGCTGTAATGCTTCTATTGACCCGGAAGTGATCCCATTAGACATAAAGATAATATTAATGGGAGAGCGCTCTGTATATTACTCAATTTATGAAACAGATAGCGATGTTGCTGAACTATTCAAAGTGATAGCAGATTATAACGATACTTTGGCATGGACTGCGGAGAATGAAAAGAATTATATTCAGTTGATCGTCCGGCTTATAAAGGACAATAAGCTGCTTCCTTTTTCTATGGCGGCGGTGGGTCGAATCGTCGAAGCAAGTGCGCGGTGTGCCGGTTCCAGTCGCAAACTCTCTGTCCATATGGGCGTGATTCAGGATCTATTATTCGAAGCGAATTATTGGGCTCAACAAAATAAAAACAAAATTGTCGATAAAAAAAACGTGACTGAGGCTTTAGATCAGCAGACCTTTCGTGGTGACCGGGCAAAAATGGAATATCAAGATGAAATGCTTTATCACGATATTTTAATCGACGTCTGTGGTGAGCGTGTGGGGACCCTGAATGCACTGACCATTGTAGAAAATGGCGGTACTGGTTTTGGTGTACCTTGTCGTATTACCGGCGTGACTCGCTTAGGCGAGGGAGAAATTATCAATATTGAACGTGAAATTGATATGAGTGGTGCTATCCATTCCAAAGGTGTTGCTATATTGAGTGCATTCATCGGTTCCCGGTTTGGGCAGCAACAATGGTTGTCTTTTTCTGCCAGCTTGGTTTTTGAGCAGTTATACAATGAAATAGATGGCGATAGTGCATCTTTGGCTGAACTTTGTGTCTTATTTTCCTCTTTAGCCTTGACGCCCTTTAAACAAAGTATTGCGATAACCGGATCAGTAAATCAGCATGGTGAGGTACAAGTTATTGGCGGAGTCAATCAAAAAATTGAAGGTTTTTTTGATTTATGTCAAGAACGAGGATTGACAGGTGAGCAAGGCGTTATTATTCCTTGTGCCAATGTGGCAGATCTTATGCTGCATGATCACCTGGTTGAAGCTGTGAAAGCCAATCAGTTTCATATTTATCCGGTGCGCTGTGTTGACGATGCTCTGGAAATATTGAGTGGCTTAGTTAGTGTTGCGATGAACGAAAATGGCGAATATGTACCCGAGACCCTTCATTATTTGATTCATCAGCGTTTGAAAAAATATTCCGAATATCGGCATGAACATGGTATAGCAGGGAAACAAAGTGACGCAGATGAATCGGATCCGCTTTATCCCTGACAGGTATACAGGATGGTTACAACAGTACAAAAAATACCCGATTTTTTAGAAAATAAAACTATAAACTGTGAAAATTGGTTCGATACCTTTGAGGTTGAATATTCACAAGAAGAGTTAGCCGCGCTTCGCCATGCCTATCATTTAGCAGAGAAATTTTGTTCCGGTATCAGTTCGATAACGGGAGAACCTGCCTTTCATTATGCTTTGGCAGTGACTGCCATTCTGATTAAAATAAAATTAGATTACCAAACTTTGATCGCCGCCCTTCTTTATGAAACCGGGATACATACTGAGCTCAGCATGAATGACATTCGACAAGGCTGTGGCGAAGATATTGCCAGGTTAGTTGAGGGCGTTGAAAAAATGGATGCGATTCATTTTATACAGATGGAGCCGCAGGAGTCGTTTAACGATGCCGCTCACGCAGAGATGTTGCGTAAAATGTTATTGGCTATGGTTGAAGATGTGCGCGTTGTTCTCGTGAAACTGGCTGACCGTGTGCAGTGTATGCGTACCTTGCCTTCAACCTCCGTACCGTATCAAGATCTAGTGGCCAGAGAGACTTTGGACTTGTTTGCGCCATTAGCAAATCGTTTGGGTATTTGGCAAATGAAATGGGAGCTGGAAGATTTGGCGTTCCGCTATATTAACCCTGATTTGTATAAAAAAATTGCTCGTCTGTTAAATGAAAAACGAATTGATAGAGAAAAATATATAGGAAAATTTACGACAACACTGGATAGCGAACTTAAAAACCTGGGTCTCGAAGCCAGCGTAACAGGGCGTCCCAAACACATTTATAGTATTTATAAAAAAATGACGCGTAAGGAAGTGGGCTATAGTCAAATTTATGATGTCAGGGCGGCTCGAGTTATGGTTAAAGAGCTCAAAGACTGTTACGCCGTTTTAGGTGTTGTACATAGTTTATGGCAATATATTCCAGGTGAATTTGATGACTACATTGCGACGCCAAAAGATAATGATTATCGATCTCTACATACGGCTGTGATTGGTCCGTTCGGGAAAACAGTTGAGGTGCAAATTCGTACCTATGATATGCATCAACACTCTGAATATGGTGTCGCAGCACACTGGCAATATAAAGAAGGAGGGCCAAGAGAAGGGCGTTTTGAAGAAAAAATAGCTTGGCTAAGACATCTGCTGGAATGGAAAGATGAAGTTAACGATTTAAGTGATTTTGTTGAAAAAGTAAAAACCGATGTTTTTACAGACCGAGTCTATGTGTTTACGCCAAACGGTGATGTTATTGATTTGCCTAGTGGTTCGACGCCTCTGGATTTTGCCTATTATATCCATAGTGAGGTGGGTCATCGGTGTCGGGGCGCTAAAGTGAACGGTCGTATGGTGCCCTTGACTTATACCTTAAAAAATGGCGAAAAGGCAGAAATTCTTACCGTAAAGCACGGCGAACCGAGTCGAGATTGGTTAAATAAGCACTCAGGCTATTTGACTTCGGCAAAAGCACGATCAAAAGTGAGTCACTGGTTTAAGCAACAAAACATTGAAAAAATAGTATCCTCTGGACGGGATGCCATAGAAAAAGAAATGGATCGACTGGGGTTAAGTTCATTGAGTCTTGAGCGACTCAGTAAAGCAATGGATCTGCGTCCTGATGCGCTGTATGCCGCTGTAGGCCGGAATGACATTCGCTTGGGGCGGGTGACTCAGGTAGCAGAAAAATTATTAGGTCGCCGTGGAAAAAAACAACAAGCTTTGCTCATACCTCAACGAGGAAGCGCAAAAATACAAGAAAAAACGGATATTCAAATTTGTGGTGTAGGTCATCTGTTAACCCGAATATCGCGATGTTGTAAGCCCGTTCCTGGCGATGAAATCATTGGGTATATCACCCGAGGAAGAGGTGTCGCCATACATCGAACGGATTGCATTCATGTGTTACGTTATCATTCTACTTCACCGGAGCGACTGATTGAGGTACGTTGGGGTCAAGGAAATGAAAAAACCTACCCAGTTGGTATTGCCGTGACGGCCTATGATCGATCCGGGTTATTACGGGACATCTCTTCGGTACTGGCCAATGAAGGCATCAATGTTTTGTCTGTAGAAACACACTCCATTGCTAAATCACATATGGCACAAATGAATTTAATTTTAGAGGTCAGCGATTTGGAAAAATTAAGTCGTATTTTAGAAAAAATAACGCAATTACCAAATGTGGTCGGTGCAAGGCGAAAAAGATAATGTCAATTTTTGATCTGAATTGTAAAAAATGTGCTCGGTTGTCTGGATTTTTGGAAAACTTAAGGCAAGATTATCCAGATTACCATAATTTACCGGTTGCTCCTTTTGGGGTAAAGCAGCCTCAATTACTCGTTGTGGGTTTGGCGCCGGGTATGCATGGTGCCAATGCGACAGGGCGGCCGTTCACCGGGGATCATGCTGGTATTTTGTTGTATGAGACGTTGTATCAATATAGCTTCAGCATCGCGCCCGTGTCTGTTTCAAAAATGGATGGCTTGAAATTAATCCAGTGCTGTATTACTAATGCGGTTAAGTGTTTACCGCCGGAAAATAAACCCACCACGTCGGAGATTAACGAGTGTAATCAATTTTTACGTCATGAGATTACATCGATAAAAAAGGAGGCGGTGATTCTTGCGTTGGGCACGATTGCTCATAAGGCAGTACTGCGTGCTTTTGATTACAAACAAAGTAAATACAAGTTTTCTCATGGCGCTCAATATCAGTTGGACAATAACTTTATTTTGCTCGACTCTTACCATTGTAGCCGCTATAACACGCAAACGAAGCGTTTGACCACTGATATGTTTCAGCAAATATTTCAGCAAGCGCGAATAATTATTGATGCATTTTGATAGTGCCGCTTTTCTTGGTCAATTGACTACTCGCCCCGGCATCTATCAAATGCAAGGTGCGAAGGGCGATGTTTTATATGTAGGGAAAGCAAAAAATCTAAAAAAAAGGGTGGAAAGTTATTTTTCGGGTCAGCCTTTGCCGACTAAAACCATGATGATGGTGAAGCAAATAGTTAATATAGATGTGATTGTTACTCATACCGAAAGTGAGGCATTATTGCTTGAAAATAATCTGATCAAGGAATATAAACCAAAATATAATATCTTGCTAAGAGATGATAAAAGTTTTCCTTACTTATTTCTATCAACAGAACACGCGTTCCCACGCTTAAGTTTTCATCGTGGTGCAAAAAGAAAAAAAGGCCGCTATTTTGGCCCTTACCCGAGTGCGGGAGCAGTCAGAGACAGTTTACAGCTTTTGCAAAAAGTATTTCCTGTGCGTCAGTGCGAAGATAGTTTTTATCAAAATCGTTCTCGACCTTGTCTTCAATATCAAATAAAACGGTGCGCTGCACCTTGTGTTGATTTAATTAGCCAGGAAGCTTACCAGGCGGATGTTAATCATACGATTCTATTTTTAGAGGGGAAAAGTCAGCAGCTGATAGAGCAGCTTATTAAGACCATGAATAGTGCGGCAGAAGCATTGCACTATGAAGTAGCGGCCCGTTATCGCGATCAAATAGCGCAGTTGCGCCGGGTGTCTGAAAAGCAATATGTTTCTGGAAGTGGTGGGGATATTGACGTGGTTGCCTGCGTTTCAGAAGGTGGGATGGTCTGTGTACAGGTCTTTTTTATTCGTAGTGGACGTAATCTGGGCAGTAAGACTTTTTTTCCAAAGCAGGCCAAAAATGCGACTGCCGGGGATGTGCTTGCCGCTTTTTTGCCCCAATATTACCTAGGCAAATCCCCGCCCTCAGAAATCATTATTAACTGTGCCTTGGCTGATGAAGTGCTTTTGTCCGATGTGCTTGGTGAGCAGGCGGGGTATAAAGTCATCGTGAAGTCCAGAGTGCGCAGTGAGCGTGCTCGTTGGCTGACTATGGCAGCAGACAATGCCAGAGAATCAATTGTAATGCAGCTGACTAATCGTGCTGGAAGTCAAAAGCGACTTGAGGCACTGCAAGAGGTATTAAAGCTCGACGAATTGCCACAACGATTAGAATGTTTTGATGTCAGTCATACTCAAGGAGAGGGGACGGTGGCCTCGTGCGTGGTTTTTGAAATGGGAGAGCCCTATAAAAGTGATTATCGCCGCTTTAATATCAAAAATATTACTCGAGGAGATGATTACGCGGCGATGCGTCAAGCTTTAAAAAGACGTTATCAACGGCTTAAAGAAGAATCTGCCAAGCTGCCTGATATTTTGTTTATTGATGGCGGCAAAGGGCAGTTTAACATTGCAAAAGCGGTTCTTGAGGAAGTGCAGTTGAATGGGGTGATGTTAATCGGCGTGTCAAAAGGAGAAGGGCGAAAACCTGGCCTGGAAACATTACATATTGAGGGGTTTGAGGGTGGGGTAAAGTTGCCGGCTGATTCACCTGCCTTGCATCTTGTGCAGCAGGTACGTGATGAAGCGCATCGTTTTGCGATTACGGGTCATCGCCAGCGCCGTGCTAAAATACGGACGACCTCTACCCTGGAAGGTGTTCCTGGATTAGGTCCTAAAAGAAGAAGAGTCTTATTGAGCCATTTTGGCGGTCTCCAAGAGGTTATGCGTGCTGGAATCGATGATCTCGCGGGTGTGCCGGGTATCAGTCGTCAATTGGCACAAAAAATATATGATTTTTTCCACGTAGAGAGGAATGGTTCGTAGCATGTTTACTTTGCCAACAATGTTAACGTTTGCAAGAATTGGGTTGATTCCTGTTTTTATTGTCGTTTTTTTTCTGCCTTACGAATGGTCACATATTGCAACTGCATTAATCTTTGGTTTAGCCTCAATTACGGACTGGGTTGATGGTTATCTCGCCCGAAAATGGAACCAAACCTCCGCATTTGGCGCTTTTTTAGATCCCGTTGCAGATAAACTAATGGTGGCTGTTATCCTAGTTCTATTGGTTCAAGCGAACCCAACGCCCCTGTTGGCCATCCCTGCTGCGGTGATTATTTGTCGAGAAATTGCGGTCTCCGCATTGCGGGAATGGATGGCTGAAATAGGCGAAAGAACTCAGGTGTCAGTTTCGACAATGGGAAAATACAAAACAACTTTTCAAATGATTGCTTTGTTCATGCTTTTATATAGTCAGGATATTTTAGGCTTGCCTACGAAGGCATTAGGGTTAATCATGCTGTATATTGCTGCGGCACTCACCTTATGGTCGATGATTGTCTATATTCGTGCAGCATGGCCAATTTTACTAGCAAACAATGAGACTAAAGGCTGAAAATTGTGTGATTACATTGGCAACTGACTGATTATAAACAAAGTTCATTCTATTGTCATGTTTGCTCTTGACAGATTTTTGTTTGCGATTAGAATACCTACTTCTTGAGAAGTAGCGCGGGAATAGCTCAGTTGGTAGAGCACAACCTTGCCAAGGTTGGGGTCGCGAGTTCGAGTCTCGTTTCCCGCTCCAATTCTCAAATATGCCTGTGGCGTTTGAGATTTAGGCGTTAGTGTGAATCCTATTTATTTCATGGTAAGGTGAAATGACGAGGTGTAGCCCGCTATTGAAGAGGGCGTGCAATTAAATCTAAATCTCAGGCGCCATGGGTATAGGTTAGTAAACTGGTGGTGCTGGGCTGGGTGGCAGAGTGGCTATGCAGCGGCCTGCAAAGCCGTGGACGCCGGTTCGATTCCGGCCCCAGCCTCCAATCACTCGTAGCGTCACCTCGTGTAATTTATCGATCATTGTCTATTGTTTAGGGTTCTTTCTCACGGATAGAAACAAGCAAGAGGGTCTATTTTTAACAGCCATCACCTGCTATGCCCGGGTGGCGAAATTGGTAGACGCAAGGGACTTAAAATCCCTCGGAGGAAACTCCGTGCCGGTTCGATTCCGGCCCCGGGCACCATATTTTTTACAGCGCTATTTGCCTTGACGTTCTCTTTCACCGTGTGAGTCTGTGTCGTTCTTTAATAACCCGCTTTGATGTGATCTATTGTGATTTGTAAAAATGTACGCCACTGTTGTTCCATGGCGGGTGTGAATTCAGGATCAAGTTCGGCAAAGACCGTCATCAAGCTGTCAAGCCAATAGATATATAAGTGTGGAGAAATATCTAGATTATGCCGGGTGTGGCTGCTGCGTATTTTGTTGATCGCTTGTTTGGCGACGACATTATCTTCGGGAAAGAGTAGAGATAAAGCAAGAGATTGTTCTAGCAAATTGTATTGTTTTTTTAAGTTTGTATTGGCAAATTTAGCAGAAATTTCTGGTGAGCTGGCCATGAGAATCTCATAAAACCGGGGTAAAAATTCTGATTTGGCAACAACACGACCGAAGCTTTGCTTCAGTACGTGAGGGTCGGTACCGGCTGCAGTCATGTTATAGATCCCTTTAAGTTATTGCTATTGGTATGAGTATAGCGACGTCTGTGTTTTAAATTAAAGGACGGTACAGAGATTAGGCCTTAAAAAATGCCATCGAACCTTAATTTCAGGTGTTTATTTTGGCTTCGTAGCTGGACAGCGTATTTTCAAGTAGTGTTGCCACTGTCATGGGTCCCACTCCGCCAGGTACGGGCGTGATCCAACCCGCTCGATTCGCCGCGACGGCAAAATCAAGGTCCCCCGTGATTTTGCCGTCGTTACGCCTGTTGATTCCAATATCAATGACAGTGGCGCCGAGTTTAATCCATTTGCTGTTGACAATATCGGGCTTGCCTACGGCAACCACAAGAATGTCTGCTTGCGTGACGTGTTTTTCAAGGTTTTCAGTGAAGCGATGGCAGGTCGTGACGGTGGCTCCAGCTAATAATAGTTCCAGTAACATCGGACGACCCACATGGTTCGATGCACCAACAATCACTGCATAAGCGCCTTTTATTCTTGTTTCAGTGTGGTGGAGTAAGGTCATCACGCCCGCAGGCGTACATGAGCGTAAAGTAGGTAATCGTACGGCTAAACGGCCAATGTTATAAGGGTGGAAGCCGTCTACATCTTTTTCTGGATGGATAGATTCTATGATTGTTTCAGTATCAATGTGTGGAGGCAAGGGCAATTGCACGAGAATGCCGTCGATGGTTTCGTCTTCGTTTAATTGTTCAATCAGCGTGATGAGTTCTTTTTGAGAAATGTCTGGAGAGAGGTCTATGGCTTTTGACGCTATTCCCGCAGTGGCGCAGGCTTTGCGTTTATTGGTGACATAAATTTCTGACGCCGGGTCGCTGCCAACCAGGAGCACCGCGAGTCCAGGTGCGCGTCTTCCTGCTGCTATATGTTCGTTAACGCGCGATTGGATCGTTTCACGTATTCCGAGAGCAATGGTTTTTCCGTCTATAATACGTGCTGTCATGCCGATGTCGAATCGCTACGAATGAAAAGAAAGCGCGTATTGTAACGATTTCTTGCAAGCGATGCCAAAGTAGTTCGAAAAAGACCTTTGAGCTTAGAGTTGTAATAATAAACTTAGCGGCGTTTGGTGCAGCGAAGAGGGTATACGATCACGTGGAGAAATTGCGTAAATAATGTTAAAATTCAACGTAATTTTGTATTGAGGAGCTGGTTTGTGTCGGGAAAAACGCTTTATGATAAGCTATGGGAAGCGCACGTTGTTCGAGAGAATGAAGAGGATGCTTGCCTTGTATATATAGATCGCCATTTAATTCATGAAGTGACTTCTCCTCAAGCTTTTGAAGGATTACGTCTGGCCGGGCGCAAGCCCCGGCGGGTTGCGGCGAATCTGGCTATGCCTGACCACAATATACCCACAACAAATCGTTGTCAGGGCATAATCGATCCCGTTGCCCGATTGCAAGTTGAGACGCTGGATAAAAACTGTGAAGCTTTTGCGATTGAAGAATTTCGTACCGATGACCCGCGTCAAGGTATTGTGCATGTCGTTGGGCCGGAGCAGGGTGCAACTTTGCCGGGTATGACCGTAGTCTGTGGTGATTCTCACACCTCTACCCATGGCGCTTTAGGTGCCTTAGCACATGGTATTGGGACTTCTGAAGTGGAGCACGTGTTGGCAACGCAGTGCTTGATTCAGAAAAAATCTAAAAATATGCGCATAGAAGTTAACGGTAAACTGGGTGTGGGCGTGTCAGCTAAGGATGTTGTTTTGGCGATCATTGGTGAGATAGGCACCGCTGGTGGTACGGGTTATGCTATTGAGTTTGCCGGTGAAGTGATCCGTGAGCTCTCGATAGAAGGTCGCATGACCGTTTGCAATATGACAATTGAGGCCGGTGCTCGTGCGGGTATGGTCGCTGTCGATGATAAAACGATAGAGTATGTCAAGGGTCGGCCTTTTGCACCCTCTGCGGCGGTATGGCAGCGGGCTGTTGAGGCTTGGCGTGATTTACATAGTGATGATGACGCCCGGTTTGATAAAGTGGTGCAGATTGATGGGAGCGCTATTCAGCCTCAAGTGACATGGGGAACTTCGCCAGAAATGGTTCTATCTGTGGCGGATGTCGTCCCCGATCCTCAAAAGGAACGTGATCCTGTCAAGCGGGGTGGTATAGAAAGAGCCTTGGCTTATATGGGGTTGACAGCCGGCACCGCGATGACGGACATTGCTATCGATGCGGTTTTTATTGGCTCCTGTACGAATTCCCGTATTGAAGATTTACGTCAAGCAGCAGCGGTGATTCGAGGGCGTACCATTGCGTCTCGCGTAAAGCAGGCTTTGGTGGTTCCCGGCTCAGGTTTGGTCAAACAACAAGCTGAAGCGGAAGGTTTACATGATATTTTTACTACGGCTGGTTTTTCATGGCGTGAACCGGGTTGTTCGATGTGTCTGGCGATGAATGCCGATCGTTTGCAGCCACAGGAACGCTGTGCCTCGACTTCAAATCGAAACTTTGAAGGCCGTCAAGGTCCAGGAGGGCGAACACACCTTGTTAGTCCGGCAATGGCCGCTGCGGCTGCGATAGCTGGTCATTTTGTTGATGTGAGCGTAGGGTAAAAGAGCCGGGTGTTTGAGGTTTTTCGCTACGGGTTAGTTCATGTGACAAAAACACACAACGACCCATTTTTTTGATCCTAAGGGTCTGTAAAGAAATAATTTAGCATTCTGCGCCGGGTAGCATTTTGTCTCTAAAGCGCTCAAAGGTGCACATTCCAAGGGCACTTCTTTCAGGGTAAATGCTCGTTGTATGTCATCCTTTGAGTAACACGGGCGACGGAATGATAGGCCAGCAGAATGTTAAGTTATTTATTCACAAGGCCTAACTACTAATAAGGGAGTATCATGCGCAAGCCTATTTTATTACTATCGGGGTTTCTTCTTTTAACGCTCTTGATTGCTGCTTGTAGTAATTCGGAGATTCGCAAAGATTCTCCAGCATCGACATTGCTGGGTAATGACGCCTACTTGAAAGTCAATATCTGGTATGAACATCCCCTGAAAATTCTCTCAACCAACTACCATAAAGGCGTTATGTTAAAAATAGGAGATAAATTTAAAATTATCGATGTCAGTGGTAAAAAAATAATTTTCAGTGATGAAAATGGCATCGAGTACGCCATTATTTACAACCGAGGACATACTCTGGTTAGCATGGCTGATCTGTTTTCTCGTACTTTTGGTAAAGTCAGTGTGCTGGAGCCGGGAGGCGCTTTTTCAAAGTTTTCCGAAATGGAGCAGCAAAATATTCGTCAAGGTAAGGTCGCCAAAGGGATGAGTAAAAATGCCGTTGTCATGGCTTTCGGTTACCCGCCCGAACATCGTACTTCGACCAGAAAAGCGGATGTCTGGACGTATTGGCGAAATAGATTTGTTACAAACAGTGTCACCTTTGAAGACGATAAAGTGGTTTCCTTTCGCTGAACGAGGAACATAAAGGTGGCGCATATTCACGTGCAAGTAAGTTATAAATTATCAACGAGCATGCTATGAAAAACAATACAATCTGGCCCCCTTGAGATAGGCATGGCACGCTGTATTTCCCTTTTTCTGTGTTGAAAAAGGCTAGAAAACACGGCCTTGTGAGCGATTTTCAAGTTATTTGAGTGAGACCTAGATATTGTAAATACGAGCATTTTCAATATCTAGATGGGAATGTAATATTTTTAGGTGTGATATATGGACGCTTTTGTAGAAACAACAGGCATTGTGATGCCATTAGACCGGCATAATGTTGATACTGACGCCATTATTCCAAAGCAATTTTTAAAATCGATCAAACGAACCGGATTTGGTGCGAATTTATTTGATGAATGGCGTTATTTAGATCATGGTGAGCCGAGTAAAGACAATAGTCAGCGTCCACTGAATAAAAACTTTATATTGAATCAGGCACGTTACCAGGGTGCAACGGTGTTATTGGTGCGTAGCAATTTTGGCTGTGGGTCGTCACGTGAGCATGCGCCATGGGCTTTGCTGGACTATGGTTTTAAAGTTATTGTTGGCTCAAGTTTTGCAGATATTTTTTATAATAACTGTTTTAAGAATGGGATTTTACCCATTGTATTAAATGAATCGCAGATCGATGACTTGTTTAAACAAGTCATCGAAAAAGAGGCTTATTCGTTAACGGTAAATCTTGAACGACGTGTTATTACCGCCCCAGGCGGGGCTAATATACCTTTTGAGATTGAAAAATTCAGGCAGCATTGTTTACTCAATGGATTGGATGATATTGCTCTAACCATAGAGCATATTTCGGCTATTGAAGCTTACGAGCAGCGTCGCCGAAAAGAAACACCTTGGTTGTTTGCGGGTGACAAGGGATGAAGTATGACCAATAAAATAGCAGTTTTGCCAGGGGATGGCATCGGTCCCGAAATTGTCAGTGAAGCGGTCAAAGTACTGAATTGTTTACAATCAGAATTTGGTTTGGCTGTCGAAATGGAGAACGGACTGATAGGGGGGGGGGCTTATGATGAAGTAGGTCACCCTTTTCCTGACGCAACACGTGATTTAGCACGCGCTGCTGATGCGGTGCTGCTGGGGGCGGTTGGTGGTGTGAAATGGGAGTCTCTTGATATCTCTATACGCCCGGAAAAAGGGTTATTGGCCATACGCTCGGACCTGGGATTGTTTGCGAATTTACGCCCCGCATTATTGTATCCACAGTTGGCTAGCGCTTCGACATTAAAGCCTGAAGTTGTTGCTGGATTGGATATCATGATTGTGCGAGAGCTGACTGGTGGTATTTATTTTGGACAACCCCGTGGGGTACGGACGTTGGATAATGGTGAACGTCAGGGTTATAACACGCTCATTTATAAAGAATCAGAAATAAGTCGTATTGGTAAGGTAGCTTTTGATATCGCCCAAAAAAGAGGGAGAAAAGTTTGTTCTGTTGATAAAGCAAATGTTCTAGAGTGTACTGAATTATGGCGTGAGGTGATGATCGATGTCTCTAAAAATTATAGGGATATAAAATTGAGCCATATGTATGTTGATAATGCGGCTATGCAGTTAGTGCGAGCCCCTAAACAGTTTGATGTGGTGGTGACGAGTAACTTGTTTGGTGATATCCTCTCTGATTGTGCTGCTATGTTGACAGGCTCCATTGGTATGTTGCCATCCGCTTCTTTAAATGAGTCTGGTAAGGGGATGTATGAACCTATTCATGGATCGGCTCCCGATATTGCAGGCAAAGGTTTGGCGAATCCGCTAGCAACACTGCTCTCTGTTGCTATGTTGTTACGTTATACCTTGAATGAAATGCCGTTGGCCGATCAGCTTGAGCAAGCTGTGAATCAAGTGCTGGATGAAGGGTTGCGAACACCCGATATCTATACTGATGGCATGAATAAAGTAGGAACAGCTCAAATGGGTGATGCGGTTGTGGATGCATTAAGAGAGGCTGCAAAATAATGAGTACATTGTATGATGTTGCGGTTGTTGGGGCAACGGGTGCGGTAGGGGAGACGATGTTGTCTATCCTCGCTGAGCGTAAGTTTCCTGTAAACAATATCTATCCATTAGCGAGCAGTCGATCTGCAGGTAAGCGTGTTCAATTCAAAAATAAAAATTTGATTGTAAAGGATTTGGCCGAGTTTGATTTTTCCCAGACGCAGATCGCATTATTTTCTGCTGGGGGATCCGTTTCCGCTGAATATGCGCCTAAAGCGGCGGCAGCGGGTTCGGTCGTGATTGATAATACTTCGCATTTTCGTTATGACGATGATGTTCCGTTGATTGTACCCGAGGTCAACCCCCATGCTTTAATGGGATATAAGGCACGTAACATTATTGCGAATCCCAATTGTTCCACTATACAAATGGTGGTGGCATTAAAACCAATACATGATATTGCGACCATTGAACGCATCAATGTGTGTACTTATCAAGCGGTGTCAGGAACAGGTAAGGAAGCGATCGAAGAATTAGCAGGGCAAACGGCCGCTTTATTGAATGCAAAAGAAATTGAAACCCAAGTTTACCCCAAGCAAATTGCATTTAATGCTTTGCCTCAAATCGATGTCTTTATGGAAAATGGTTATACCAGAGAAGAGATGAAAATGGTGTGGGAGACACAAAAAATATTTGAAGATAAAAATATCAAGGTCAATCCGACCGCCGTGCGCATCCCCGTATTTTATGGTCATTCAGAAGCATTACATATTGAAACTAAAGAAAAAATTACGGCGGAAGCCGCCCGAGCCGCGTTATTAAAAGCGCCAGGGGTGGTGGTTATAGATGAGCGGAAACCAGGGGCTTACCCGACAGCAGTAACTGAGTGTGCGGGTAAAGATCCGGTGTTTGTTGGTAGAATCAGAAACGATGTTTCACTTTCAAAGGGTTTAGATTTGTGGGTAGTCGCCGATAACGTACGCAAAGGGGCCGCATTAAATAGCGTCCAAATCGCAGAGTTATTGATTAAAGACGGCTTGGCTTAAATGCTCGACACTTTAAATCTTTGCGCTAAAGAACTGGTTCTGTTATATTTTTTGTGGTCTGAATAAAAAACAATGCGACAATGCTGCAGTATATTGGATAGAAGACACAGGTATTGGCCTGGGTTGTTCGTTGAAAATGCAGTCATGTTGACTCAGGGAGGTGGAAAATAAGCGTGCGAGTTCTAAAATCCCTTATAGTAGGAATAGGCTTATTCGTTTTCGGTGTGGCGCAGGTCTATGGCTTAGGGTTAGGTGATATTGAGCTTAACTCCAACTTGAATCAGCCTCTTAAGGCTAAAATTGAGTTGTTTGTCGTTGACCCTGATGAATTGAAACAGCTTGAAGTGAAGTTGGCCGATAAAACGGCTTATGAAACTTCCGGTGTTGAGCATGTTCATCTGCTAAATGATCTGATTTTTACAGTGGTCGCAGTCGATGGTGATAAAGTCGTGATTGAAGTCACGACTGAGGCACCGGTACGTGAACCGTTCTTGGATTTTATTGTTGAGGCGAATTGGGCCGCAGGGCGCTTGCTGAGAGAGTATACTCTGCTTCTGGATCCTCCAATCTATGCGCAGGAGCACACGGCTCCCATTGTTGCGGCACAAACAATACAACTGTCTTCAGTAAAATCAGAAACGGCTTCCGCTGCGGCTTCGGAGCCTGAATCTGCAACAAACTCATCTACAGCAACGCAATCCTCTGACCAATTCACCGGGAATGAATATGGGCCTGTTAAAAATAATGAAAATTTGTGGAGTATTGCGGAAAGAATTCGCACGGAGGGTTCCACTACTGAGCAAGCCATGATGGGTTTGTTTAAAGCGAATCCGGACGCTTTTGCTGATAACAACATCAATAATTTACAAGCAGGCTATGTTTTACGTGTTCCGGATGCATCTGTAACTCAAGAATTAAGCCATTCGAAAGCGGCGAAGCAGGCTCGGCAGCATTATAATGACTGGTTGACACAACGACGTCTTGCTGCGGTAGCAAGCAATCAATTACCTGGTAATGGTGCCGGTTTGGCAGCGCGAGCTGAAACCAGCGATGCCCAGCTTTCTTCAGTGGGTTCAGATGCACAGCTTCGTCTTGTTAGCCCTGAAGAAGGTCAGGACGGATTGTCTGGAACGGGTAGTGGCGGTTTGTCTGTTACGGATTTGGCGAGAGTGCAAGCTGCAGAAGCTGACATAGCAGCTCAAGCATTGCAAACACGAATTCAAGAACTGGAGAGTAAATTATCTCAGAAAGAGCGTTTACTCACCTTGCAAAATGATGCCTTATACGAATTGCAGCAGCAGTTAGGAGGCCAAGAAGATTTAGTAGAAGCTACTACCGAATTTACTGATGCTGATGCGGCCAATGACCCGACTACAATACGCTCACCTAGTGAAGTGGCAGCCAATGTTGAGACTGCTGAATCCACAGCAGAAACAATAACAACGCCAGAAGAGGGGGTAACCTCGGTCGCGGATGTTGAGCCAGAGTCTAGTGCTGTTGTGACGGCACAAGTGGATCAACAATCAGTAGTAGCAGAAAATAATTGGATGGATCTATTAGAAAATACCAATGCGCTATTGATTGGTGGTGCCGTTTTATTGCTGATTGGTGCGCTAATTTGGGGTTGGGTGCGACGCCGACAATTAGTGGCTGAAGAAGAATTTGATGCCGAGGCGTACGGACTCTTGCCTGGTGAGTTGCAAATGCCAGAGGGTGACGGTGAAATTGGCATTATGCAAGCTGAAACGGAACGGCCAGAGTCGGTTTTAAGCGACTCTCGCATTGCGCCAGAAGAAGTTGAAAGTAGTGATATCTTTGCAGAAGATTCGACGGCGGGTATCGATTCTTTTGAAACGGATGATGCCGAGGTTGATCCTCTTGCCGAAGCGGATGTTTATCTTGCCTATCGTCGTTATGGTCAAGCTGAAAATAGAATTAGATCTGCGCTAGAACAAGATCCTGAATCAGAACGTCTACAAATGAAACTGATGGAAATTTATTATAGCTCTGAAAATCAGCTTGCTTTTGAGGCTGAAGCTGAAGCTATTTTTGCACGACAAGGTGGCGATGAGGCAGTCTGGTCACAAATAGTCGAAATGGGTCGTGAATTATGCCCGGATCATCCTCTTTTTGGTGAGACGAAAGCAATAGATACGGCTGAGTTAGATAGCCTTTCTTTAGATGAAGACATTGACTTGGATAGCTTTGACCTAGATCATTCTGGTGCTGATGCGCAGTCTCAGGATGATCTGTTTGCAATAACGTCAGATGATGTTTCGACTGAAATGCCTGCCGGAGCGGATGATCATTCTGCCCCGCTTGATTCACTGATAGATAGTGAAGTTGAAGATCTAAATGGGATTGAAGACTTAGTCGTAGATGCAGGTAGCCTTGATGATCATGTTGAGCCTTTAGCCAGTCTTGATGAGGTGTCGATTACTGATGAAACGCTCGCTGAAACTGACAATGAAATTGCTTCTTTGTTGGAAGGTTTAGACAGCTTCGGAGAAGAAGTCCCTGACTCTCCAGAGAGTAAAAATATTGCGGACAGTCGTGTTACTGATGAGTTACCAGCCGGGGCGGATCAGTCGCAAGACCATTTTGAAGATATTCCTTCCTTTGACAAAGAGGGCGCTCAAGCTGAAAGCCAAGTTAACTCTGAGGCCGAATTGTCAACGGATAATGTTGTGGATTTTGATTCATCAGAATTTGCTCATTCTGGTCGAGTGGTTCATGGTGGCGGGCGTGATTTACCTTCGGACTTGGACTCGAAAGCGGCGGATGCTGGTCTCGATAAAAAAAATATAAACGAAGGTTTGAGTAGTGACATTGCTGCACAAGCTGAAGATACAAACGTTGATTTTGTAGCGGGTCTGGATTTAAGTGGTTTGGGTGGCGATATTACGAGTGACGACTTTTCATCCGAGTCAAAATATTTACAAAATGATAATGAAGACAGCAGTGCTGCGGCTGATATCATTCCAATGCCAGGAACAGAAGTTGTTGATAGTGTGTCGGCAAGTGTGGGTCAGACTGATGTTCGGAGTGGTGACTTGTTTGGTGGCATGGATGCAATAGGAACGAAGCTGGATTTGGCACGTGCCTATATTGAAATGGAAGATAGAGTGGGCGCGCGTGATATTCTGGAAGAAGTGTTAGAAGAAGGCAGCGACGATCAGAAGCAGGAAGCAGAGACAATTATGCATAGCATGAATTAAGGAACGTGTACGAAATAACGGATCTATACCCGTGGGTGGTATTTGAATTTAGGTGTTAGTGCGTGCATATATGCCTTAAATTCGGTTTGTCCTATTGAGGAAAAACGCAGGCCTAGCTGGCTAAGTTGAATCTTTTCGATGGAGAAAAAACTGAAGACGAGGTGCAGATGTGCGTGAAAATACCTAAATTCATAGCGCTACGGGTATACCTAAGGAGGTTGTCCGGGATCGAGATCATGTAGTCGTTAATCAGAATGAGCCAATAAAAAATGGCCAAATTATTCCATGCCTATTTCTGACAGGCATCTTATTCACCCCGTTATTCGGCTTGTTTCTCTAATCATTTTTGCAGGCAGCGTGTCTCTAGGGCACGCTGGAAATATTGTCCTTGCTGTGTTGATTATTTCTTGTTTATATCTTGTGCTGGGATTGTCTTATCTCTCTGGTGTGGGCAAGTTACTGCGTCGAATGAAGTGGTTTTTCATCTCTATTACTATTTTATACTTATGGTTTACGCCAGGTGATGCCATTTTTTCAACTGGGCCGTTGTGGTCTATTTGGTTGCCGACCATCCAGGGTCTACAACAAGCATTGCATCGCGTTACGGCATTAGTTATTATTATTGCAGCGGTCAATTTGCTGTTGAAAACAAGCTCTAGAGCGCAGTTATTAGCCGCTATTTATAGTTTAGCATTTCCCTTTCAATTTCTAGGACTATCAAGAGAACGTTTAGCAATCCGTATGAGCTTAGTTCTTGCTTTGGTTGATGAAAGCGCATCACTCATGAAGGAGGTGCGGGAGCGCGTAAGGCGTGATGTCAATAGTAAAGCAGCTTACCTGGGCAAACTTGCCGGAGCACTTTTCCTAGAGGCGATACAACGCGCTGAAGCGAGTCCATTAATTCAGGTTGAAATTGCTTTAGATGATCGACCTCCTTTTTATCAGTGGCTACTGCCATTTTTTTTGCTATTACTGTTCTGGTAATAAATTGTTGATTCGTGTGAACATGAATATCTTTTCTGTCGCTCCTTTTTTCATCTAGACGATACGCTTGTATTGATGCCTAAGTTATTCCGTGCACGTTTCCACGATACTTGTTATTCTTGAACTTGTACTATGGGAATAAGGTATAAGAGAGATAGTGGCTTAGCAGACAATGTCGAGAGGTTAAATAGGGAAGTTACTATGTGCCTATTCCTAAGGCTGTGTTTTAATAAATTTTAGGTGATGGAGAAGTAGTGTTACATGGCTAAACTAATAGGCGCCATTATAGGTTTGATGTGGGGCGGTTTGTTGGGGTTGGTGCTGGGTGTTTTTATTGGACACGTGGTAGGCCGAGTTCTGACTCACGTACTTCGTGGTGGAGGCCAACATCAAGTAAAAGTACAGCATGCCTTTTTTGAAGCTACATTCTCTGTGATGGGACACTTGGCCAAAGCAGATGGCCGGGTAACAACAGAAGAAATCCAGGTTGCACGCCGTGTGATGCAAAATATGAAACTCGGTGAGGAAGCAACGCGCCAGGCGATGGCGCTATTCGCTCAAGGTAAGTCCGCTGATTTTGACCTTGAAGGCGTGTTGTTGGATCTACGTCGGGTTGGTGGATTGCGGCATCGCCATCTAATGCAAATATTTATTGAAATTCAGGTGAGTGCGGGTTATGCCGATGGTTCGTTAGGGAATGCTGAACGGGCTGTGCTCCTTACGCTTTGCAAAGGTTTGGGTTTCACTGCCGCAGACCTAGAACGTATTGAATCAAGGGTAAGTGCCGAAATCCATGGCCACCGGGTCGGTGGTGGCCTTTCTTTGGCCGATGCTTATGCCATACTCAATATTGAAGAAGCAGCAATTGATACTGAAGTTAAACGTGCCTACCGCAGGTTAATGAATCAACATCACCCAGATAAGCTTGAAGCCAAGGGTTTACCGAAAGAGATGATGAAAATTGCCGAAGAAAAAACGCATGAAATTCGAACTGCCTATGAACGGGTTCGTAAGGAAAGAGGGTTTAAGTAAGGGCAGCCTCAAAAATTAGTTTACATTTATGACTTTCCACTTACTCATTGTAGCCCCTTGCCTACAAGAATGTAGGCAAGGGGCGTGAGCATGAATGCAGAAAATAGCACCCAAAGAGCCGGGCATAAAGGCGACTCAGGAGGCAAAGCCGAAGATGCAAAAGCTTTGTTCGTCAGTTACACGCTCACTATCGCCATTCCTACAAGGGCGATTGAAAACCCATAAATGTTAGCTAAATTTTTACGGTTACCCTAAATGAAACTTATTCCTATTGTTTTAAGCGCCTTGTTTTTATTGATTGTCACCGCTTTTGCTTTTTTAGCCTGGCAATCCAAAACTGTACCCAAGTTGGGTTTGTTAGAGGGTCGTTTGGCACCTTGTAGCCATACTGAAAATTGTGTCAATAGCATGATAACAAGTAGTTCATCGGGTATTGGGCCTATACGCTTTAAAGGTGAATACGATGATGCCTGGAGTCAAATGAAACAGGCCATCCATACTCTGGGCGGTAATATAGAGCAGGAACAAAATGACTATCTCTGGGCTACATTTCGTAGTCCATTATTTTCTTTTGTTGATGATGTTGAAATATTAATGGATAGGCAATCTCAATTATTTAACATACGTTCTGCATCCAGAGTAGGTCATTCTGATTTTTCAGCCAATCAAAAACGAGTTGTAGCGTTGCAAAAAGCATTTATAAAATAGGGCGTCCGAATAGCGACCAATATGATTCAGTTGAACAAGCTTAGCGTGGTCTATAATCGTGGCGCATTGACGGCGCTGCATCCTACCACGATTGAATTTCGCCGTGGCGAGTTTACCGTTTTATTAGGTACTTCCGGGGCGGGAAAATCGACACTGTTGCGTAGTTTGAATTTGCTCAATACACCGACCAGCGGTGAGGTGAGCGTAGCCGGTGTGTGCATTAACAGTGCCCGGGCACTCCGTAGTCATCGACGCAATACCGCCATGATTTTTCAACAGCATCAATTAATGCGTCGGCAAACGGCACTGTATAATGTGCTCGTGGGGCGTCTGGGTTACTACGCTTCACTGCGCAGTTTGTTGCCTATGCGTGAGATAGATCGACAATTGGCGTTGCACTGCCTGGAACGGGTGAGTTTGTTAGATAAGGCGCTGGAGCGAGTAGACCATCTCAGTGGCGGCCAAATGCAGAGAGTAGGTGTCGCCCGTGCTTTGGTGCAACAGCCCAAGGTGCTGCTTGCCGATGAGCCGGTGGCCAGCCTTGATCCGAGTTGCGCGCATCAGGTGATGTCGTTGTTACAAGGTCTCTGTGCCGAAAAAAATATGACCACCGTGGTGAGTCTTCACCAGGTGGAACTCGCCAAAATTTATGCTCAGCGTATTGTGGCGTTGGTCGAAGGGCGAGTGATCTTCGATGGTTGTGTTGATGAACTCAATGATGATATTGTCAAAAAAATATACTCGCTACCGTTACCTGGGAGTTATTAATTTGGTCAATAATATCAGGTCAGTTTTGTTATTTTTGGCGATGATCTTGTCTTGCTCATTGATGGCAGCCGATAATAACCCGACAACGCTAAAAATAGCGCTGCTCCCCGATGAAGATGCGGCCACCTTGATTAAAAAGCATCAGCATTTCAAAACCTACCTGACTGAATACCTGGGACGGAAAGTCGAGTTGTTGGTGACGACCGATTACTCGTCAATGATCGAGGCAATGCGCCATGCACGTATCGATTTGGGATATTTTGGTCCATTGAGCTATGTCATCGCTCGCTCTCGCAGTAATATCGAGGCTTTCGCCGCTAAAATGAATCATGGCAGCTCGACTTATCAGGCGGTGGTGATTGGTAGTGTTCGGAGGGGCGTGATGAGCTTAAATGACATCAAGGGAGGTGATGTGGCTTATGGTGATTTGGCTTCCACTTCATCTCACCTGATTCCTAAAAAAATGTTGCTGGATGTCAAGTTGCAAGCGGGTAAAGATTATCAGGCACACTTTCTAGGGGCTCATGATGCGGTGGCGATGGCGGTGCAACGAGGCCATGCATCGGCGGGTGGTTTATCGAAACCGATATTTGAAATGTTGCTGGAACGCGGTGTGATCGATGTTAGTAAAGTTCGGGTTCTAGCTGTCTCAACGCCCTTTCCACAATACCCGTGGGCAATGCGCAGCGACCTGAACCCGGTATTGAAGGCGCGCATCAAAAAGGCCTTCTATCAGCTACAGGATAAAGATATTCTCAAGACGATGAAGGCCGAAGGGTTAGTACCGGTGAGCGATATCGATTATGACATCGTTCGTGAATTAAAATCGGCGTTGGATCTTTGATGTCTGTTCCCTACAATAAAATTCTCCAAAAAGAACGGCAGCAGCGACGAAAACTAAATCTACAGCTTGTTTTGATCGCGCTGGTTATTGTTGTATGCGCCTATGTTTCGGAATTGTTCGATGGGCAAAGGCTTATGGCAGGTGTACCCAGTCTGTTGCTGATTTTTAGCGAGAGTATCCCACCTGATTTTAGTGATTGGCAGAGTTGGCTCCGTCCATTGTTCGATACTCTGGCAATGAGTATTGCAGGCACTGCTTTAGCGATGCTGGTGGCTGTTCCATTGGGGGTGTTGGCCGCTCGTAATACGACTCCGCATTTACTAGTTTATCAGTTAGTACGAGGCATGCTTAATTTATTGCGTTCGGTGCCGGAGTTGATCATGGGCATTCTATTTGTTGCGGCAGTGGGCTTTGGCGTGTTGCCGGGGGTATTGGCGCTGGCCTTTCACTCTATTGGTATGGTAGGGAAATTTGTCGCAGAAACCATTGAACACGCAGACCCTGGGGTGATCGAGGCCATTCGCGCCACCGGAGCCAGCCCTTTTCAGGTGATGACCCACGGTGTACTGTCGCAGGTCATTCCACAAATTTGTGATGTGACCCTCTATCGTTGGGAGTATAATTTTCGCGCCTCTACCGTGATGGGTATGGTCGGTGCAGGCGGTATCGGTTTTGAACTGATGAGCGCCTTGCGCTTGATGAATTACGACGAAGTCAGTGCTATTTTGCTGTTGATTTTTCTGCTGGTAACCTTTGTCGATAGCTTGGGGGCGAGATTGCGAAAAAGGGTACAGTAACGCGGCATCTGCGTCTAGTTCTTGCAGCACTCATACCAATAAAAGAGCCTTTACTCAATGCTATTTTTAGATTTTATACTTTTGTATTTAATGGAAAGCTAACCCCCCGGCTTGCTGACGTGTTCGCCATACTGCATAATTAAACCATATTGCTTCTTTGTGGAGAATTTTTTATGCCCGCTCTAACTATAAAAAACATACCAGATGAGATCTTTACATTCGGTTGAAAGAAGTTGTACGAGCCCATCACAGGAAGATATCGAAAAAATGGAAATGACAAGCAGCAAAAAAAAACCAGTTTATTTAACTGAATACAGCCATGGTGCGGGTTGCGGCTGCAAAATTTCCCCAGCGTTATTAGAAAAAATACTGCATAGCGAGCAAGTTGCTCCCGTGTTTCCTAACTTACTCGTAGGCTATGGTCATTGTGATGATGCTGCTGTGTTTGATCTCGGCGATGGCTCGTCAATGATTAGTACCACTGATTTTTTTATGCCTATAGTCGATGACCCTTTTGAGTTTGGCCAAATCGCGGCTACTAATGCCATTAGCGATATTTATGCCATGGGGGGGGCCCCTTCAATGGCGATTTCCATTTTTGGTTGGCCGATTAATAAACTGGGGCTGGACATTGCTGCACAAGTGATCGAAGGTGGACGCCGTGCTTGCCATAATGCGGGTATCCCCCTGGCGGGTGGGCATTCCATTGATACCCCGGAACCTATTTTTGGTTTGGCGGTCACCGGGAGAGTGAATAATCAACATTTAAAACGGAACGATCAGGCACAAGCCGGTTGCCAACTGTTTCTTACTAAACCTTTGGGTATCGGTATCCTTACCACCGCAGAAAAGAAAAAATTGCTGAAGCCAGAGCATGCTCGTTTGGCACCTGAAGCCATGTGTCAGCTCAATAGTATAGGGGTTGCCCTTGCGGCTCTATCAGGTGTGAAAGCAATGACCGATGTTACCGGTTTTGGTTTACTGGGTCATTTGCTGGAAATGTGTGAAGGCAGTGCGTTGCAGGCAAAAATTTGTTATGACCAGATACCCAAATTAGCGGAGGTTGAACGCTATTTAAAGTTAGGCTGTTCCCCAGGCGGGGCGCAACGTAATTTCGAAAGTTATGGCCACAAGCTGGGCGAAATGTCGACATTACAGCAACAAATTTTATGTGACCCGCAAACCTCGGGTGGTTTGCTGGTCGCCGTTTGTCCTGATGGTGTGGATGCTTTTTTAGAAATCACCCAAAAGTATGCTTTACAGTTGACCTGTATCGGTGAATTCAAAGAACGTAGAGAGCGTACCGGTTGTTATATCGAGGTGATTTAAGATATGTCCATAACGCTTCCTCAACGTGATGACTACCGGCAATTGTTTCTGAATGAAACGCCATTGTTAGATGTTCGTGCACCTGTAGAGTATGAGTCAGGTGCCTTTCCTGTTACGAAAAACGTGCCGATCATTGATAACGATGAACGTCAAGCCATTGGTTTATGTTACAAGCAACAAGGACAGAAACATGCCATTGAACTGGGTCATCAACTCGTTAGTGGTGATCTCAAAGCACAGCGAATCACAGCCTGGGTTGACTTTGTACAGCAACATCGCAAAGGGGCTTTGTATTGTTTTCGTGGTGGTATGCGCTCTGAAATGACTCAGCGCTGGATTTATGAGCAATCGGGTCTTATTTATCCCCGAATCAAAGGTGGCTACAA
>VAPM010633458.1_pt1 | contig 39327 bp, 34 predicted proteins | sample 3395091 | NCBI WGS metagenome assembly VAPM01 (sample SAMN08290445, study PRJNA428436) | hydrothermal vent metagenome | isolation source: Deep-sea hydrothermal vent chimney 3 | place: Pacific Ocean: Juan De Fuca Ridge
AGAGGATAAGGAAATATTTTGGGTGTTTGTCCCCGTGTATTTCCCGACAATCAATGACAAACTAAGCATGTAGAAAGCTTATTGGTTCCATGTTTGGACGAGGGTTCGAATCCCTCCAGCTCCACTATCCTGATTTAATGAGCATAACTAGGGTCCCGTAGTTCAACGGATAGAATGTCAGATTCCGGTTCTGATGATTCGGGTTCGAATCCCGGCGGGATCACTTTTTAAAGAGGCTTAATCATTTGATTGAGCCTCTTTTTGTTTATTAAGCCTGATTTGATTGCCGTTTAGAGAATTTTTGAGATGACAACGATGGTTACTTTCATCTCATTGTAACCCCCATTTTGAATATTAGTTGGTAATATTTCCCGGATTAGACAAAGGAATAAGAAAGAAATTTTTTATAACATCAACGGTTTCACAAAAGCCTCAATGTCCTTTTCAGTGATTTCTCTGTCACACAGGATGAGCAGGCGCTCTACCACGTTGTGTAGTTCTCGTACATTACCGGTCCACCGGAAAGACTGCAACATTTTCAGTGCTTCATCAGTGATGTTTTTGTCGGGCTTTCCCTGAGACATTGATAGTTCGGTAATAAAATGATGAACAAGTAGTGGAATGTCGTCGATGCGCTCGCGCAGCGGTGGTACTTGCATAACAATAACACTCAGCCGGTGATAGAGGTCTTCACGGAAGTTACCTTTTTTAATTTCTTCGGGGAGATTTTTGTTGGAGGCTGCCAAAACACGTACATCCACCGGAATTTCCTTTTCGCCTCCCACGCGGGTTATCTTGTTCTCTTGCAACGCCCTTAAAACTTTGGCCTGAGCCGACAAACTCATATCACCAATTTCATCGAGAAAAAGTGTACCACCATGTGCCAGCTCAAAGTCGCCCCGCCGTTGTTTGATGGCCGAAGTAAACGAACCCTTTTCATGTCCAAAAAGCTGACTTTCAATAAGCTCGGAAGGGATAGCAGCACAGTTTACTTCAAGGAAAGGTGATTTTACCCGGATACTTTGTTCGTGGATTTGCCGTGCAACCAGCTCTTTACCCGTGCCATTTTCTCCGGAAATCAGCACCCGTGCATTGGTAGGTGCCACGCGGGCAATCATCTCCTTTAGCTGTACCATGGAATGTGAATTACCCACGAGTTCATATTTTTTCTCGATCTCCTTTTTCAGTGATTTGGTTTGGTTTACCAAAGCTTTTTTGTCGATGGCATTACGCAGGGTTATGAGCAGGCGGTTCAGGTCGGGAGGTTTCACAATGAAATCATAGGCTCCCTTTTTTATAGCTTCCACTGCCGTTTCAATAGTCCCATGCCCTGAAATCATAATTACCGGACAATCAGTAAACAGTTGCAAGGCATCCAGAACTTCCATACCGTCCATTTCGGGCATTTTTATATCAAGCAAAATCACATCGTAAGCCGCTGCTTTGGCCAACTCCAATCCATCCATACCGTTAGCAGCCAGATCTACTTCATATTTTTCAAACTCCAGAATCTCTTTAAGTGTCCGACGGATACTGCTTTCGTCATCGATGACCAATATTTTTGCCATGAGGTTATTTTTTTTCAAAATTAATCATTCTTTGCGTTAAAGCGCGCACCCGGTAAGTCTGTCTGTTACATTTTTTTTACATTCGCAAAAAACTACAGATAAGATGGCAAAATATTCATTTCAAAATCAGGTCGTTATTATTACCGGAGCTTCTTCCGGCATTGGCAAAGAGCTTGCGCTACAACTTGCTGCAAAGGGCGCCTTGCTGGCTCTGGGCGCACGTAATATGGAGAAACTTGAGAAAGTTGCCGAAGCCTGCCGGCAAAAAGGAGGTACGGCCGTGGCTGTTCAATTGGATGTAGCTGACAAAGAGAGTTGCCGGACTTTCATCGAAAAGTCAGTGGAAAAATTTGGGAAGATCGATCTGCTGGTAAACAATGCCGGAATTTCCATGTGGGCCTATTTTGAAGAGTTCACGGATTTGACACCGTTTGAACGGATTATGCAGGTAAACTATTTCGGAAGTCTGTACTGTACTTTTTATGCTTTACAGTTCCTAAAGAAAACAAAAGGCCGTCTGGTAGGCGTCTCCAGCCTTACCGGAAAAACAGGTGTTCCCACGCGAAGTGGATACGCTGCCAGCAAACATGCCGTGGCCGGATTTTTTGATACGTTGCGCATCGAGTTAAAAGACACTGGCGTGAGCGTGACTATGATTTATCCAGGATTTGTAGCTACTGATGTGCGCAAACTTGCCATGGGCAGTGATGGAAAGTCACTGGGTAAAAGTCCGTTGGACGAAACCGGTACCATGACTGTTGAAAAGTGTGTTAGCCTGATGATACCGGCTATTGCTAAACGTAAACGCGAGCTGGTGATGACATTGAAGGGCAGACTCGGGCTTTGGCTGAAACTAATTGCACCGGGTCTGGTAGATCGGATTGCCTTAAAGGCCGTGTCGAGAAAGTAAGCGGATATAAAAAAAGCGGGTATTGTTTAAAATATCCGCTTTCCTCAAAATGAAATATCGTTTTACAATTTCATAGAAATGCCGATGGTGGAGCTGAAATAAGTTCCACTACCAACCTCAACATTGAGACCCCATGTTTTATCCCAGTACCAGCGGCCGCCTATATGGATGCCACTACTGAAACTAATACTACGGCTAAAGTCAAGGCCCATGGTGGCCCCGGCATATAAGTCCCAGGTACTGTGTATATTCAGCATCCGGTTAAAGTGGTAATCGGCTCTTCCGGAAACGATAAAACTGAAATTATCATAAAACACAAAATTGATCTGCGGGCCGACAGTCCAATTTGGATTAACGGTAAAATCCATGTAGGCATATATTGGAAATCCTCCTGAATAGATACCGGCACCGGCATTTAACTGTACCTTGCTTTTGGTAAGTACTGTTTCCAAATTACTTTGAGCAAATATGTTCCCGGTCAGAACAAAAAACATGGCAGCAGAAAGAAAGAGGAGTCTTTTCATAAAAAATTAATTTTAAAATGGTTTCAAGACAACTGCAAAGTTAAACGTATTTTTATTTTTGCCGCTCCTTTAGCCGAAGTTCGTTATTATATGCCAGAATTACCGTTATAATTAAAACTCCAAGTATGTAATAAACAAAATTGGGAATGGGAACAGGGGCTCCACTAGCGTAAGAATGCAATCCGGAGAGATAATAATTTACTCCGAAATAAGTCATTAATATGGAGAAAAACCCGATTATGGAAGCGAGGTTAAAAGTGAATCTGGATTTTAACCCTGGGATAAAGCGCATATGTACAATAAAGCTGTAAACCAATATACTTACTAATGCCCAGGTCTCTTTGGGATCCCAGCCCCAATAGCGACCCCAGCTTTCGTTAGCCCATACACCACCGATAAAAGTTCCAATGGCAAGCATATATAAACCGACAGTGAGTGTTCGTTCGTTAATAGTTGTTAGTTCTTTAATATGATTTACCATGAGCAAATGGTTCTTGGGCGTTTTCATAATCGTTAAAATCAGGTTGAAAAAGCCTAGCAAAGCTCCCAGCGCCAGGAATCCGTAGCTGGCTGTTATTACGGAAACGTGAATAGTCAGCCAGTAGGATTTCAGTACAGGAACCAAATTGGTAATTTCCGGATCCATCCAGCTTAAGTGTGCCACAAACAGGATGATGGAAGCCAGCAAAGTGGTGGCAGCTATGGTCATTTTTGACCGTCTTGAGAACAGCAGCCCGGCCAGTACAGTAACCCAGCCAATATAAATCATGGACTCATAACCATCGCTCCACGGGGCGTGTCCCGAAATATACCAGCGAAGTCCCAGTCCGAAGGTCTGTAGTAAGAATCCGACAAAGATGATGCCCACGAAAAAATTCAAAATCACCCGCAGAGCTTTGGTGTCTTTAAAAATAGCGACAAACGTCAGGACAATCATAACCAGACCTATCAGGCTGTATGCTATGGCGAGCCGGAAGAAAATCATCCAACGGTTGTAAAGGATCTCGGCGTTAATTTTGCTTTGCGAAGGAATTAGTGCAGCACCGTATTTCTTTTGGTAGGAGGAGAAACTTGCCAGTAGCTCATGTGCAAGCTTTGTTTTTCCTTTTGCCAGCGCCTGCAAATATTGTGGGATAACACTAACAACAATCACCGAATCCTGACCTGACAGGGTAGTAGCTTTCGTTGCCGGCGAGTACCATGTGTGGTGTAAGTTTTTCGAATCAGGTATAATTCTAAGAAACTGCCCCGTGTAAACCATGTACGCTATGTTCATGCGCTCGTCCACTTTCATAACTTCCCTATCAAACACTCCCCTCTGGGAAGGCTTTGCAGCATAAACTTCTGTAACGTATTTCTGAAGTTTGTACGTATTGTTTTTCATGTCGATAAAGTCAAAGTAGGAGGCATATTTCCCTTTTATACCAATAACTCTGGCCAGTTTTTTACTGGTTACTTTAATCATGGGAACTTGTTGCCAGTAAATTGGGTTGCTCATCATCCCCAGCAAAACCTGATCGGGATTAAGGCCGTGGAAACGACTCTTCCATGTGAGTTTTCGCAATACTTCACTTGCCAGGGTGTTTATCGGCTTTATTCTGCCATCGTTGGATTGCACCAATAGGCGTCCGAATTGATCAGCTTCCGACTTGTTTATTTTGGGAACACTATTAAAATTAAAATGTTTGTGCTGGGCGTAACCAGTTGCTGATAAAGTGGTTGTGAAAAGTATTAAAAAAAGAATTGTTTTGGTTGTAGCCGATATTTTCTTCAAATATCTTCCCATGGCTGCGAAATGACTTTTGCTGTTCAGCAGCGACAGCATCATGCCCAAAGCCATCAGGAAGTAGCCTGCATACGTGAAAAGGGTTCCCCAATAGTCATGGTTTACTGAAAGTATACTTCCCTGTTCGTCCCGGTCATAAGAAGATTGAAAGAATCGGTATCCTCTGTAATTTAAAACATGGTTCATATAGATATGGTAAGGTATATTAAGGTTTTTTTCTTTATCAATGATAACTACACGACTGGCATAACTTGAAGGGCTCATGGAGCCAGGGTAACGTTTCAGTTCAAACTTGTTCAGCTTGATGGAAAAAGGCAGCTTTATTTCACTGGCGCCATAATCCATTCTCACATTAATGCCGTTAAGCGTAAAAAAGTTTTCTTCACCACGATAACCTGTTCCTCCTCTAAGCATAACCTCTTTTGACTGGTTTCCCGAAGTGGCTTTCACAACAAGCACATCCATCAAGTTGGCATTTTTGTTACCACTAGGGGCATAACTTATTTTGCCATGAGAATAAAAGTTTGTCAATACCATGTTCAGTCCGTTTTCGCTGTATAGTTTTCCTTTTTCTAATGGATAAGGTTTTCCCGGAGCCAGTGTCTCGGTAACCCTGCTTTTCATGGAAGTAGTGTGAAGCGTGTCGGGAGTAGTAATGAAAAGTATTCCTCCTTTTAAGGAAATATTCACTGCTTTGGGATTATTTGCTTTTCCAAATCTTATGATGTGACTTCCAACTTGTTGTTCATCACCGTCTTTAAGATAGATGTTTAGCCGTCCTGAGGTACCGGCAGAGGCAACCAGAGTAATTATCGGTGTACCTGTCTGGCCTTCGGAAATAATTTCACGGGCATTAGAAATAAATCTGACTGCTTTTAACTCAATATGCTTGTTGCCAACTTTCAGGCTTTGATGATAATCATCAGGGGTGAGTGTCGAAAGCAGTACATGCTCCTTCGCCTTTACGGAGTCGTTTTTAGTTACAGCGCTTACTTCCACGTAGGTACGGTCGGAAAGAATGGTGTTTGAAGTCTCTCCCTGGCGTAGATGTAATATACCTTCAAAGCTTACAAAACGGGTGATGGTTGCACCCAAAAGGATAATTAGAAATGCGAGATGGAAAATAAACATGGTAAATTTTCCCTTGCGATACATTCGAAACCGGATAATGTTGGCAATAAGATTTGCAGCCAGCAACCCGAGCAAAACATCAAACCAGGTAGCATTGTAAACTACCGCTCTGGCGGCAGTACTGCCAAAATCGTTCTCGATAAAGGTAGCTGCTCCAATGCTAAAGGCGAAAATTAAAATTAAAACGCCCATGCTTTGCATGGAGAAAAATATATTGGATAACTTCTTCATATTATTTAGTTATTTAGGTGAAATAGTAACTCATGTAATTATTTTTCAGGATGATCAATTTTTTTGAATCAAGTCACAAAATTAATTTACCATCCGTGGTTACAAGTTATATAATTATGGTAAATACTTATATATTTTTAGAATCAGATCGTTAAAGCAATTGAATTCAAGTGTTTACTAATTGAATTCTAGTTTTTATTTTTATCTATGGACACATCCAGTGCCCCCACACCAAATTTGCTGATGGAGGCCACGGAGTCTTCCAAATGTTCATACTCTTTTAATTCATTAATAATAGCATTTTTTAATGTTCCGTTTCCCACGCCGTGAATAAAGGTTATTTTGCGATAGCCCTCAATAATGGCGCTTTCCAGCGCTTTCCTAAAATGGTTCATTTGCAATTGAAACATATCGCGGCTTTCCATGCCTGCAATATTATCAACTATTTCACCAATGTGTAAGTCAACAATAGCTTCGCCCACGTCCGTGCGGAATTTATCAATGAAAGGGATTTCGCGTTTGACGGCAGCTTTTGTCTTTTGGGGTTCTCTGTCGAATTTCTGCTGTATTGCATTTTCCACAGCCTCACGGAAAGTTGACCGCAGGGCAATGACCGAAATAATGGCTTTTTCGTTGGTGAGCGTGTTCGTCTGATAACTTCCCTCTGAAAAAAAACGGTTTGCCCGGATGTCAATAACAGAATGTATCGGGAAAAAGACCTTTTCGGGATTCGTTTCGTGTATTATGATTTGAATGATACCCCGAAGCCACTGGTCAATTTCATCGCGGGTGATGGTTGCTAAAACCATCTTGGATTCTGATGGAACCGAGCCGTAATCAACTCCTTCCAACTTTTCGTTACGTTCCAGAAAGAGGTTGTAAAGGATATCGAAAGGAGTGTGATTCACCAGAAGGATATCCATATCGCCAGTGAGTACCCATTGTTGTTCGTGTGGCTCAAACATCAGGTAGAAACCCTCCTTTTCTTTGGTTTGTCCCCATGGGTTTATGTTGCTCACACTGTTTTCTTCCGTTTCGGAAGTCTCCTCAACTTTTGGAGTACTGCCTTTTTGCGGCTCATACACTCCAAAATGTATCTCTTCTGCTTCCTGCTCCCTGTAATCCGGAATCAGGTCCTTGCTAAGTACGGGAATTTCGAAACCTTCATCTGTTTCAACCTTCACTAACTTGTTGTCTACCAGCGCCGTAATCAGGCCGCCACCTGTTTCGTTCAGGAATTTAACTTTATCACCAACTTTAAACCGCATGCTCCTTTTAACTTTAGGCTGGCAAAGATAAATAATAATAGTGTGAGAGAATAATTATTTAGATTGGTTCAATCATATTTATGACAACGATGATGCGCTGTGGAAAAGGCAGCAGGAAAGGGATGTCCGGGTAAGTTGTTATTTATTTCACTATAAATGGTTGTTACCTGATTGTCATACAAATTATTATAGCGTTGCCTGTTTTGATATTTTATTAACAGATATAAATTGAGTTGTCAAAAACAAAGCGGTCAGCCTGGCCGTTATTTGAAAAATTATTTAATGGATTTTAACAAAGTCACGTGTTGTTTTCAATTTGAAAGTTTATACTTTTGCAAGTATAGCCTCCCTTTTTTGGAATAGATATAAAAAAAGAATGAAAAAGTTAATGTTGGTGATATTCTCGTTGCTTTTGCTGAGTGTTTCGTGTAATAAGCATGTGGTTAAGCAACAATCTTACAATCCGACTCCTTTCAAAATTAAGATTCCTTTTGGTTTCCCCGATAAGCTGAACATTCCCGCTGACAATCCCATGACGGTTGAGGGTGTGAAACTGGGGAGGTACCTGTTTTACGATGGCCGGCTTTCGGGACGAACTGTTCCTGATTCCATGATGAGCTGTTCTACCTGCCATCTGCAAAGGCGTTCTTTTGAAGCTGGTATAGATAATGCGCGTTTCCCCGGAGGTATTGTCCGTGGTATTCGTGGCAAAAGAACCCACCATGTGATGCTGCCTATGATAAATCTAGTGTGGAATTTCAACGGTTACGGCTGGAACGGATTTTTGTATCGTGATAACCCGAATCCTAACATGCGGAACCTTGAAGATATGGTGCGTGAGGCAGTAACTTCACCTGTGGAAATGGCAGGTGATACCATGCAGGTGAAGGCCCTTTTCCAGTCAATACCCGGCTATCCGGAACTCTTTTACAAGGCTTTTGGCAGTAAGACCATAACTTTTTTAAACATTGAAAAAGCCATCGCACAGTTTGTGCGGACGCTCATATCGGCTAACTCAAAATTTGACCAATATATGAGAGGGGCGGTGCAACTCTCGCAAGCAGAACTACATGGCTATGTCCTGTTTACCACAGAAAACGGAGCCGATTGTTTCCACTGCCATGGCGGATATGGCAACCCGTTGTTTACCACCAACTTATTTTATAATAATGCACTGGATACTGTTTTTAATGACCCTGCCGACCGTTTTGCCATTACCGGAAATCCGGTAGATCACGGGGCTTATAAAGCCCCTACTTTGCGTAATGTTGAACTTACCGGTCCCTACATGCGTGACGGGCGGTTTAAAACGCTGGAGGAAGTCATCGATTTCTATTCCGGTGGTCTGCATGATTCCCCATATGTCAATCCTTTAATGCATCACATAAACGATGGTGGTGTGCGGCTTACCCCCAATGAGAAGAAAGATCTGCTTAGTTTTATCAAGACTTTACGGGACAATAGTTTTTTGACGAATTCTGATTTTTCCAGACCGGATAAATTTCCGGATGAAAAATAATTATTCTTATCTTTGGTCTTTAATTGCTCTATGAAAAAAACACTAAAACTTCCGCTCATTCTTCGGCTCACGGTAGTACTACTGTTTTTGTGGCTTGCCTATTTTATTTTGACAGAATTTCGTAATTACCTTTATCCTATAACTTTAGGGGGGCTTTTTGCCTATCTGCTCTTTCCCATAGCAAGCTATCTCGAAAAACACAGCGTTCCACGAATCCTTGCCAACATCCTGAGTATCCTTTTGGGCATTGCCGTGGTTAGCGGTGTGTTTTTCTTCATTTACAAGCAGATGGGACTTTTCCTTGAAGATCTTCCGTCACTGAAGATTACAGCATCAAAAAACATCAATTCGATTTTTAAATATTTGACGCAGTTGACAGGTGTTGAAACGCCCCAGCTGAAAGAACAATTTAAGCTCTTTGCGGGAAACCTGCTGAGTCTTAGTGGAAGCAATTTTAAAAGTACATACGGTGCCACTTTTCAAACGGTTTTTACCGTGGGCATCATGCCTGTTTATATTTTTTTCCTGCTTTTTTATCGCAATAAATTTCATAATTTTATTCTCATGGTTGTCCCTGCAGAAAAACATGCTATTGCGCAGAAAATTCTTGATGAGGTAAATCGGCTTGTGGTACACTATATGACCGGAGTTTTTATCGTAGTATCCATACTGGTGGTTTTAAATAGTACGGGCTTCGTTATTATTGGTATGAAACACGCCCTGCTGCTCGGCGTTTTGGCAGCAATAATGAATTTTATTCCCTATTACGGCACCATTATCGGTTACATGTTCCCACTATTTATTGCTGTTTTTACTATGGGCTCGCCTCAATACGCTTTCCTTGTGGTTATCCAGTTTATTATTGTGCAATTTACTGAAAATAATATTCTTACACCCAACATTGTGGGAGCGCATGTGAGTATCAACCCTTTTATGATTATTCTGGCCATTACTTTTGGCGGATTTATCTGGGGATTGCCGGGGATGTTTATTGCCGTTCCCGTAGCTGCTGTTTTTCGTGTTTTGGGTGAGAACATCCCCGAACTGGCGCCCATATCCTATTTGCTTGGATCGGAAGATATGGAGGAACACAGCATTTCGCGTAAGAAACTTGCTAAAATCTTTTCTATAAAAAATAAAAATATAAAATAATGCTGAAACACATTGTTATGATAAAGTTCAACGCCAATCAGGATGTTGAGAAGCTTTCCGGTGAATTTAAGCAGCTTTTGGAAGCGCTTTTGTCATCGGTTGAATCGCTGAAATCTATGGAAGTCGGAAAGAATATCAGTACTAAGTCATCGGCATACCATCTGGTGCTTACTGCTCTCTTTGATGATGAATCCGGCCTGGATGCTTATCGTTCTCATCCTGATCATGTTAAAATTCTCCATCGTCTGGAAGAGACTGTCGATAAAGTAGCTGCAGTGGACTATTTTGTCTCATAGTTTAATCCCCAACAGCTCAGTAGTTTCCAGACGTTGGTGTGCTCTTAACCTGTAATTATTCTTAATTTTACCTTTCAGTTAAAAACAATAATAAAATGGTCTTAAGAAAATCTAAAAAGTTGTTTATCAAAAACATGGTTTGCAACCGATGTAAAATGGCGGTGGAAAAAGAGTTGAACAGGTTAGATTTACATCCTGTTTCTGTTACTCTGGGCGAGGCAATAATAGAAATAGACCCTGACCCTGTAACATATGAAAAACTACGGCAAAACCTCCAGGCCATCGGCTTTGAACTGATCGACGATAAAAAAAGCCGTTTGGTAGAGCAGGTGAAAACAGAAATCATAAGCTATATACACTACGATAAAGAGGTTGAAGATTCTGTTAACTTTTCCGACCATTTATCCCACATCTTAAAATATGAATATTCGTATTTGAGCAACCTGTTTTCTTCGGTGGTAGGAACAACCATTGAAAAGTACATTATCCTGCAGCGTATCGAAAGGGTAAAAGAATTGCTTGTTTATGGTGACCTCACTCTCAGTGAGATTGCCTGGAAGACAGGATATAGTAGTGTGCAGCATCTTTCCAACCAGTTTAAAAAAATTATTGGCATGAGTCCGTCAGTCTATAAAAAAATGCAGATTTACAACCGCAAATCGCTTGACCAGTTAGAAAAATGATGATTGTACAGGTGCTTCTCTATGCTTTTTCTGTCTCCTGTGTCGGATTTACCCATACATCAAAATTACTTATTTTTGTGTGCTGAAAACTCAAGCGGAGAAACTGGTTTAACAAAGAGTTTTCGATAGACTCAAAAGTAACTTTTTCAACACATGATAAAACTTATCAAGGCAAATGCTTTTGTTCTCGGGGTTTTTGCCCTTCTTTGGATAGGTGGCCTGTTTTTGGTGGCTTTTTATACGAAAGCTGACTTGCATCTTATTATAAATCGATGGCATTCAAATTTCTTTGATGGTTTTTTTAAATATTTTACATGGCTTGGAAATGGATGGATGATATTTTTACTTGCCTTGTTATTTTTGTTTGGCCAGATTAGACATACCGTCATTTTTCTTATTGGAAACCTGTTGATTACAATATTTGTACAGGTGGGGAAACATTTGATCTTTCCGGCTGCCCTGCGTCCGGTTGCTTACTTTAAAGGGGTACACGCAATGCACCTTGTGGATGGTGTGGCCATGCATGCTTATAATAGTTTCCCATCCGGTCATTCAGCAACGGCTTTTGGCATTTTTATCATACTTATTTTCATGACCGGAAACCGGGGATTGAAATTTCTATGGCTTTTGGTTGCACTGCTTACGGCTTTTTCACGTGTTTACCTTTCCCAACATTTTATGATAGATATCTTGGCGGGAGCTCTCATTGGAACCCTTGTCATGCTTTTTACCATTTATTATTTTAATCGTTATTTTCCAGACTGCTGCAATTATTCGGTAGCATATCGTTTGTCTCATAAAAAGAAAGTATGAAACGAAAGCATATAGACTTGTTATTTATTGCACTTGCAGCCGGCCTTTTGTTTGTGCCGTTTTTGGGTGGTGTACATTTGTTTGACTGGGACGAAATTAACTTTGCCGAATCAGCACGCGAGATGTTACAGACGCACGACTTTTTGACTGTCCAGATTAATTATATACCTTTTTGGGAGAAACCACCTCTTTTTATCTGGATGCAGGTGCTTTCGATGAAACTGTTTGGTGTGAACGAATTTGCCGCCCGTTTTCCGGATGCAATGGCCGGCGTGGTTACACTCATGGTGTTGTATCTAATAGGGGAGAAGTTGTTCAGCCGTCGTTTTGGACTTATATGGGTGTTGGTGTATGCCGGCTCCATTTTGCCACAACTATACTTCCGGTCGGGAATTATTGATCCTTGGTTCAACTTGTTTATTTTTCTCGGAATCTATTTTATGATGTTGTACCTTACCTCAAATCATAATAGAAAAGAAATCTGGTATGTTTTTTTGTCGGCGGCCTCTATTGGCCTCGCCATTATGACGAAAGGGCCGGTCGGCCTGCTTATCTTCCTGCTTTCGCTCACCGTTTGGCTCATTCTGAGTAGTTCATGGAAAAAGGTTTTAAACTTGCGTTTCCTGTTGATTTACGGAATTACGTTATTGGTTGTGGGTGGTTTTTGGTTTATTCTTCAGATTGCTGATGGCCGTGCTTCACTCATCATGGATTTCATTCAATATCAGATTCGCCTCTTCTCACAAAAAGATGCCGGGCATGGCGGATTTCTCTTTTACCATTTTGTGGTCCTCTTTTTCGGTGTTTTCCCGGCTTCTGTCTTTATGCTTGCAGCCTTCCGCAAATTTACTGATACAACAGCTGAACAAAAGCTTTTTCGCCGCTGGATGATGATTAGCTTTTGGGTGGTGCTGATTCTTTTCACCATTGTGAAAACTAAAATTGTACACTACTCCTCTTTTTGCTATTTCCCCATTACCTTTTTTGCAACCTACGTTATTGTCAAAATGATAAAAAAGGAGTTACAGTTTCCGGCCTGGCTTAAAGCAACACTTATTACTGTGGCTACTTTTGAGGGGATGTTGTTCGTTGTTCTACAGCTATTTATCTATTTTAAAGAACATATTATTGCCAAAGGCTGGATTCACGATCCTTTTGCCGTAGGCAACCTGCAAGCGAACGTCCACTGGTCGGGCTTTGAATTCTTACTGGGTGTACTTTTGTTAGCAGGGGTTGTGATTCCCATTGTTGTTTTTCGGAGAAATATTCTTCGGATGATAATAGCGATATTTATGACAACATTGATATTCACCACGTTATCCGTCTTCATCATTACTCCTAAGGTGGAAGGCTATTCGCAAGATGCGGCCATTGACTTCTATGCCAACCATGCCGGAGAAAACGCCTATATCGATGTGTGGGGGTTTAAAAGCTACGCACAGTATTTCTATTTTCGAAAAAAACCGCCGCAGGCTTTTCCCCGTGTCAGCATGCGGCAGAAGCTGAGTGGTGAGATATCCAAACCGGTTTATGTGGTGACCAAGATTACAGGTAAAACAACATTTCAAAAGCGATATCATGCTTTCCGGCTGCTTTATGAAAAAAATGGATTTGCATTTTTTAAGCGGGAACCTAATTCAGGAATAAAAAAATCACAAATAGATGATTGATAGCAAAAAGATAGTTGTTGTGCTACCGGCCTACAATGCAGCTTCAACTTTGGAGAAGACATACCTGGAAATTCCTTTCGACATAGTGGATGGCGTAATTCTCGTGGACGACCACAGCAACGATGAAACATTGAAGGTAGCCGCAGAACTGGGTATTCGTCATATTATAGAACATGAGGAAAACAAAGGCTACGGTGGCAACCAAAAGAGTTGTTACGACAAAGCGTTGTCGCTCGGTGCCGACATTGTCGTTATGCTACATCCCGATTATCAATATACACCCAGGCTTATTCATTCCATGTGCTATCTTATTGCTAACGGTGTTTACGATGTAGTGATTGGTTCGCGGATTCTTGGGAAAGGAGCCCTGAAAGGAGGGATGCCCTGGTATAAATATGTTGCTAACCGCGGGCTTACACTTTTTCAGAATCTGGTAATGAACCAAAAGCTTTCGGAATACCATACCGGTTATCGGGCATTTTCTGCCCGTATTTTAAAAAGCATTCCTTACAAGAATTGTAGTGATGATTTTGTGTTTGATAATGAGATGCTTGCACAGATCTTTTACGCCGGCTGGGAGATTGCCGAGATTACCTGTCCGACCAAATATTTTGAAGAAGCCTCTTCCATTAACCTCAGCCGCAGTACAATTTACGGCCTGGGTGTTTTGAAGGTTTCACTTATGTATTTTTTCCAAAAAGCCCACCTCGGAAACTTTAATATCTTCAAAGGGATCTTGCCCCGGACAGAAGATTGATTCTTTTCCTAAACTTTCTAAATGGGTTTTTCTAAACCTATTCGCGTTGTAAACATTGATTAATCAAGTGTTTGCTGCAATCTTATTGCCCTGCCGTACAAAAATCCTGTAACTCTTTTTTGAAATTGTGTAACAGCAGCCCAAGGGTACCTATATATTTTTGCACCATTAATTAGAGGGAACTTTCTTTGGGTACAATTACAATCCGCAATAAGACTGGTTTCTTCATAATTCATAAATAATTTAATATATTTGTTTAATCATAACATAACCAAAGAGTTGTATTAGTAGATTTAATACAACCATAATCAAAATGCGTAACATGAAAACAAAAACATTGCTGTTTCTAATGACCCTTCTGCTTTTAGGAGGTGTACTCCCGGCTCAAAATACCGGGACGCTGCAGGCTTTGGTGAGGCAGGCCGTTGAGGTCAATCCGAAAATCAAAACATTGCAGGCAAAATTGAATATGGCCAGGGAAAACATTTCCATTGGAACCCATCTTCCCGACCCAGTTTTTTCTGTCGGGTTGCTTAATGTACCCGTCAACTCATTTTCGTTCCGGCAGGAAGCCATGACTGGTACTGCACTGAACCTAACGCAGGCCATTCCGTTTCCCGGTGCACTGAAGGCAAAAGCCGAAGTGAAATCCATGGATACTCTGATTGTAAAACAGGAAGTTGCAGACCTTAAAAATCAGATTGCACAGCAAATGGCTATCCTTTACTACACTCTCCAGGAGAAACGCCGTGAAATTATTTTGGCAAAGGAAAGTGTAAATTTACTGAAACAGGTTTCGCTGGTAGCCAAACGAAAATTTGAAGTAGGTACTGCCAGCCTCGAAAATATTGTGCAGGTGGAGGTACAGATTACACATGTAAAAGACAAAATTGAAGCACTGAAAGGAAGTGTACAGTCGATGCAGGCACAAATTAATGCTTATTTGTTGCGCGATGGCCGTATAGCTATTCCTACGCCAAAGATCAGGCCTATTAGCCATGAAATTTTTGTTACCGACACCTTGTTGAAACTTGCCGCACTCAACCGTCCGCTATTAAAAGGGATAAAACTGTACCAAAGCAAGGCAGTGTTACAGCAAAAAGAGGCCGAACAAAAATATTATCCTAATTTTAAAGTGGGAATGCAATATACGCTGCGGAGTCAAAATAAGGCCACCGGAATTAATTATCCCAATTTTCTCGGTGTTGTTGTAGGAGTCAGCATTCCGCTGGGCTATGGTGGAAGCATAAAAGCCGCAGTTAACAAAACGCGTTACCTTCAGGATTTCTACGGTCAACAGTTCCATTCTTCTCTGCAAATTCTGCAACAGGCATTTGGAAAAATTAATGCCAAAATCGATGAATTACGTAGCCGTGAAGAGCTTTTGGAGAAAACCCTGCTACCACAAACCTTACAGACCTATCAGGCTGCCATGGCAGATTATCAGGTGAATAAAATAGATTTTGTAAACGTTATTAAGGCGGAAGACGATATTTTGAAAATAAAGACTGAGCTGGCGAAGCTGAGAACTAACTATACAATACAGGTTGCACAGCTGGAATTCCTGACTGGTTCAAGGTTAACATATTAATTGAAAAAACAAAAGTAAACAAACATGAATAAGAAAATTTTTATCTACACAGCTTTAATAGTAATCGGTGCTGCACTTGGCGTCGGCGGATACTATTTTTATGCGGGAGAAACCTTGAAACAAGATGCTTCTTCCTCAAAAAGTGAAACAAACCAAAAGTCAGGCAAAACAAAAAAAAGAAAGGTCTTGTTCTGGCGTGCTCCCATGAATCCCAATGAGATACATGATGCTCCGGGCAAATCTTCTATGGGAATGGAATTAATTCCTGTATATGCAGATGCTTCCGGCCAGTCCGGCGCTGTCTCCATAAGCCCTGTTATGATACAGGATATGAACGTAAAAGTTGCAGTGGTCAAATCAGGTGAGTTAAATGCTGAAGTCTTGACTAACGGAATTATTCAGCCTGATGAGCAAAAGGAATATGTAGCTACCACCAAAATTGGTGGCTGGATTGATAAAATGTACATTAATTACACCGGTCAAAAAGTCCACAAGGGTGATAAGTTAATTAAGATTTACTCCCCTGAACTGGTAGCAGCGCAAGAGGAATATCTGACGGCACTGGCCTACGATAATGCTATGAAGACATCCGGAGCAAGGAGTAACTTAACAAAAAATGCTATTCGGAAATTACAACTGCTTGATGTTTCAAATACTGAAATTCAACATCTGAAAAAGACAAAACAAGTAAGAAAGTACATTATCCTAACCGCTCCTTTTGATGGAACCGTTTTGTATAAAGGGGTTGAAGAAGGAGCCAAAATCAACCGCGGAACACCATTGCTAAAGATTGCAGACCTGAGTAATTTGTGGATCCTCGCCGATATTTACGAGTACGAATTATACAAAATCGGGCTGGGTGATCATGCCCAAGTAACGTTTGACTTCCTGCCGGGTAAAAGCTATGATGGAAAAGTTTCGTTTGTTTATCCTACGCTTGATACTAAAACGCGTACCATTAAGGTGCGTATTGACGTTCCTAACCCTAATGGTGAGCTTAAGCCTGGAATGTTTGCCAAGGTCAAAATCAAAGGCAAGAGCTTTGGCGTACGCCCTCTCGTTCCTGAGCAGGCTATATTGCGCAGCGGACAGGTAAATACGGTTATTATTGCTTTGGGCGGTGGAAAATTTAAACCCGCGCAAATTAAACTGGGTGCATACTCCAACGGCCTTTACCAGGTGCTGAGTGGCTTGCGTACAGGAACACGTATTGTAACTTCAGCACAATTTCTCATTGATTCCGAGTCAAACTTGCGAGCTGCCTTGAGTGTCTTTACCAAGGCTAAAAAAGTGGCTCCTGCCAAGGGGAAGAAAAAGGACATGAAGGGTATGGATATGTCAAAAACGGCAGGTAAGAAGGCTAAAACGAACAATGATAAGAAGTCAGGGCCTAACAAGAAAGGAAGCCGTTAACTTGAAAGCCATTGACAAAAGCGAAGCTATCAAACATCAGAAAGGTGTTATGGATTGGGTTTTAAAGATTTACAATCCGGGTACTTATTCCGTTTGGAACATGAAACTTCGCAAAATACGTGTTGATTATCCAGAAGATAATCTGAAAAACACGGGCTCTCTTATAATTAAACTCAAATAAAAAAAGGAGATAAAATGACACCTATAGAAAATAAAAAGGAAGGCTTTTTAGCTAAAATTATAGAATGGTCTCTCAATAATAAAGTGATGGTCATTATCCTGACTGTCGTCTTAATATTAGTTGGTGGTTATGCTATAAAAAATACTGCCGTAGATGCCGTCCCTGACTTAAGTGATGTGCAGGTAATTATTCTTACAAAATTTCCGGGGCAGGGGCCTCAAATTGTGGAAGATCAGGTTACTTACCCCATCACCACCAAAATGCTTTCAGTTGCCGGAGCTACAGACGTGAGAGGCTATTCTTTTTTCGGCTTCTCACTGGTTTACATCATTTTTAATGATAATACGGACCTTTACTGGGCAAGAAGCCGTGTGCTGGAATATTTAAGCTCTATGCGCAGCCAACTACCCAAGGGGGTTTCGCCTGAACTGGGGCCTGATGCCACCGGATTGGGCTGGGTATATGAATATGTGCTGAAATCAAAAAAAAGGAGCCTTGCCCAATTGCGTTCCATACAGGACTGGTTTTTGCGCTATCAGCTATCTGCCGTCCCCGGTGTGGCTGAGGTGGCCAGTATCGGTGGCTTTGTAAAACAGTATCAGGTGAACATCGATCCCATAAAACTCGCCTCTTATAATATTTCCCTCGAAACAATTAAAAAAGCTATTCAAAATAGTAATAATGATGTTGGTGGCCGGTTGCTCGAAATGGGAGAAATGGAGTTTATGGTTCGTGGTCTGGGCTACATAAAAAGTGTAAAAGACCTGCAAATGATTGCCATAGGGGTGAACCGGGCTACAGGCACTCCTGTTTACCTAAAAGATGTAGCAAACATTGACATTGGCCCTGAACTGCGTCGCGGAGTGGCCGACTGGAATGGTAAGGGCGAAGTGGTAGGCGGTATCGTGATCCAGCGTGTCGGTGAGAATGGCTTAAAAGTCATTGAGCGTGTCAAGAAAAGGCTGGCTGAATTGAAGAAATCTCTCCCGGCCGATGTACAAATCATTACGGCTTATGACCGGTCGGGTCTCATTGACAGAGCCATCGACAACCTGAAAGATAAGCTACTTGAAGAGATATTGATTGTTTCATTGGTTATCTTTGTCTTTCTTTTCCACTTCCGAAGCTCGTTGGTGGCTATCTTTACGCTTCCTGTGGCAACAGTGGGTGCGTTGCTCGTAATGCACTTACAAGGACTCAATGCCAACATTATGTCACTTGGAGGAATTGCCATTGCCATTGGGGCCATGTCGGATGCGGCCATTATTATGGTTGAGAATGCACAATTTCATGTGCTCCACAATCAGCTAAAACCGAAAGAAGAACAGAAACCACACTGGGCGGTTATTTTGGATGCTTCAAAAGAAGTAGGGCCTACCATCTTTTTTGCCTTACTCGTCATTGTTGTTTCTTTCCTGCCGGTATTTGCGCTTCAAAATCAGGAAGGCCGGCTGTTTAAACCACTGGCCTATACAAAATCCTATTCTATGGCAGTAGCCGCTCTTCTCGCTATTACCATCGTCCCTGTTTTGATGCACTTTTTTATTCGTGGCAAGATGGTAAAGGAGGAAGATAATCCGATTACAAGATTCCTGATGAGAATTTATCATCCCATTGTTGACTTTGTAATGAAAAGGAGATGGGTAGTGATAGTAACAGCTTTATTGATTGTTGTTGCTACCTTGTTCCCTTACAAAAAACTTGGTTCGGAGTTTATGCCTCCGCTTTTTGAAGGCGATCTGCTTTACATGCCCAGTACCTTACCTGGAATTTCCATCACAAAAGCTCGTGAGTTATTGCAGCAAACAGATAAAATTATCAAGTCATTCCCCGAAGTTGAGTCGGTATTTGGTAAGATTGGCAGGGCTGAAACTGCCACCGACCCCGCTCCTTTGTCGATGATTGAAACGGTTGTCAGACTGAAACCAAGGAGTACATGGCCTAAGGACATGACCGTTAAGGAGCTGATTAGTAAGATGAATGGTGCTCTCAAAATACCAGGCGTTACCAATGTGTGGACTATGCCCATAAAGGCAAGGACAGATATGCTTTCTACCGGAATAAAGACACCGGTAGGAATAAAAATTGGTGGTCCAAATTTAGGTGTACTCCAGCGTCTCGGGAAAGAGATTGAAAAGGTAATCCGAAAAGTTCCGGGTACGCGCTCCGTTTATGCTGAGCGCGCCGAAGGGGGTAATTATGTTGACTTTGATATCGACCGTGATGCCATTGCCCGCTACGGCCTTACCGTTGGCGCAGTGCAAGATGTCTTTATGTCGGCCGTAGGAGGGATGAATATCACAAAAACAGTGGAAGGACTGGAGCGCTATCCTGTTAACTTAAGGTACCAGCGTGACTATCGCGAAAATATACCTGCATTGAAACGGGTACTGGTTTCGCTCCCAAAAGGGGGAAATATTCCGCTTGACCAACTGGGAACTTTCGTGGTGAAGAAGGGACCTCCCGCTATCAAGTCTGAAGACGCTATGCCCAATGCCTGGGTTTATGTTGATATTAAAAACACAGACCTTGGTTCTTATGTGGAAAAAGCACAGAAGGCAGTCAATGCTCAAATACATCTTCCACCGGGATATTCACTAACCTGGAGTGGGCAGTTCGAATATATGGAACGTGCCAACAAAAGACTGGCGCTTGTCATTCCTATCACTTTGTTTTTGGTGAGTCTGCTACTGTATTTCAACACTAAGTCGTTTGTGAAGACAGGCATTATCCTACTCTCACTTCCCTTCTCACTGGTGGGTGCTATATGGTTCCTCTATTTTGCAGGTTTCCACATGAGTGTGGCTGTATGGGTAGGGATGATTGCCCTACTGGGAGTTAGCGCTGAAATTGCGGTCGTTATGATGCTTTACCTTGATATTGCTTATGATAAGGCAGTGAAACAAGGTAAAATGAATACCCTGCACGAATTGCGTGATGCCATCTTCGATGGTGCGGTAAAACGTATTCGTCCGACAATGATGACCGTCCTGGTTCTGGCTCTTGGCCTGCTGCCAATTATGATTGGGAGCGCTACCGGTAACGATGTAATGAAACGGATTGCGGCACCTATGATTGGTGGTATTTTTACCACTATGCTACTGGGACTAACCATTTTCCCCGCAATTTTCTATATCATTAAGAAAAGAAAATTTAAAAAGACTGCTTTGATAGAAGAGCAGGAAAATTAACCCATCGGGTGTTCTAAATAGAATTAAGGGAGAAGAGAACCAGCCTCTTCTCCCTTTAAAAAAACAGATTTGAAAAGTTTATACTGCTGGTATTGAGTTTAATCCATAAAAAATAAAATTATGAAAGAAATTAAAGCTTACGTCAGAAAAGAACAAGCTGAGATTGTGATTAGAAAACTTGAGAGAGCCGGAGTTTCAGGAATGACTGTCCTAGATGCTAATGCTCTATCCCAATGGGCAGACAGTGAGTTCTTTAGCTATTCTATTGACCTGGTCCAGAAATATTCCACAGTGGTAAAAATAGAATTAATTTGCCCTGCAAGTCAAGTGGATGTACTTATGGATGTGATCAAAAAGTATGGATATACAGGAAAAAGTGGTGATGGCTGGATTTTTGTCTCAAACGTTGAAAAAGCAATCCGGATCCGAACGGGTGAAGTTAACGTCATTAGTTGACCTTATCCTCTTTGGAGAGCCTTGTTACAATACTGTTACACAACTTTGTATATGGCGGGATATTTTCCCGGGCGTTCATAGACAGTGGTCTGTATGTTACAAAACTGATTATGGCTCAGTAATCTAACGAGCCGAAGCAGATGGGCTATTTACTCCACCCCAAGATATTTAATAAAAATGATTTTGAAAATATATAAGTTTTTGCAGGAATTATGTAACATGTAAACTTCATCGACTGTTTACTTTTGTGTCATAATTACAAAGTATTAATCATCATAAATAATAAAGACATGAGTTACTATTTCACTAAAATATTAAAAGGGGTTTCTTTTGAAGAAGCCATTGACCGCACAAAAAAAGCGTTGAAAGAAGAAGGCTTTGGTGTGGTTGCCGAGATTGATTTTCAAAAAACATTAAAGGAAAAGCTAAACGTTGACTTCAGGAAATACCAGGTTTTAGAAGCTTGTAATCCTCCTTACGCGTTAAAATCCCTTACTGCCGATGACAAAATCGGAACTATGCTTCCCTGTAATTTTGTCATCCAGAAAAATGGTGATCAGGTAGAGGTGAGTTCTATTGATCCCGTTGCTGCGATGGCAGAAGTTGATAATCAGGAGATGAAGAGCATTGCCTTGGAAATCAGCGAAAAATTACAAAAGGTGGTTGCCTCTTTATAAAGACATTGTCCCCAATTCCCGTGGAGCTTGCTTTGATACAGAATACTGTTGACGGGCAGGCTCTTTTTATTTCCCCCCCCCGTTTCCCGGAATGCCACCTGCCTTTTACAGATTCCATTACTCCGCTAAATCTAAAAAACATATAAGTCTTTCCCATAATTGTGTAATGCCTAAGACACTGTTTGATACTATGTTTGTAGAAAATTAAAAGCCATGAAAAATTATCTGAGTACAGTACGCTTTCAATCGGAAAAAATTATTTCGGGAGAATATGAAAACAAAGTACTGCAAGAGTTAAACGGAATAGAAGGGGTTGAAGGTCTGCATATTGGACTGGATTTTGTGGATATTGATTACTACCCACAACTGGAATCCCCTGACTCACTCAAAGATGCCCTGACGAGGGCTTCGTTCAATTTTCAGGAATTACCTGCAAAACGCAATCGCAGACTTTTTAGCGGCCTGATCTCAAATCTGGCGAAAGAAAACAAAAAAACGTTTGGAAAAAAAGGCCCATCCTGCTGCGGATAAAAAATTAGTTTAAATCAAAAAAATTAAGCCATGTTACTCAAATTGTTCATTCTCACATTTATTATTACTGTTGTCGATTTGCTGGCTATGAACTACTCATTGGTCTGGGAGCAGCCGGCAAAAAATTATGAACAGGATAGCTTCGACTCGGATGAAACTTTTTCCTGCGATGCCTGTGGCATAGACGAAAATGGGGCTTGTACCCTTGAATTAAAGTCATCGACATAAAAAATTTGGGTATATTTACAGCATATAAATGTTGACCGAAATTTTGTGCTAATGTATGTGAGATTTAAAAATGAAAATAAAATAAAGTATTGATCATATAAAATATTAAAGCTATGATGAATTTTGGAAATATGGGATGGGGAATGGGCTACTGGTGGATAGGAGGCCTGATAATGATGGCTCTCTTTGTCTGGCTGCTTTATCTCCTCTTTGACAGAAGTTCTGCCGAAAGCCGATATCATTCAGAAACAGCGCGTGATATACTATCAAAAAGATACGCCCAAGGTAATGTTACCAAGGAAGAATACGATAGTATTTTAAAGGATATATAAACATATTCAGCGTTGTTTAACAGTGATACTACCGGATTAATTGATTAGAAAGTTTAAGAACATTTAATAATAAACATAATGAATACTCATTCAAAAGCAAATAAAAAAGGAGGAGTAGAAAACGGAAGTTATTTCTGCCCCATGCATTGCGAAGGTGACAAGACCTACAATCAGCCGGGCGATTGCCCTGTCTGCGGTATGCATCTGGTTCCCGAGGGCGACCCTTCGGGAGATAACGGCAAGCATAGCCATGCAAAGGCATCCCATAAACATGCACACAGCGAACATACTCATACTCACGAAAAGATGGCCTCCTCACATTCGGCAACAGCTTCAGACTCGGCGAAATATTACTGCCCCATGCATTGCGAAGGTGACAAGACTTACGATCAGCCGGGCAAATGCCCTGTCTGCGGCATGCATCTGGTCCCCAAGGGCGGCCCTTTGGGAGATCACGGCAAGCATAGCCATGCAAAGGCATCCCACAAACATGCACACAGCGAACACACCCATACTCACGAAATGGAGGCGCCTGAAAATTCGGAAACGGCATCAGGTTCAGGGAAATATTATTGTTCCATGCGTTGCGAAGGTGACAAAACCTATGATCAGCCAGGTGACTGTCCGGTTTGTGGTATGCATTTAATAAAAGAGGTAAGTCTGGAAAGCAAGAAACCGGTGGTCTATTCATGCCCCATGCATCCTGAGGTAAAAAGTGACGAACCAGGCTCCTGCCCAAAATGTGGGATGGATTTGGTTCCGGAAAAAGGGGTAGAGAAAAGTGAGGAGGAAATAGCTTATAAAAAAATGGCCAATCGTTTTTGGGTGGCCCTTGCGCTTTCTTTACCCGTCCTCATAATTTCTATGTCTGATTACGTCTCTTTTCTGGACATCACGAAAATAGCACCTGAAATTGTTTGGCGGTGGATTCAATTTATTTTGACAATTCCCGTAGTCTTTTTTTCAAGCGGGGAATTCTTTGTCCGGGGCTGGAACTCGATTCGGAGATGGTCGCCAAACATGTGGACACTCATCTCACTTGGTGTGGGAGCCGCATTCTTATTTAGTGTTTTGGGAATGTTTTTCCCCGGATTTTTCCCTTCCCAATTCAAGGACGCCCAAGGTTATGTACACCTCTATTTTGAGGCTGCGGCGTTTATCCTGACGCTTGTACTGTTGGGTCAGGTTCTGGAACTTCGCGCCCACAGTAAAACTAATACCGCCATAAAAGCGCTGCTCAACCTTGTTCCTCCCGTTGCAAGAGTAATTCGCAATGGAAAGGAAGAAGAAATTCCAGTTGAAGAGGTTATGGCCGGTGATATCCTTCAAATCAGACCAGGAGAAAAGATTCCTGTGGATGGTACTATTTTCGAGGGCTCTGCTGTGGTTGACGAGGGTATGATTACCGGTGAATCCATCCCTGTAGAGAAAATTGAGGGAGAGAAGGTTATAGGTGGTGCTGTTAATGGCAGAACAACCTTTAAAATGAAAGCTGAAAAAGTAGGCTCTGATACATTACTTGCTCAAATTATTGAGATGGTGAACAAAGCCAGTCGCTCCAGAGCCCCCATCCAAAAGCTGGCCGATACGGTGGCAAAATATTTTGTACAAGTGGTGGTCTCGGCTGCTATCCTAACTTTTATAGTTTGGTATTTCTGGGGACCTGAGCCAGCACTTGTGTATGCCTTTGTAAATGCTATTGCTGTATTAGTAATTGCCTGCCCGTGTGCACTGGGGCTTGCAACACCAATGTCTATAATGGTTGGTACCGGACGAGCTGCCCAGTCGGGGGTGCTGGTGAAAGATGCTGGAGCCATTGAGGAAATGAATAAGGTTGATACGATTATTGTGGACAAAACCGGTACGCTTACTGTTGGGAAGCCCTCTTTGAGATCTTATGTCTCTTTTAATAATAAAAAAAATGATGAAATTTTGCAGCTGGCAGCTTCAGTCGATAAAAACAGTGAACATCCTGTAGCCGAGGCCATAGTGAAAGGAACCCAGGCCAAGAATATTTCCCTTTTGGAGGTGGAAGACTTTGAGTCGGTTACAGGAATGGGCGTTCAGGCAAGACTTAACGGAAATAAAATTGGGTTGGGAAATCTGCGCCTCATCGAACATTTTGGAGCAGAATTATCAAAAGAGAACAGAGCGATTGCAAAAAAATGGCAGCAGTCCGGACAAACGGTTATGTTTCTGATTATTGATAAGAATGTGGAAGGGATGGTGAGTGTAGCTGATAAAATTAAAGAAACCTCTGCTGAAGCTATAAAAGCATTACACAAAGCCGGACTCCAAGTGATTATGCTCACCGGTGATAACGAATTTACGGCGAAATCTATTGCGGACGAAATGGGTATCGATGCCTATCAGGCCGATTGTCTTCCCGAAGATAAATACAACAAAGTAAAAGAACTTCAGGAGCAGGGTCATGTTGTGGCCATGGCCGGCGATGGTATTAACGATGCGCCCGCTCTGGCATTGGCCAACATAGGTATTGCCATGGGCACCGGTACGGATATCGCCATGCAAAGCGCAGAAATAACCCTGGTAAAAGGCGACTTGAATGGAATTGTAAGAGCACACGATCTGAGCAGGAAGGTGATGCGAAATATAAAACAGAACCTGTTTTTTGCCTTTGTTTACAATTCTGTTGGTGTCCCCATAGCTGCTGGTGTACTCTTTCCGTTTTTTGGAATTCTTTTGAGTCCTATCATTGCTGCTGCTGCCATGAGCTTTAGTTCAGTTTCGGTAATTACCAATGCCTTACGCCTTAAAAATCAGTAAAATAAATAAATATAATAAATTATTCCTAAAAATTATAGAATATGGAAACGATTCATCCCATGATTGTACATTTTCCCATAGCACTTTTGCTAACGGCGACCCTCATCAGTTTTTTGGCCGTTCTATTTAAAAAAAAGAGAGAGGAGCTGAAAATTGTTCTTTACTGGATTATGATTCTGGGGGCTCTCAGCGTTTTAGCAGCTCTGTTTAGTGGCCTTTATGAAGATGCGAGAGGTGTCATTCATGACGATGCAATCCATGAAATTATGGAAGTCCACAAGCTTTTGGGCTTCATTATTACTTCCGCTTTTATTTTGATTACCTTGTGGTTCGTTATTAGAAAACGTAAAATTCAGTATAGAGAACTGCTGATAATCACTCTGTTTCTAATCGCCACCTCTTCGGTGCTCGTTTACTCAGCCTACCTTGGTGGAAAAATGGTTTATGAAGAAGGTACCGGGGTTAAGCCAATGGAAAAATACATAATGGAAATGCCTGGCGGAAGTATGTATCACCAACATGAGGAAATGATGAATTTGGAACATTTGAAAATGGAAAAAGACTCTAGTAGTATTCATTCCGATTCAACAGACAAACAGAAGTCTTCACATAATACAGAAGGACATTCACACTAATTAATTTTGAATAATACAAAACACAGATAATTTATCAATTAAAAATATAAAGAAATGAAGAAACAAATTTTAACAGCGATGGCAGTGGCAATTTTTTCCCTTTCGGGAATCGCCTTTGCCGAAAGCGGTATGGCTTTTCCGGAAAATATATCCGGGGAATCCACACTAAGTATAGAAGCACCTGCAATGCATCCTGACTCCACTAAGATAGCCAAAAAGAAGGAAGTGAAAGGCGAAATGGGGCAGATGCATAACATGCAAATGATGATGTCTCACGACAGTACCCAACAGGCTACAATGATGCAAATGCATGCCATGATGATGCGTATGAAGCAAATGATGAAGAATGACAAAATGGCTAACGGAAAAGGAATGATGGGTAAAAGTCAGAAAAAGAAGATGTTTGCTATGATGGAAAAGATGATGCCTAAAGATAATGCCCAACGAGCCCGAATGATACAAATGAATGCCATGATGATAGAAATGATGAAAAGTTGTAATATGGCTAAAGGAAAGTCGATGATGGCTGGACAAAAGGCAAAAATGAAGGCAAAAATGATGAAAATAATGCCCAAAGACAGTGCACAACGAGCCAGGATGATGAAAATGATGCCTAAAGATAGTACGCAACGGGCTAAGATGATGAAAATGCACACCATGATGCAGGAAATGATGAAACAAATGGCGGCGAAGGATAAGAGTACGTATAAGTATAATTAATAAAAGCTGCGTTGGAAGATAGTTAGATTTTAGAAATCCCCCCTAATGGGGGCTTTTTAAAATGGTGTTGTCTAGTACGACAGTGTATACGGGCTGGAGCTAACTTAATTGTAAATCAGCAAAAGAAAATTGTGAACTTTAAAAACAGAAAATCAATTATTTATTAAAATTATGAAAATGAAGAAATGGAAAGGAATCGTTATGGTAGGGGCCATTGCCATCACAGTGATCGCTGCTTCGTGCAGCAAAAAGGCACCTCTAAAAAAAGACTTGATCTCACAGATTGTGGGAACTTACAATGGAACACTGGTGAATAGTAACGGACTAAAGCATGATGGTACGGCAGATGTTTCTGCTGTCAACGACTCAGTTGTTCAAATTCACTGTTACGACCAGAATGGATTTGATACAACATTTGTTATGGAATATTATGGAAATGGCGACTCAGTAATGCTCTGCAATACGGGGGAAGACTTTTTCAACCAGTATGGTCATGAAATGACAGGCCAACATCACATGTGGGACAACACCTCCGGCAACATGATGGGAGGTATGGGAAACATGGACAGTAACGACTGGCTACAGCACATGCGCAATCAGCATCAACCCGGTGATGAACATTTTGGTAGCTTTGATATGGATAACGGAACGTTCAATTACCAGTTTGAAATGAAGAATAATAGTACTCAATCCAAATCTTTTTCAGGGAAGAAAATCAAATAACCTGAATAACTTCCATGTTGTGAAAAACCGGTTGCTTGTGCTTCCGGTTTTTTTGTTCCTAAAACGTAAACAAACGGGGGCAGGTACCCATGTCAGTTTTTACAAAAATTGCCCATTTAAAATTAGAGCTTGACAAGTCTGCCATAGCGGTAGCAGATAGAAGAATAATATAATGATAGTATATGACGAAAGAGATTGAAAAAAGGGTTACCTTTTGCAAGGTAACCCTTTTTTCTTTTGTGGGAACTACTGGATTCGAACCAGTGACCCCCTGCTTGTAAGGCAGGTGCTCTGAACCAGCTGAGCTAAGCTCCCTCTTCCCTTTCAGGATTTGAGGGTGCAAATATACGCGGATATTTTTAATGACCAACACCTTTTTCAGTTTTTTCATTTTGTGGGGTATATTTATCTTTTCTTAGCTTTGCAGTATAACTCTGGAAAAATTGAAACACCTGAAAATAAGCGTACTCCTTATATTTATTCTCCTTCTTGCAGGGGCGTATTCCTGTTCTGTGAGGAAGTTTGTCCCGAAGGGTAAGTACCTTGTCAACAATAGTAATATAAAGCTAAGTGATAAGTCATATCCAGAGATAAAAATAGGTAAACTCAGACCATACATGCAGCCTAAACGTAACAAAAAGATTCTGTTTTGGCGTGTACAACTTTGGCAATATTATCAAAATGAGAAAAAGCACACCAAGTTTAGTACCTGGCGTAACAAAAAATTAGGCGAACAACCTGTCTATTTTTATAAAGAAGATGCCGTGAGAAATGCGCTCAACATGGAAAAATATCTTGCTGATATTGGCTTCTTCCATTCCAAAGTTAAATATTCTTTTCATTATCTGGAAAAGAAGAAATTGGTTGATATAGCTTATCAGGTTATCCCGGCCAAACCTTATCACTATGATTCGGTTAAGTTTGTTATTGAAGACCCCACATTAAGACCTTTTTTAAAGCATCAGGAAGAAGTCAGTTTGCTGAAGAATGGGAGTGTTTATAATGCATATACGATGGATAATGAACGTGATAGAATCACCCAATTGCTTAGAAACCAAGGTTATTACTACTTTAACAGAAACTACATCCAGTTTTTGGTAGATACTAACTTTCGAAAACATGTTGCTACTGTTCGGATAGACATTAAACCCAGGGAGACAGCTGATGAGAGCCATCCGGGAAAAGTGAAACAACTCCCCCATATTCGTTACTTCCTGGATACTATTGATGTCTTCCCAGATTATAATCCGTTGAACCCCCATGATTATACGCTCGTTCATCATGTTATCAGGTTTCCTAAAGATACTACGGCATATCATTACAATTATTTTTGTCAGCCGCACAAACGATTTGCGCTGGTCACTTTTGATAACACGATTCATCTAAAATCAGGAGCGCCCTATTCTGATAAGGCTGTGAAAGAGACTTACCGCCCATTGTTTAATTATAAGGTTTTGAAAACGACCAATATTAGTTTTGAACCGATAAAAAAGGCTAAATCAGACACCAGCAGTATCGGTTATCTGAACGCCCGGATTCAAATGCAGACAGGAAAACTGAATAATATTTCTGTTGAAGCCATGGGAACAAACTCCAGTGGTGATCTGGGCGTGAATGGGATACTTTCGTTTGTCAACAAGAATATTTTCCGTCGTGGAGAGATTTTTAGCCTGCGTTTTAATGGTGGTTTCGAAGCACAGCATCTCGGCAGACTCCCTTCCGATTCCACCATCGCCACAACCAGTGGGAATGGTCTTTTTAATACATTTGAGGCGGGGGTGAATGCCTCGGTAACCTTTCCCATGACCCTCTTTCCGTTCAGGAAATACAGGGTGTCAGATATGGCTGAAACCCGTCTTGGAGTGGGGTATAGTTATAATATCCGTCCCTACTATTCGCAAAATATCAGTAACATCGAATTTAGTTATTCCTGGAAACAAGGGACGCTTCTTAAACATATGCTGACACTTGTCAACCTCAACTTTGTAAAGGTCAACCCTACACCTGAATTCCGAAGAATCCTTGAGAAGGAGACCAACCAGCAACTCAAAGAGCAGTATTCAGACCACATGATTGCCGGCTTACGTTATAATATTATCTTCAACAATCAGAAACCACACCGCGCAGGAAATTTTGACTATATGCGTCTTGACCTGGAAACATCCGGGAATATGCTACGTGCGATGAACAACCTTTTTGGAGGGACAAGAGACACGCTGGGTAATTATATGCTTTTTGGCGTCCCGTATTCGCAGTATTTCCGTTTTAATCTGGATTACCGGCATTATATTCACTTTGATAATCAGGGAAAGGCGTTGGTTCTTCGCGGGTTGGTTGGTATGGTAATTCCTTACTTTAATTCATCGGTAGTTCCATACGAAAAAGGCTTCTTTGCTGGAGGAGCTAACGGAATGCGGGCATGGCGTTTTCGTACACTAGGTCCTGGTTCTTATACAGGAACAGGAGACTATGAAAGGGTCGGCGATATCCAGTTGGAAGCAAATATGGAATACCGTTTCCCTGTCATCGACTTTCTAAAAGGTGCCTTTTTTATGGATGCCGGTAATATCTGGACCCTGCATGCAACCAGCACTTTTCCCGGTGGAAAATTTGCATGGGACTCTTTTGCCAAAGAGATAGCCATCGATGCAGGCCTTGGAATAAGACTTGACTTTTCCTTTTTTATCTTCAGGGTTGACTTTGCCGTTCCTCTTCGTGATCCAGCTTATCCTATCGGCAAACGCTGGCGATTTGATACACTTCATTGGAGAGATGTGGTCATTAACTTTGGTATCGGATACCCGTTCTAACCAACTTAGAGATGACACTTGAACAGGCAATAAAAGGTATTCGCAGCCATTTTGGTTATCCGCCCACGGGCGACCAGCAAAAAGCCATGCAACATCTCGCTGCTTTTGGTATCAGTACCAAAAGCAATCCCATGTACCTATTGAAAGGCTATGCAGGAACGGGCAAAACAAGCCTCATCAGTGCTTTTGTTAACTTGTTGCATGAAACAGGCAGGAAGTTTGTCCTGATGGCTCCCACGGGCAGAGCTGCAAAAGTGCTGGCACAATATACAGGCTTTGCATCCTTCACAATTCATCGGCGTATTTATCGCTCTGATACCGATAAAGATGGCCGGAGGAAACTCACCCTGTCTCAAAATAAAATGAGCGACACGGTATTTATTGTTGATGAAGCTTCGATGATCAGCGATTATTCTCTTGACAAAAATATGATGGAATCGGCAGGCAGCTTGCTGGATGATTTGATGCAGTATGTCTTTGCCCAAAGTGGCAACAAGCTGTTGCTCGTGGGAGATACAGCACAGCTACCTCCCGTAGGGCTAAACATAAGTCCGGCGCTGGATGTGGACTACTTGCGCGGCGCTTTTAACCTGACGGCTTTTTCCTTTGAAATGCGCGAAGTTATGCGTCAGGCTCTGGATTCAGGCATCTTGAAATCGGCAACTTTCCTACGCCATAAAATTGAAGAGGATGTGGCTACCCCTCCCTTCTTTATGCACCATAATTTTGAACATGATGTTCGCATTATTGAGGATGGTTATATGCTGGAGGACCTAATGCAAACGGCTTTCTCAGGAAGTGATGATACCGGAAGTATCGTTGTAACCCGGAGTAACAAAAGTGCTAACCTTTACAACCAACAGATACGCAGCCGGATACAACTTCGGGAATCGGTTTTGGAGGCAGGCGACAAAATCATGGTGGTTAAAAACAATTATTTCTGGCTTTCGGCCTACTCAAAAGCTGGTTTTATAGCCAATGGCGACCTGGCACAGATAGTACGTATAAATAATATGGAGGAACTTTATGGTTTCAAATTTGCGGAGGCTGAAATCAGGTTACCCGATTATCCTGAGGAAAAAGAACTTACCGTGAAATTGTTGCTGGATACGCTGGATGCCCCCGGACCTGATATTTCGGGAGAGGAGCAACGCAGGCTTTTCGATGAAGTGGAACGGGATTATATGGCCATCCCACAACGCCGAAAACGGTTGGCAGCTGTAAAAAGAGATCCTTATTTCAACGCTCTTCGTGTAAAATATGCTTATGCCATTACCTGCCATAAAACGCAAGGCGGACAATGGCCTGTTGTTTTTATTGATCAGGGGTATGTCAATGAAGAGCAGGTAGATAGAGAGTATATGCGTTGGCTATATACCGCATTTACCAGAGCAACACAAACAGTTTATCTCATGAATTTCAAATCTGAATTTTTCGATTAATTCAGCGCTTTTTCTAACCATGGGAGCAAACGTCTGGCAGCCTTTTCACCGGCATCGATGATGTTTTTGGCTTCCTTAAAATCGGCCCATGAGATGTCGCCAAGACGGCAGGAGACGACTTTGTCAGCATTACTGACCTTTAGTTTTGTGAGATGATAATTCCGGATGTTCTCAGCCCGCTGCATAATATCAAGGCCGCTGCTTAAATCAACTTTGTCTTTGATAGACTGGCTCACATTAACGCCGACAATCAGCTCGTTTTCAACTTTTCTGAAATACTGGGTGGGAACGAGGTTGGACACCCCTCCGTCCACCAGCAGGTACTTTCCCCATTTCACCGGTGGAAGGTATCCTGGGATGGAAGAGCTGGCACGAACAGCGAGACGCAGACTCCCATTTTTCAGCAGTACTTCTTCACCGCTGAGCAAGTCACTGGCTATGGCATAAAAGCGTATGGGGAGTTTTTCGATGAGATGATCCGGATAGTTATGGTAAGCTTTTTCAACAAGTTCGCCTTCGTAGATACTGGGGTTTGCCAGTGTTTTAAAAAGTGATAAACCTACCTTTATGCGTCCCATAACCGAAATGGCTTTGCTTTTCAAGTCGTTACCACTTTTGTCAAGAGAAGCAAAGTCGTCGAAATTAAATCCTTCAAAAACAGGTTGTTCTATAAAGTGATAGGCAAGCTCTTCTACGGCATCAGCATTTTGATAGAGCGCATAACCACCACCCACCATAGCCCCCATACTGCATCCGGAAATACGCGCAATAGGAATTTTCTCTTTTTCGATAATACGCAAAAATCCAATGTGAGCTAACCCGCGAGCCCCTCCTCCGCCTAATGCTATGGCCAGTTTTTTCATAATTCTAATTTTTCCAAAAATACAATAAATGCGAAATGCTTATCATCAAAGATAATTGCAATTTTCATTATTCAATTAATTTTCTACTTTTACCACCATCATATACAATTTTAATTATGTCAGAAAATTATTTAAAAAAGTATCCTGATGCAGAAGGATATTTCGGTGCTTATGGCGGAGCTTTCTTGCCGCCCCACCTTGAACAGGAAATGAAAAGAATTACAGATGCGTATTATGCTATCAGCAAATCACATAGATTTATTTCGGAGCTGAGAAGCATCCGGAAACACTATCAGGGACGACCTACGCCTGTTTATTTTTGTAACCGCTTGTCAGAGAAATACGGTGGTCGTATTTATTTGAAAAGAGAAGATTTGAATCACTCGGGAGCGCATAAGCTTAATCATTGTATGGGTGAGGCGCTGCTGGCGCGATATATGGGTAAAAAAAAGCTTATTGCTGAAACGGGGGCCGGCCAGCATGGGGTGGCACTGGCAACGGCAGCAGCCTATTTCGGCATGGAGTGTGAAATTCACATGGGCGAAGTGGATATGGTCAAGGAGCATCCCAATGTGGTACGCATGGAAATACTCGGAGCAAAGGTGGTTCCGGTTTCCCACGGTTTGAAGACGTTGAAAGAGGCTGTTGACTCCGCTTTTGATGCTTATATCGTTGATAGTGAAAATTCACTTTATTGTATTGGCTCAGTGGTAGGTCCGCATCCTTTTCCTATGATGGTACGTGACTTTCAGCATGTTGTGGGCGTGGAAGCGCGAGAACAGTTTTACGATATGACCGGCGAGCTCCCCGATAACGTAGTGGCTTGCGTGGGTGGCGGAAGCAATGCCATGGGGCTGTTTTCAGGTTTTATTGAAGATGACGAATGTACCTTGTATGGTGTGGAACCGGCCGGCCGTTCTTTTAAAACGGGTGAGCATGCAGCCACTATGACGTATGGTAAACCGGGTATGATTCACGGCTTTAAATGTTATGTTTTGCAAGATGAAGAGGGAAATCCTTCGCCTGTTTACTCTGTAGCCAGCGGACTGGATTATCCGGGAGTGGGACCGGAACACAGCATGCTGAAAGATATGAATCGGGTGCAATATGTTAGCATCAACGACAAGGAAGCGATTGACTCATTTTATGAGCTGAGTCGTCTTGAAGGAATTATTCCTGCTTTGGAAAGTGCCCATGCAGTGGCTTATGCCATTAAACTGGCACAACAAAATAAACGGGAATCCATTCTTATTAATTTGAGTGGCCGCGGTGATAAGGACATCGATTTTGTGGTAGATACTTATGGCCTGCCCGAAGAAGAGAAATAGGCAAACGAAAATTATTTTAAGGAAAGTATCCTTTTGTAATGAAAGGTCTGGTTTTTTATTTATCCAACAATCCCGGCCTTCTCTTCCTAGTTCGTTCCACCGCCTGGTCGTATTTCCACTCTTCTATCAGGCGTTCGTTACCGGAGAGCAGGATGTCAGGAACTTTCCAGCCTCTGAAATCACGCGGACGGGTATAAACCGGCGGTGAAACCAGATCGTTTTGGAAGGAATCAGTGAGTGCGGAGACTTCATTGCCGAGTACGCCAGGCAACAAACGCACCAAACTGTCTGTGATGACTGCCGCCGCCAGCTCGCCCCCCGACAAAACATAATTACCAATGGAAACCTCTTTGGTGATAAAGTGTTCGCGAATGCGCTCGTCAATGCCTTTGTAATGTCCACAGAGAATGATCAAATTCTCGTAAGTGGACAAGTGGTTTGCCATCGGCTGATCCAGTAACTCACCATCCGGACTTGTATAGATGATTTCATCGTAATCACGTTCGCTTTTCAGCTTTTCGATAACTTTGGCAACTGGCTCAATCATCATCACCATGCCTGCACCACCCGAAAAGGCGTAATCATCAACCTTGTGGTGCTTGTCACTGGTGTAATCGCGCAGCTGATGCAAATAGATTTCCACCAGCTTTTTGTCCTGTGCACGCCTGATAATGGAATGGCTGAAAGGGCCTTCAAACATTTCAGGGAAAATGGTAATAATGTCGATATGCATGTTGCAAAAATACAAAAATGGAAGATGTGATGAGGAAAGGGGCTTTGTTTTGCCTCTTCAGTAGTTGATGATGTTTTAAAACTGGCTAATGATGATTGTGAATTAAATCTTTATCGTCCTGGTTGCCAAATTCGGGCTGGATGGTAACATGGTCGATGCCCATGTTATGAGCAATTTCCTGAATCTGTACGAGTTGTGTTTCAAAAGTAGAGATGGACTGGTCTTTTTTTAAATCGATGTGCGCTTCCATGTTAACTTTGTTATCCGTCAGTTGCCATAAATGTAGATGATGCAGGTTTTTGATGCCTTTAATAGCTTCAATTTGTCCGGCCAATTGTTCACAGTCGATGTCGCCAGGAGAAAAAAGCATGATGATATTAATGGACTCTATAAAGAGATGCCAGCTGGAATAGATGAGATAAAGAGCAATCACCAGCGTTACCAGCCCATCAATCCAATACAAGCCGAAGTATTTCATAAGCAAGCCTCCCACAAGTACTGCTACGGACGTGAGCATATCAGTAAAGAGATGCAGATAAGCCGATTTGATGTTGATACTCTCTTTAGCCCCAGACTTGATGAGTAAAACACTGGAGCCATTGACTACGATGGATGCAGTGGCAAGCCAGATAACAATCATGGAATTAATGGTGTGAGGATGGATTATCCGGTTTACGGCCTCGAATCCCAGGAAAGCGGCAATAATAAGAAGTGTAACCGAGTTCACAAAAGCGGCAAGAATCTCTCCCCGCTGATATCCGAAAGTGTGTTTTGTGGTATGCTTCCTCGCTGATAACTTATAAGTTATATAGGTGATAAGCAGCGAAAGCACATCGCTGAAATTATGTAATGCATCTGAAATGAGCGCCATACTGCCCGACAGAATACCACCGATGACTTGCGCTATGGTAATTCCCAAGTTTAGTGCAACTGAGATAAACAGATTTCTGCCTTTCAGCTTTCCGTGATCGTGATGATGATGTTCTCCCATTCGGTAAGTTTTTCTGCAAAATTAGTAAAAAAGCCACCCTGTCGTACCATTTGCCGGTTTGGCCCTGCAGCGTACTAAATTTAATTTCACATATTTTTTTATTTATGGCTAATTTTTAAAATATTTTTTAGGGAGTCCGATCCACCTTTGGGTTCCCAATTTAAACGAACGGTACTCATCTCCATATAAGCTTTCAAGGTAAGGCTCTGCCAGCAGAATAGTGTACAAATAAATCACAATGACGAACACTCCTGTAAGTGCAAATGCAAATCCCGACCGCCCGGCAAGCGATATTCCTAAAAGCATTAAAAACCACCCGACAAACTGTGGGTTCCTGCTCCATCTGTAGATGCCCGTTGTAAAAGCTCAGGTTGGTTTTTTAAAATCTCATGATATCGTTCTTTTGCCGATTGAATTTGTAATGACAAAATCCGCTCTTCCAACTCGATGAAATACTTTTCGGTAAGGAGTCGTCCTATTAAGTTAAATTCAGCTAATTCAATCTTGGCTTGCTCACTTATTGTTGCAAATTGTTTTAATAAGTCTGTGATGAAATACACCGCTGTTTTTTTTCTATATTTATGTTGCGTGGTTTAGCCCGCTATTCTTAGGACAATTTATCTTTAAAAGTCAAAACTAAACATTTTTCTTCATACTATTGCAACAGTAACAGACGACAGGAAGCTATCTAAACCTATTTTTAATAAGAAGTTTTTTCAAAGCTTTATTGCAATCTTCAAATAGTTTTCTGTCCTTTGCACTGCCAAAAAAAGTATGTACCCAAAATCTCACAACAATGATGAATACAGAGGTTTTCCCGGACATCGAACAATTGCTCGATAAAAAAGATTGGGATAGATTAAAAAAAATATGGATTGAGACCAAGCCGGAGGATATTGCCGAGACCTTAAAAGGTATGCACCAAAAGTATGTGGCGATTGCTTTCCGGCTGATACCCAAAGAAAAAGCAGCTGAGGTTTTTTCGGAACTGGATCCTTCACAACAGGAGTTTATCCTGACCCATATTGTTGATAAACAGATTAAAGAACTTCTCGAAGAGTTGTCGCCCGATGACCGGACTTCTGTTTTTGAAGAACTTCCCGAGCAACTTACCCAGAGATTTCTAAACCTGATGCCTGCTGAAGATCGCAAAGAGGCGTTGGGATTGCTGGGCTATCCCGAAAATAGCGTGGGCAGGATTATGACTCCCGATTATGTGGTTGTAAAACCTGACTGGACTATTGAAAGAGCTATTCAGCACATAAAAAAAATAGGGGAAGACGCTGAGACCATTAACATGATCTATGTGGAGGATGACCAGTTGAAACTAATTGACGATATTCCCATTCGTAGATTCCTTCTCGCTGAGCCAAAACAATTGGTGGCCGACCTTATGGATAATGATTTCATTTGTATCCATTCCCTCGAAGACCAGGAGGAGGCCTATAAAATGATTAAGAAATATGATATGAACGTGTTGCCTGTCGTGGGGGAGGAGGGCGTTCTTATCGGAATTATTACTGTTGATGACATTTTGGACGTTATTGAAGAAGAGACCACCGAGGACTTTCAGAAAGCATCAGCTATTGTCCCCGTTGAAGAAAAATATTATACAGCTTCCGCTCTTACTTTGTATAAAAAGAGAATTGGCTGGCTGTTTATTCTCCTGATCACCGACTTCTTTTCATCCACAATTATAGCTCATTTTCAGGATTCGCTGAAGGCTGTAATTGCTCTGGCATTTTTTATTCCCATTTTAATCGACAGTGGCGGAAATATTGCGGCGCAATCTTCAACGCTGATTATCAGGGCGCTGGCTACCGGTTCCCTCTCGGGGAAAAAGTGGTTCTCTGTGATGAAAAAAGAGTTACTGGTGGGGATGTTTATCGGGCTTACGCTGGGCATAACACTATATATTAGAGGCTTTTTCTGGCGTGGCGGTCCCACGGTTGGGATGGTCGTGGCAATTTCGATGGTTGCCATAACACTTTGGGCTAACCTGCTGGGAAGTTTGTTACCCATTGTTCTTACGAAATTCAAAATGGACCCGGCAGTGATTAGCAGCCCTTTGCTCACCACAGTAATAGATTCAACAGGTCTTCTTATCTATTTCACGCTGGCTGATTATATTTTTCATCTGTAACACGAGCGTCAGGCAATCCATACCGTTTTCTGGTTTACAAACTCACGAATGCCAAGGTAGGCAAGTTCCCGTCCATAACCCGATCGTTTGGTGCCTCCGAAAGGTAACCGCGGGTCTGATTTGGTCATGCCGTTGATGAAAACCGCTCCCGCTTCTATTTTGGCAGCCAGCTTTTCAGCAAGTTCCAGATTCTGTGTCCACAAACTGGCACCTAATCCGTAAGGTGTGTCGTTAGCAATGCGAACGGCATCTTCCGCATCTTTGGCTGGAATTACTACCGAAACCGGGCCAAAGGTCTCCTCATCAAACACGGGCATACCTTTGTGAACATGCGTAATGAGTGTGGGTTCGTAGAATAGGGAATTATCATTACGCCGTTTGCCGCCGCAAAGAATTTCAGCACCCATTTCAACCGAACGGTTCACCTGGCTTTCAATATTTTCCAGTAAATCAAATCGCGCCATAGGCCCCATGTCGGTATGTTCATCCATGGGGTCGCCCAAAACCATACTTTCCAAAAGGACTTTTTGTTCTGCCATAAACTGATCTAGTATGGCTTCTTCCACAATGAAGCGTTTGGCAGAGATACAGACCTGTCCGGCATTTAAAAAGCGTGAGCAGACACCGGTTTTGCAACTTTCGTTGAGTTTGGCATCTTTCAACACAATGTACGGGTCGGAGCCGCCCAGCTCAAGAACCGATTTTTTCAGATGCTTTCCGGCCTGCGCAGCCACTGCTCTTCCGGCTCGCTGGCTTCCGGTGAATGTAATGCCTTCCACAAAAGGATGCGCCACCACTTTTTCAGACAGATTAACGGGGATGATCAGGTTGGTGAAGGCGTGTTCCGGAAATCCGGATTCAAGAAACAGTTTTTCAATGGCTTTGGCTGTGCCAATGACATTGGTGGCATGTTTCAATATGAATGTATTGCCTGCCATCATAGTGGGGATAGCCGCCCGGAACACTTGCCAGAAAGGGAAATTCCATGGCATAATACCGTAAACGATACCCACAGGGTCGAAACGCAGGTAGCTTTTGCCGGCATCGGTTTCAAAGATTTCGGGTTGTAGCATAGACTCTGCATGTTCTGCATAATGATCGCACAGCCAGGCGCACTTTTCTATTTCTGCTCGTGACTCATTAATGATTTTTCCCATTTCGGCGGTGATCAGCGTAGCAAAGGTCTCTTTGCCTTTACGAAGCAGTGTTGCTAGTTTTCGAAGTCGGTCGCCTCTTTGCTGAAA
>VAPM010125072.1_pt1 | contig 39268 bp, 35 predicted proteins | sample 3395091 | NCBI WGS metagenome assembly VAPM01 (sample SAMN08290445, study PRJNA428436) | hydrothermal vent metagenome | isolation source: Deep-sea hydrothermal vent chimney 3 | place: Pacific Ocean: Juan De Fuca Ridge
CATGGGGTAAGCACGCCACGTGGTGGTGGTGTTGCCATAATTATAGTTTTTTATTTGGGGCTTATCTTCTTTAAAGAAGAATTTTTTGATTTAGGTAATGGCTTATTTTTAAGTTTGCTAAGTGGTGGATTATTAGTGTCTGTTATTGGGTTTTGGGATGATCATCGTTATGTACCAACAAAAATAAGATTATTAATTCATTTTTGCTCAGCATTTATATCGTTATATTTTATTCCTCATTTCCCAAGTATTCATTTTTTTTCTGTAACTATTGATTTTTCGATTTTAACATATTTGTTTTATTCTCTTATCTTAGTCTGGATGTTAAATTTATATAATTTTATGGATGGTATTGATGGAGTAGCGAGTGTTGAAGCTATAACAGTTTTATTAGGGGCGACGTTTATATTTCTAATTAATGGAAATACTGAAATCCCTCAAATATTTTTACTTTTAAGTGTCTGTGTAGCTGGGTTTCTTATATTGAACTGGTCTCCGGCTAAAATATTTATGGGGGATGCTGGTAGTGGATTTTTAGGCTTTACAATTGGTTTATTTGCAATAATCTCATCAAGTAGTGATTTTATTAATATTTGGAGCTGGTTAATATTATTAGGAGTATTTGTAGTTGACGCTACATTTACGTTATTTCGAAAAATTCTATGTGGTGGAAAATGGCATGAAGCTCATCGAAGTCATTCATATCAAATAATATCTAGATATTATAATTCGCACCAAAAAATAACTGTTGGTATATTAATTTTAAATGTAATTTGGTTGTTTCCAATTGCATTTTTAGCTTCTATTTACCAATTCTATGCTCCAATACTTACAATTATTGCATTAGCTCCTTTGCTATTTATAGCTTACAAAGTTGGAGCTGGTTGGAAAAATGAATGACTAAATCTACTAATTTATTAGCTTCAATAAAAAAAATATGGAGTTTATTAAATCATATACAACGACGAAAACTCGTAATATTAGTAATATTTATGGTTTTAGGTATGTTTCTAGAATTGCTTGGAATTGGATTAGTTATTCCTGCTCTCGGTATAATGACACAAAGTGATTTTGTAACTAATAATGGATTTTTAGCTGAGTATTTTCCTCAATTGGTACTACTAGATCAACAAACGTTAGTACTAAGTGGATTGTATCTATTAGTTGTTGTGTTTTTTGTTAAATTTATTTTTCTTTCTTATTTAGCATGGAAAGAAACACATTTCACTTTCGAAATTCAAGAACAATTCTCACAGCGCTTATATAATATTTATATCTATCAACCTTATACATTTCATTTACAACGGAATTCATCTTTGTTAATACGAAATACTATAAATGAAGTGAGTTTGTTTTGTGCAAATGCAGTAACACCGATGTTAGTAATAATAACTGAGTTAATGATATTAGGTGGAGTAGCAACTTTATTAGTGGTAGTAGAACCTGTAGGTGCTTTAACAGTAGTTTGTATTCTTGGTATTGCTGGTTATTTATTTTATTACTTTACACATGCAAAAATTATAGGGTGGGGGGAGACCAGATTGTATAACGAAGGATTACGTTTACAACACCTTCAACAAGGTCTTGCAGGTATAAAAGAAGTTAAGTTATTTGGACGCGAAATCGAATTTTTAAATCAATATAGTAAACATAATAAAGAAAGTGCTCGGGTAGCTAAGTACCATGCAGCATTAGGCAAAATACCAAGATTTTGGTTAGAGTTACTTGTTGTGGTTAGCCTTACGTTATTAGTAATGATTCTACTAAACCAAGGTAAAAATATGGCGAGTTTAGTACCTACTTTGGGTTTGTTTGTAGCATCTGCTTTTAGATTGTTGCCATCAATTAGCCGAGTGCTTACAGCAATTCAGTCAATGCGATATGGGTTACCTGTTATTGAAGTTTTACATGATGAACTCTCTCTTAAATATCAAGATAATGAGAATTGTACTGAAAATATTTTTAAATTTTCATCTGAAATTCAACTTGCCAATGTTAATTATAGTTACCCTAATAGTAGTATAAGATCTTTAAATGAAGTTTCAGTTTTTATCGAAAAAGGCGAATCTGTAGGATTTGTTGGCTCTAGTGGTGCAGGAAAAAGTACGCTTGTTGATGTTATATTAGGCTTACTAATACCAGATAGTGGTCATATTACAGTTGATTCTAACAATATTCATGACAATATTCGAGCATGGCAAAGTGAAATTGGATATGTACCACAAACAATTTATTTAACTGATGATTCATTAGTGCGAAATATTGCATTTGGAATAACAGATAAAAATATAGATTATGAAGCTGTTCATCATGCGATTAAATTAGCACAATTAGAGGATTTGGTTAGCAGTTTGGATGATGGTCTCGATACCTTTGTAGGTGAACGTGGTGTTAGGTTATCTGGTGGTCAACGACAGCGAATTGGTATTGCTCGAGCTTTATATCATAATCCTTCAGTCTTGGTATTAGACGAAGCTACCAGTTCATTAGACAACAGAACAGAAAATAGTGTGATGCAATCTGTGAAAGATTTACAAGGATTAAAAACGATTATTATCATTGCTCATAGATTTACTACCGTTGCACATTGTAATCGTATTTATCGACTAGAACATGGAAGTATTGTGGATGAGGGTATACCTGAGTTAGTTTTAGAAAAAGATAATCAAATTGTTAAGTCTCAATAAGAAAAAATTCAGGTTTTAAATTTTATAATCATAAATTATGAGAAAATTATGCTTTCAAATTCATCAATTTTAATTACTGGTGGTACAGGTTCTTTTGGTAATACTTTTATACCAATGACTCTAGCTAAATATAATCCAAATCGAATTGTTATTTATTCGCGTGATGAGATGAAACAATGGGAAATGGCGCAAAAGTTTGAAGGTGATAATCGTGTAAACTTTATTATTGGAGATGTTCGTGATAAAGATAGGCTTTCTAGAGCTTTAGATGGTATTGATTATGTCGTTCATGCAGCTGCAACAAAGATTGTTCCTACTGCAGAATATAATCCATTTGAGTGTGTTAAGACTAATATTAACGGTGCGATGAACCTAATTGACGCTTGTATTGATCACCAAGTGAAATCGGTCGTGGCGTTATCTACAGATAAAGCAAGTAATCCAATTAATCTGTACGGAGCAACTAAACTAGCGTCAGATAAATTATTCGTAGCAGGGAATGCTTATGTCGGCACTCATGAAACTCGTTTCTCAGTTGTGAGATATGGTAATGTTATGGGTTCTCGAGGATCGGTAATCCCATTTTTTATCTCGTTAGCTGGAAAAGGTGAACTACCCATTACTGATACAAGAATGACACGTTTTATGATTAGTTTAGAGCAAGGCGTAGAATTAGTTTGGCATGCTTTTAATGACATGAAGGGTGGAGAGATATACGTTAAAAAAATACCATCTATGGTTATTACTGATATTGCAAAAGCCGTATCAGATAATGCTATCCACAAGATTATTGGCATAAGACCAGGTGAAAAAATTCACGAACAAATGATTGGACTAGAAGATGCACCTCACACATTCGAATATGACGATCATTATAAAATTCTTCCATCCATACATAAGTTGTCTTCAGATAAATCTAGAATTAATGGTGGCATAAAAGTAGCTGAAAATTTTATTTATACATCAGATAATAATACTAATTGGATGAAAGTATGTGAGTTAAAAGCTTGGATAGTTTCGAATAAAACAAAGATAGGTAATATATAAGAATAATTATAGTATATGAAAGATAATTTAGTAATTACAGGTGGTTCTGGGTTACTTGCACTTAATTGGGCTCAAACATTTAGGGAATTATACAATATAAATCTTGTGTTAAATAAGCGAAATATTTGTATGGCTGGTACCTCTGTTTCAAATTTTAGTCTTGATTCTATTAGTGAACTTAAGAATAATTTGGAAAATCTTAAACCTTCTTTAGTTATACATACTGCAGGTTTAACTGATATAGAGAAATGTGAGGCGAATCCAGAACTAGCTCAACAGATTAATGTTAATTTAGCTGAAAACATAGCGAAAGTTTGTGCGGATTGTAAAATACAGTTAGTACATATATCAACTGATCATTTATTTTCAGGAAATATAATAAATGTTGAAGAAGACCATCCTGTATCACCTCAAAATGTATATGCAAAAACCAAAGCAGAAGCAGAAAAACGAGTTTTAAATAAATATCCAGAAAGTTTAGTTGTAAGAACAAATTTTTATGGCGTTGGAGCGTCGTATAGAAACTCTTTTAGTGATATGGTGATTAACGCTTTAGAACATAATGAGACAGTAACATTATTTGATGACGTATATTATACACCTATATATACAGGTAAGCTTGCTTATACAGTTAATGATTTAGTTCAAATAAAAGCAGCTGGTATATATAACGTTGTTGGGGATGAACGGTTATCAAAATATGAATTTGGATTAATAATAGCTGATAAATTTAATTTTGATAAATCACTAATAATAAAGGGTAGTTTCAAAAATCAACCCAATCTAATTAATCGGCCAAGTGATATGAGTTTATCAAATAAAAAAGTATGTGAAATATTAGATAGAAAAATTGGAGATGTTAGTGAGCATGTCGATCTACTGCATCAACAGTATATAAGTGGACTTGCAGCGGAAATACAAAAAATATGATTCCATATGGTAAACATTTTTTAGATGAAGACGATATTAGTGCAGTAGTTGAAGTACTTCGGAATGGAGCTTTAACTCAAGGTCCTAAAGTTGCAGAATTTGAACAGGTGATTGCTAGTTACACTGGTGCAAAATATGCTGTAGCCGTTTCAAGTGGAACTGCAGCACTACACTTAGCATGTTTAGCTGCAGAGATAACCTCTGGTGACGAGGTATATACAACTACAAATTCATTTGTAGCGAGTTCAAATTGTATTCTTTATGTAGGAGCAACTCCAGTATTAGTCGATATAGATTCTAAAACATTAAATTTGGACATTGATGAGTTACAGAAATTGACTGAAAAGTCATCTAAGGCCAAGGCAGTTATACCTGTTCATTTTGCAGGGTATCCTTGTGATATGGAGAGAGTTAAAAATATTGCATATAATTCAGGTTTGACAGTCATAGAAGATGCTTCTCATGCGCTTGGTGCTTTATATAAAGATGGTAGTAAAGTAGGTAATTGTAGCTATTCTGATATGACTGTATTTTCCTTTCATCCCGTAAAAGGAATTGCTTCTGGCGAGGGGGGGATGATTACGACAAATAATGAGGTTCTTTTTCAACGACTCTTAAAATTTCGTAGTCATGGAATATGTAAAGGAAATTTTGAGTTTCCTGGAGTTAGTTTTCTTGATGATAAATTAATAAATACTTCAAATGCTATTGAAGATGGCGAATTAAAAATGTGGTATTACGAGATGCAAAGTCTTGGTTTTAATTATCGCATAACCGATATTCAGAGTGCGTTGGCAATATCTCAAATGAAAAAGATTGATAAGTTTCTTAATCGGCGGCGAGAGCTAGTATTAAATTATGATGATGCTTTTAGAAATATAGAGTCTATTGAGTTGAAGCAGTTAATGGGTAGGACTCAGAGTTCACATCATATCTATGTAATTCAGATCGATTATGAAAAAACTAATACTTCACGTCATAACCTCATGAAGAGGTTATCAATGAAAGGCGTTAGTACTCAAGTACACTATATACCAATTCCAATGCACCCTTATTATGAATTTCAAGGTTATAAGATTTCCGATTATCCTAAGACACAAAAATACTATGATACAACGCTAACTATCCCCTTATATTATGACTTAACTAAAGAAGAACAAAGCAAAGTGATAGATTCTTTAATTACATGTTTTAATTAATTTTGAGAACCTAAATAGAGAGTCTTTACGTGAAATTAGCTCTTGGTACAGTTCAATTTGGACTAAATTATGGTGTAGCAAATCAGTGTGGTCAAATATCAAAACAAGAAGGATTTGAAATTTTAAAATTTGCAAGAAATAATGGTTTGGATACTCTTGATACGGCAATTGGATATGGTGATAGTGAGCAAAGATTAGGTAATATAGGAATAACAGATTGGCAAGTTATATCAAAGTTACCTGCAATACCTGATGGATGTAGTGATATTGAACAATGGGTTTTTAATTCTGTAATAAAAGCATTAATTCGATTAAAAATAGATCGACTTGATGGCCTTCTTTTGCATTGTCCAATGCAACTAAAAGAATCAAATGGAAATTATTTATATGATTCACTAATAAAACTCAAAAAAGAAGGTCTAGTTAATAAAATTGGAGTCTCAATATATGATACAACAGAGCTTGACGCATTATTTAATAATTTTCAATTTGATATAATTCAAGCACCATTTAACGTTTTAGATAATCGCTTAATTGAAACTGGTTGGATGAGTCGTTTGACTGAGAAAAATATTGAATTACACGTTCGTTCAGTATTTCTTCAAGGGTTACTATTAATGAAATCAATTGAACGTCCAAAAAAATTCAATCGTTGGTCGTTAACGTGGTTTGCTTATGAAAAATGGCTTAAGCAAAATAAAATGGGATCTCTACAAGCATGCTTAAAATATGTAATGTCTTTTAAGGAGGTTAATAAAGTGATAGTTGGTGTTGATAGTTTGATGCAAATGAGAGAGGTTATTCAGGCATCCCTAGGATCAGAACCTTCATATTCAAAAGAATTTATGCAAAGTGATATTGATTTGATTAATCCTGCACGTTGGGATAGTTTGTGAGGATTGCGTTAACTCTTTTAGAACAAGTATGGGAGGATAAAGAAGCTAATATTACTTTATGTTCTGAACTTGCACGTTTATTTTCAGAACATAAATCAGATCTTATAATTTTTCCAGAGATGACATTAACTGGATTCTCTTCAAATATTGACTGTTTAGCAGACGACGAGAAAACGTCGGATTTAATTAATGAATTTTCAGAATTGTGTATAAAAATATACTTGGGTACTGAATAAATGATGAAGAAGATAAAATTAAAATCAGAATCTAATATCAAGTTTTCAAAAAGAGCAAATTCTTTAATTCCTGGAGGTGCTCATACTTATAGTAAAGGTGATGATCAGTTTCCTATTAATGCTCCTAAAATAATAGATAAAGGACTTGGATGTAAATTATGGGATGTTGATGGGAATGAATTTGTTGATATGGCAATGTCTCTTGGGACAGTGACTTTAGGACATGCATATGAACCGGTCCTTGATGCTGTTCGTAAAGAATTAATTAAAGGAGTAAACTTTTGTCGGCCATCGGTTATTGAAGGTGAACTTGCAGAACTTCTTGTTGATCTTATTCCTTCAGCGGAAATGGTTAAGTTTGGGAAAAATGGCTCTGATGCAGTAACGGCTGCAGTTAAACTAGCACGTGCCTATACTGGGCGAGAATATATTGCGCGTTGTTCATCAGACGCATTTAATGCCATTCATGATTGGTTTATAGGATCAACAGTTATGAATCGTGGTGTTCCAGTTGAGACTCAAAAACTTACGCTTAAATATAATTACAATGATATTGAGAGTTGTCAAAACCTTTTTGATAAATATCCAGAACAGATTGCATGTTTTCTTCTAGAACCAGTTTCTTTTGAAGAACCGAAAAATGGGTTTCTTGAAAAACTTAAAATTCTTTGCGAGAAAAACGGTGCTCTTTTGATTTTTGATGAAGTTGTATCTGGCTTTAGATTTGCACTTGGTGGTGCGCAAGAGATGGTGGGTGTTACGCCACATCTTTCAGCGTTTGGTAAGGGAATGGCAAATGGATTTTCGGTGAGTGCTCTTGTTGGTCAACGTGAATTCATGAGTATTGGTGGAATTGACCATGAACAAGAACGGGTTTTTTTACTTTCGACAACGCATGGAGGTGAGACGCACAGCCTAGCTGCATGCATTGCAAGTATCAAACAAATTCGTAAGCACAACATTGTTACGCATTTTTGGCAAGTAGGGAATGCGTTAATGGATGGTGTACGTGATGCAGCGAAAGATATTGGTGCAGAACAATATATCGATGTTTTTGGTTATGGGGTGAAGCCTGCTTTCGCATTCAGGGACGAATCTGGCGAGATTTCGATGACAGCACGTACATTATTTTTGCAAGAGACAGTTGCACGAGGTTTGTTGATGCCATATGTGGTTCCAAGCTATGCACACAAAAAGGAAGATATTGATTTTGCTATTGAGTGTATTCGTGATGCTCTCAAAGTAATGAAAAAAGCTGCAGAAGGAAAAGGTATGTTTAATATGATTGAAGGTGCGGTAGTCAAACCTGTTTTCCGTAAGCAAAATTAAGTAAGTCTAAAATAAGATGTGTATAAATACGTGCATAAATGAGGCGAAACTAATAAATTTACTTTTTATTACCATTGCTGGGAATGATTTGGGATATGGTCACCTCAGTCGTTGTCTAGCTCTGGCAGAACATGCTTCTAAAAGAGATTTTTCAATTTCATTTTTGCTGTTCGGTGATAAAGATGCATTTTCGCGAGTAGAATATGCTGGTTATGATTGTTTGGTGGAACCAATTCCAGCATTAAAAAATCAATTAGCCGATATTCTTCAGAATTACTTTTCTGTAACAGATGTTGTTGTGGCAGATTTCTCACATCAGAAAATATTTCCTGATGTGAGCTGTATTCAGCAAGTATTAAATGATATTCGTAAGTGGATCCGAAAAGTAGTTTTGATTGATGCTCTGGGAGTGCAGGCACTTTCCAATAAGATGTCTGATATGCCTATTGATGTTTTGGTCGTTCCATATGTTGGTGTGACTATTTCAGATAATACACATTATAATATTCTTAAAGGTCCTGCATACGCTGTATTATCTTCGGCTTACTTAGAGTTACAGGAACGAACTGTACGTGAGGTTGCAGATAGGATACTTGTAAGTTGTGGTGGGAGCGACCCTAATAATCTTACCGCTTTGGTATTAGCTGGTATTGATCGGATACCTATACACTTAGAAGTTCGTGTAATTGTTGGTCCGCTATTTGATCAAGGTGTCAAGGCAACACTTAGAAGTATCGTATCAAATTCCAAGATATCGATTGTATTTATAGATTCACCTGAGATGCTTGTTGAGCATATGATGTGGTGTGACTTGGCAATAGCGACAACTGGTCTAATAAAGTACGAATTAGCAGCAACAGCTACACCAGGAATCTTAATTTCAATCGATGATGTTCATGAGTTAATCAACCGAGCCTTTGCAAATATGGGTTCTTCGATCGACCTTGGTGTTAGTGTAACGCCAGAGCAGGTTGCTACTCATGTAAGGAGCTTACTTGATAATTATGAAACGCGAGTAATGATGGCTATGGTTGGCCGGAAAATGATAGATGGTAAAGGAACGGAACGAATTCTCACTGAGATTGTAAAGCATTGTTGTTCTACAAAATGAAATTAGCAAATAATCAAGATTTTATGGAAAGACATTATCTATATTTCTAAGATATACAAAATTGAATTCACATGGTTTGAATGTGAAAATGGTTGCAAATAGATCATCAAAGCTGACGAATCCTTACTGTATGAAATAAAGATTAAAATCATTATATGAAAAATACAATTGAAATTAATGGCCGAGAAATCAGTCCCAGTTGTGAGCCTCTGATTGTTGCAGAAATGTCGGGTAATCATAATCAGTCACTGGATCGTGCGTTAGAAATTGTTGATGCAGTTGCTGCTTCTGGTGCTCATGCAATTAAGTTACAAACATATACTGCAGATACTCTAACAATTGATAAAAAAGATGGTGATTTTTATTTAAACGACCCAAAAAGTTTATGGCATGGACTCTCGATGTATGAGCTTTATCAGCAAGCTTCTACACCATGGGAATGGCATAAAGATATTTTCAATCGTTGTAAGGAATTAGGATTGATGTATTTCAGTAGTCCTTTTGATGAAACAGCTGTTGATTTTCTCGAAGAGCTTGATTGCCCATGTTATAAAATAGGTTCAACTGAAAATACAGATTTCAAACTTCTTCGCAAAGTAGCTGCAACAGGTAAGCCAGTTATTATTTCTACTGGAATGGCTACTGTAGCTGATTTAGGCGAAATGGTTAGAGTTGTGAGGAAAGCAGGTTGTAAAGATCTTATACTATTGAAATGTACAGCGGCTTACCCAGCTGACCCTAATGAGGCAAATTTATTAACAATCCCTCATATGCAAAAATTATTGGGCTGTCAGATTGGATTATCAGACCATACGATGGGCATTGGAGTTGCAATAGCAAGTGTGGCCTTAGGAGCAACTGTTATTGAAAAACACTTTACATTATCTAGGGCCGAAGGAGGAGTAGACGCGGCCTTTTCAATGGAACCAAATGAATTTATGTCATTAGTGAAAGAGTCGAAAATTGCTTGGCAAGCACGAGGTACCATCCACTATGGGACAGTTAAAAGTGAAAATAGCTCACTTGCACGTAGATCGTTATACATTGTAAAGGATATGGAAGAGGGTGAGACTTTAACAAAGGATAATTTGCGTTCAATCAGACCTGGTTATGGATTGCCTGTGAGAAATCTCGATGCTCTGTTGGGTATGACGGTTACAAAAAAAATTGAAAGAGGTACTCGTATGAGTTGGGATTTGGTCAAAAAACTACAGTAGTAAGTATTGTATAATAAATACAATGACAGGAAAGAAGTCTTCTAACTGCATAAACAGTTCAATTATAATTATATTGGCGTTTCATACATACTTATAACTAAGTATGTAATGCATGTTCAAAAAAACTATTTGAGTAAGAAAGGAGAATGATGCAAAAACAAGAATGGAACCAAGAGTTTCTAAGTGAACTCGATGCAGGTAATTATCCTAAGTATCCAAATGAGGTTATGTTAAAGTTGGTTTTCGGTAGTTACCTAGAAAAGCCACTTAAACCACAGTCTACTTGGAAAGTTTTGGATGTTGGTTGTGCGTTTGGAAGTAATCTAATACCATTTGCCGATTTAGGTTGTGAGGTTTATGGAGTAGATATTCATTCAGAAATTACTGTGAATGCAAAAAAAGTAATGAATGCTCGTGGCTATGATAAAGTGGAGTTTTGTGAAGGTACTAATCGAGCAATCCCATATCCTGATGATTATTTTGATCTAATTCTTTCTATAAATACACTTCATTATGAAAGTACAGAAACATATCTTCTAGATGCTTTTGCTGAATATAGAAGAGTATTAAAGGTAGGTGGAGCAGTTTGTCTATCGACTGTTGGACCCGAACATGAAATTTATAAACGCTCAAAGCTTATGGGCGAACATATTAATTTGATTCAGAATTTTGGGTTTCGAAATGGAGAAAGGTTTTTCTTCTTCGATAATGAACGTTACTTGAACTATTATCTATCAAAATATTTTTCCGATATTGAAACGGGAAGGGTCATAGAAACGCTCATGACTTTACCACTCGATTTTTTAGTTGCTGTGGCTAGAAAGTCAGTTAGTGAAGGATTGAAACTATGAAGCAACTTATTATTTTTGGTTCAGCTGAAATTGCAGCGTTAGCATACTATTATTTTAATAATGATAGCAATTACCGTGTGGTTGCATTCACAGTTGATGATGACCACGTTAATGTAGAGCAATTACATGGCTTACCTTTGATTCCCTTTAGTCAAGTGAATGAACGCTTCCCTCCAAAAGAAAATTACATGCACGTCGCACTTTCTTATTCAAAGCTTAATCAATTACGTCAGGATAAATATAAACAAGCCAAGGTTGCTGGTTATAAACTTGCATCCTATGTGTGCTCAAAATCAGTGACATGGCCTGATCTAGCTATTGGAGATAATTGCTTTATTCTTGAAAATCAGACAATTCAACCAACAGTAAAGATCGGTAACAATGTGATGATCTGGTCAGGCAATCATATTGGTCATGGTAGTTTAATTGGCGATCACACTTATATATCATCTCATGTAGTAATTTCAGGGCATTGTGAAATAGGTGAAAGATGTTTTTTTGGTGTGAATTCATGCATAAGAGATTTCACTGAAATAGGCGATGATTCATTTATTGCTATGGGTGTTTCCATAACAAAGAATATCTCTGGAGGAAGCGTTGTTCTTGGTGCACAGAGTACTCTCTATGAGAGAGATGATAAGCGAGCACGCATGCTAATGAAGAGAGAGTTTGGGATTTAGAATGATTAACGATATTATTACTCGAACAACCCCCTATAAATGGAAAAAAAAAGGGTTGATTTATAAACCAGATGGTAGTTTGTGGTGGGCACGTACGCACGCCATGATTCCCACACCACATCAACTCGATGTCGATAATTATAAAATATATTTTTCTGGCCGTGATGATGAGAATCGTTCTCATATCGGTTATTTCATCGTAAATATGAATGAACCTACAAATATTTTAGAAATTTCAAATGAACCTGTACTTGCACCAGGGAGGTTAGGTTGCTTTGATGATAATGGAGTTACTCCATCCTGTATCTTAGAATTTAACAATCAAATATATTTTTATTATATAGGCTGGAATCCTGGTTCTACAGTACGTATGCATTTATTTGGCGGTCTTGCCATTAGCAACGATAATGGTAAAACTTTCGAAAGATATTCAGAAGCTCCTATCATCGAAAGAAGTAAAACAGATCCATTTTTAAATACTGCTCCTTGGGTGGTAAAAGAAGGAAACGGATTACGAATGTATTATGTCAGTGGAACGGAATGGATACATAAAGATCTTCCTCGATACAACATTAAAATAGCATTTTCAAATGATGGAAAGAATTGGCAACGCGAGGGTACAGTATGTATAGATTTTAAAGGTGAAAAAGAAAATGCATTAGCGAGACCATATGTATATAAGGACGGAGTTACATGGAAAATGTGGTTCGCACACAAAGAAAAATCATATGAACTTGGTTATGCTGAGTCAATGAATGGAATTCAGTGGCAAAGAGATGATTCATTAACAGGTATTAAGCCTGATCTTGATAGTGTAGACAATGAAATGAATGAATATGCAGCGGTAATTATACATAAAGGTAAAAAATATATGTTTTATAATGGGAACAATTACGGTTATAACGGAATTGCACTAGCTGTAGAGGAATGAGTAAAAAAATTGCCATTATGCAGCCAACCTATCTACCTTGGACTGGTTATATAGCATTAGCTATGAGTGTCGATCAATTTGTATATCTAGACTCTGTTCAATTTACCAGACGATCGTGGCAACAAAGAAATCGCATAAAAACAGCTCATGGAGAAATGTTATTAACTGTTCCAGTCGTTAAAGGTCCGCGAGAGCAGAAAATAAATGATGTGTGTATCCACACAAGCAGTGATTTCCCGACAAATCACATTGATTCTATAATTCATGCGTATTCTAAAGCAGAATATTTTAATGAGTATTCGGGTAGATTTATAAATATATTAAAAGAAGGTCATACAAATCTAACTGATTTAAATATTAAAATAGTTGATTGTATATTTGATGTTTTAGATATAAAAATAGAAACCTTACGTAGTTCGTCATTAAATTTAAATGGAAAGAAAGATGAGTTGTTGGCAAATATTTGCAATGAACTAGAAGCTGACCATTACGTATCTCCTATTGGTTCAAGTAATTATCTTGATGATTCATCATTTTTCGGAGCACAGGGTATTAGTTATAGTTATTTAAGCTATTCACCAGTTGAGTATGAGCAATTATTCGTTGATTTTATTCCTTATTTATCAACTATCGATCTTATTTTTAACGTAGGTAAGGATTCTAAAAAAATAATAGAAAAAGGTTTGAATTATGAATAATAGGGCGAAAGTAGAAATTATTGCAGAAGTCGCGCAGGGATTTGAAGGAAATCAAAAGTTAGCTGAGTTGTTAGCAAAAGCAGCTGTGAACTCCGGGGCTGATGCTGTTAAATATCAACTAGTGATAGCAGATGAATTGGCTGTTCCTTCTTATGAATATTACGACTTATTTCATTCATTAGAAATGTCTGAGAAAATTTGGCAAGACCTAGTTACATATATAAAAGAAAATGGATCGAAGGTTTATTTTGATATATATGGTGAAACTAGCCTAGAATTAGCGAAAAAAATGAAAGCTGATGGAGTGAAGATTTCTACAACAGATACTTATAATGTTGAACTTATAACAAAAGCTGTTAATTTATTTGACAGATTGTTTTTATCTATAGGTGGCGTTCCGGTCGATGATATTGAGCATTTGTTATCCCTCACGAAAGGAAAAACGAAAGTAACGCTAATGTATGGTTATCAGTCGGAACCCACATCAATAGAAGAAAATAATTTACTAAAAATAAAGTCACTCATTCACAACTTCCCTGAAATTTCTTTAGGGTTTATGGATCACAGTGAAGGTTCTGGAGACGAAGCTTTCTATCTTTCAATGATGGCGCTAGCCCTTGGTGTTGATGTAATTGAAAAACATATTACGTTAGATCGGGAACTTGAAATTGAAGATTTTATTTCAGCTCTTACACCTTTAAATTTTAAAAAATTCGTAAGCGCAATAAAAGTCATGACATTAGCACTAGGAAATGAATCTCTGGAGGTATCTGATGCAGAAAAAGTCTATAAAGACCGATCAGGTAAGGTGGTTGTACTTAAAGGTAATATTGACGCAGGTGTTAAATTGCAATCAAAAGATTTAGCTTTGAAACGAGTTGGTGTAGATGGTTCTCCTGGTTGCTTTCGTAAAAAAGAAGATGTTATTGGTAAACTCTTAAAAAATAGAGGTGAAAAAAATCAGCCAATTATGGAAAATGATCTATGAGCAGAAAGCTTGTTGCAGCGTTAGCCTGTAGAAATCAAGGTACAAGGCTTTATGGAAAACCTATGCAAAATCTTGATATCGAGAAAAATCTGACCGTGCTGGATTATATTATTGATTGGCTTAAGCAAGAAAAAACAATTGATGCAATTGTATTAGGTATTGCTGAAGGTGTAGATAATCTTTGTTTTGTAGAAAAAGCGGCTGAACATAAAATTTCGTACATTATAGGGGATGAAGAAGATGTTCTTGATCGATTGATTGCCAGTGGTGAGAAAGAAGGGGCGACTGATATTTTTCGTTTAACCACTGAATCTCCTTTTACATATTTTGATGCTATCCCAGAAGCATGGAAATCCCATGTTAAAGGTGGATATGATATGTCAGTCCTCGATTTCATTCCTGATGGTAGTGGGTTTGAAATAACGACTATGGAAGCCTATAAACGCTCACATCGTGAAGGTGATGACAAGCATCGTTCGGAGTTATGTAGTTTGTATATTAGGGAAAATAAGAAAAACTTTAAACTTAATAGCCTAGATGCTCCAAAATCTATTAAAAGAACAGATATAAGGCTAACTATAGATTATCCTGAGGATTTGGTTTTATGTAGAGACGTATATAAACATTTCAAAGATCTTGCTCCAAGAATACCATTGCTTGAGATAATTGAATATTTGGATAGCAACCCATCACTGAAACAATTAGTAGAACAATTTGTAGAAGAAGGGTTGAAAACTATGTATGTCTAGTAAATATCTTAGGTTTAATACATGAAAATAGTTCGAACTGGAGAGGAAGATTTTCTAGATCATTGGCGTACAATATGGAAAGCGAGTCAATATCAATACCCTCTTCATACACCATTGTGGGGTAGTTTTTATAAAGAACAATTAGTCAACTGCCACGCACAAGACAAGTCATTTATTATAGTAAAAGCTAACGAGCCATTATTTTTGATATTAATAACCGAATTGAAGAACCATGAAAATAATACAACATTATCTTGGTACGGCTATCCAATAGTAACTATTGAAAAAAAGCAATTAACTAGAAAAGAAAAATCCGCAATTCGTAAAATTTTGCAAGAAGAAATTATTGTCTTTGCAAAAAAAAATGAAATTAATTTAAATTTTCTGGATATCTTAACAGAAAATAGACTGTCATTAATGTCCGAAAATCTTATTCAAAGTGATTTGAAACAGAGAACAGTATTTACCCAAGTAATTAACTTAAAGCACACCGAACAAGAGTTGATTACAGGGTTACGTAAAAGCTATAAAGGGGAAATTAAGTGGGGCAAAAACAATCTTCAAATTAATATTATTACCGCTGATAATTTGAGTTCTGATACTATTGAAATGTTTCGAAAATTACATGTTAGTGCATCAAGAAGAGAAACTAGGCCACGTGTTACATGGGATCTAATGAGTCGAATGGTAGCAAACAATGAAGCTTTTTGTGTTTTTGGATACTACTCCGATCAATTGGTTTCGGCCGCATTTTTTCCAGTAAGTGAAAAATTATGTTTTTACGGTGTTTCAGCGTCAAATAGGGATATGTGGGATAAGCCACTAAGCCATGTTCTGATTTGGAGTGCTATGATACATGCGAAAAAACTAGGATGTGACTGGCTTGAGATGGGGGAGTTAAAGTTAACTCGTAATGTTTCAGCTGGTGATGAACAAGAAGAAAAAGAATTAAATATCTCAAAATTTAAAGTAGGTTTTGGTGGTGAGAAATGGTTGCGTTTAGGTATGTTAACATTAGAGAAGAAGGAAATATGACGTTTGTTTGACCTGAATCTGAATAATATGCAAACGTGATTTTACATTAGGTGTAATGGTTTAATAAAATTTAACAGAATTATAGCTTATTATACCAAAGTACAGAAGCACTCGATAGGTAATGGATATATCAGGATCTGTAGCAACAGGAATAATACGCTGGAAAAACTATGTGGTAATTTCTAAGATAATAGTGTGCTGGAACATTCTTTAAGAAGCTTAAAAACAGAAAAATTGAATCATATATCTTTTATGTATCATAACTCGGCTGTACAAACTGTTGAACAGTACATTCGCTTTTACAATTATAAATGAATGCATTCTACTTTAAGTTATATTATGCTCGCGTTGAAAAAATTAAATGTATGAATGCGGCTTAAATTATTTATAATAAAAATTTACCATCATAAATAAGAGAAATGATGGTAAGGGAAATTGAAAGGCGTTTATAAATTTATGTTTGGTATAAGATTAACTATATTTTCAAGTTCAAAACTGTACTGAATTTAGTGGCGGCAAGTTTCCAGTTAAATAGAAAGAATTAAGTTAGAGACCTATAAATACTCCTGTAATTTAATAGGAAGCTGTAATAATATTTAGATGTTTAAAAATATTTTAATAGTAATGCTTTTTGATACGATTTTTAATAAAATCCTATTAGTATAAAATGGTAAATACGAAATTAAACAGAACGTCGAAAAGTTATTTTCTTTGGCCGAAACCAAACATTATTAGAGGAGTTGCCTCGATATATCGATTGACTGCGGTAAGGGAGATAGAAGAACTACTTCAAAGCATGTTTCCAACTGGATATCCAGTATTATGTTCCAGTGGTCGTTCTGCTATTACTCTTGCTTTGGAAGAGAGTGGCGTAACAAGAGGAAATCTTGTTGGTGTTTTTCCATACGCAAGTCATTGCGTATTAGATGCGATTTCTAGAGTGACAACTCCTCTTGCCGGACCAACAGCAACTAAAGCCTCATTACGAGTTGTTTATCACCAATGGGGATATGTTCAGGAAACTAACTTGAATAAAAATTCTATTGAAGATTGCGTTGATACACTTTGTATTCCAGGCACTACATTATTTCCTGGAGGAGGTAACTTTGAAATTTGGTCTTTCCCTAAAATTCTTGGTACAACATCTGGTGGAGTGCTATGGTGCAAGGATGAGGATACAGCCATTAAAATTCGTGCTTTCAGAAATAATAAAAAAAGTGGCTTGTTTCAATGGATTCTTAGATTGTTATCATACAAAGTTAAAAACATATATTATTACTGGGCTGCTAATGAATGTGAAGTTGGGAGTGTTTCACGTTTTCAAGCTGGTGAAATTATTATGGCAATTAAAAAATGGAATAGTTTTGTCGTTGAACGTCGTAAAAACTTAGATAAAATCTGGCCATTTGCAATCGAATGTTTATCTAAACCAGTGTATCGACTTCCTTCTGTGGTTCCAGTCAGTTTTTCTGCTTCAGAGAAGGATCTATATCAATGGGGAGTGGTTAGCGGATTTATAACATTTGAAAAGATCGAAGGAAAAGTTGCTCGAAAGTTGATTACTGTTTTACCTGTTCCAATTCATCAAGATGTTACAGGAAGTTGGTTAAATGAAATGATTGAAAATATAAAGTCACCAAAAACTGAAATACTGTAAGTGCTATGTATATTGGATGTGCTCGTAATTCAAATGAAATAACGCATGCGTTAAAACTTGCTGCTCAGGTCTTTAAGGGTCAAGATAATGTATCCTCAGAAATAAATAAAAAAAAATTGTTGTCGCCGGTTGGTATTCTTTTAGGAAATGATGTAGTGATAATTGTTGACGGTGATAAGGTCTGTGGTGTTTGTTTTCTTATTGATCGTTTTTTTTACCATGGTGGTAAAAAGATAAAAGGTACGTTTTTGAGTTCGATTTGTATTTCTGAATCACACCGTGGATTTGGGTTGTCGAAAAAATTAATAAATCAAGCTATTGAAGAATGCAAAAAACGAGATGTGCTTTTTTTAGTTCTTATTGCTCGTAAAGCTGTTGATTATTTTTATAATAAATTTTCATTCTGGGGGCTCTCTCAATATTCAACGATTAACTTTAGTTTAAATGATTCTATTCTTTGCAAGGGAGATTATGAACTCACTAATGTAACGGAAAGTAATTTATTAGCTGTAAGCAATATATATAAATCTATTTACTCTAAATTATATGGGGCTTGTTATCGTTCAATTGAATATTGGCGTTATATTTTATGGAAATCTAAAAATCAACAAATTAAATTTTTACTTATTACTAATCAAAATAAAGTGTTAGGTTATGTTATTTTTTGTGATGATAATATTTATGAATTATCAGTGTTAAAATCTGCAGATTACCTAATTTTGTTAAAAAAAATCTGGAATAAATATTCGATGACTAAGATGGTAGTTCACTGTTCCTGTGAACATCCTCTTGTTAATGAGCTTAGTGATATTGATTTTTCTATCGTTATAAGGCAGTGTGATTATGGCGGTCATATGGTTAGAGTTTTAGATAAAGGTAAGTTGCTGAATATAATTAGAAATGAGTTACAGAATTTAGTTGATGATTTAGGTATAAGTAATTACTCTGAACTGGGAGAGGATTATGAAATTAAAGTTAAGAATGGTGTTCTGGATGTGACTTTTACAGGGGATTGCCTAAGTTTAGAGGGAACCTATTTTTTAATGTGGGTTAATAGGTTATCAATAAATCATTCTGTCAGATCTTGGTATGAACGTTATTCTTTTAATATTCCGTATTTTGACCAAATTTAAAATAGGTTATCGTATAATTTAATGCTAAGAGAGATTGTTCTTCGATTTAAAATACGTCGTTTACGTCGAATGTTACGTGGTCATCGATTATTAAAAAATATGAATTCATTGGATAAGATTTGTTCTATTAAAAATGCACTTGCAACATCTAACTGTATTGAAAGTGATTTTTTTTCTGAAACAATATTTGGTGTTGCAGCAAGTAATGGTGAACTTGTGGTCCGCCAATATATTCTTTATCATTTTGTAAGTTTAAATTTTCACAGAGCTGTATTATATGCATTTGGTAAATCAGAATCAGCTGTAGTTTATGCAATTCCGCCCATGTGGAATGATATTTTTGAGCCATTTGGCTTGAGAGTTGCCAAAATTAGATCGATGCTCTTGTGGAATTGTTTTATGCTGGTTTTTCTCGCTCAGGGGTTTAGAGTTATTGGGAATACAATTTTTCAAGGTATTAAGGAAATAATAAAACCTACTTACAATGGACTTAATCGTTATACATACTTTGATAATCTTAATATTAATAATATACCAAAGGCGAATAATCAAAATCTAAGCCATGATATTGTTACGTGGTATTTACGATGGAATGGACGTGTTGCTGAACTTAATTCGATTTGTCATGATATTAAAGGTCTTAGTTCAACTAGTATTGGAACAGTTGAAATTACAGACTTACCTTCAGCTATTCCTCCAATAAATTCAGTTTATGGCTTAATTCAATATAGTGCATGGGCAGTAAAAGCTAGTCTGCTAGCAATGATAGATCTATTTCGTGGACGCTGGTGGCATGCATTGTTATTAAATCAGGCGGCTAAGGCGGCGCATGTGCGTACTATGAGTGATGATATTTTAGCGCGAGAATATATGTTTCACAATTCAAATTGGATTTATCGTCCACTCTGGACATATGAGGCAGAAAAAAAAGGCTCGTTAGTTACCTTTTATTTCTATTCTACTAATTGTGAAGATTTTAAACGTCAGGATGGTTATCCATGCTCAGTTTATGGATGGCAAAATATGAATTGGCCTCGTTATTTAGTTTGGGATAAGTGGCAAGCTGATTTCATTTACCGAAATACTAATGATAACTCAAATGCACTTGTTGTGGGTCCAATTTGGTTTGATATATCAAATAATATGATGACTCCAGAAATTAAAAATAAAACAATAACTGTATTTGATGTGACACCATTTCGTAGCTCAATGTTCAACTTGCTAAGTGTTGATTTTGAATATTATGTGCCACATAATTGCATTGAATTTCTAAAAGATATACAACAAGTTGCTGATGAATTTGGTTATTCAGTTATTTGGAAACGGAAGCGTAATATTGGATCGATTGCACATCCAAAATATCGTAAGTTTTCTAAAGTTTTGAATAAAAGTGAAAATATAATCAATGTCGACCCTGATCTTTCTGCATATACATTGATCGAAGCAAGTACTCTTGTTATTTCTATGCCATTTACTTCAACAGCATTAATTGCTCGTGAGTTGAATATACCTTCAATTTATTATGATCCTTTTGGAATGTGTCAAAAAGACGATCGAGCCTCACATGGTATTGATATGCTAATAGGGAAGAAGGAGTTACGTGAATGGTTATCTGCTCAAAAATGATGTACCTTAATGGTATGGAAAGTTAGTGAGGGATAATTCTTGATAAAGCCTATTGTTATTATAGTAAAATTTATTCATGGTACGGTATTGTTTTTATTAAAACTACTGTTTCAACGTAATAGACAGTATTTTTATGGTCGCTATTTCGGGAGTGATAATTTTATTGTTCTCTGCGTTAAGAATATTCTTAGGCCTAAACGATTTTTCAAAAAAATTATGTATGGGCAAATAATCCCCTTACCTTCAGTTTTATCCTTGGCAACACCAGTTAGTGGTATGTTAGAGCTCCTGCCAAAATGGAATGAATATATTGAGATTTTAAATCAAGATGGGATAGTTTTTATACCTGGTTATCTAGAAATAAATGCAAATAACCTTCTTGAAAGATATGAATTAAATCCTGAGACTTTTCTTCCTAGAGATAAATACTATCGTTTTAGTTTAGACCTGAATGATCCTGATGTTTTTAAGTTTGCAACTGAACCTATGCTTTTAAGTATTTTAGCTAAATTTTATGGTTGTCAACCATATCTTCGACATTACCCTGGTATAAATTGTACACACTTAGGCAATGAAAAAAAGTTAGAAGTGGCAGGATTTAATGATTTTTGGCATTATGATACGGTCAATCAAATGACTGCACACGTACTTCTTAGTGATATTAATGTGTCTGATAGTTGTATGTTTTATGCAAAGGGTAGTCATCGTACTCATCGAGAATATTTATCGAATAGTGATTATTATTATTCAGAGAAGTATATGATAGATAATTTTGAAATTATTCCTTGTGTAGGGAAATCAGGTACATTAGTAATTTTCGATCCTAATGGCTTACATCGAGTTGATTTAAAACCCTATACATTTCGGTCTCATTTACATTTAAATTTTGTTCCAGGAAATGATTTCTTGAAAGTTAAGGATGTTAAAAAGACTAAGTTTTCTGCACATAGTGAATCTAAAATGGCAGGACTGTCCATTTTACAAAGAAACAGTTTACAGTATATTACTAATAGTGAAAATAAAGTAAGTTAGTAATATTTAAATAAACTACCAATAGTAAAACGATTTTACATTTATCAATCCAAATAAGTAGTAAGTATAATGTAAAAATCTCATTAATTTATATAATGGATATTTTTATGGATAAAAAAATAATCGAAGTAGGTTATGGTAAGGTTACTAAAGTAAAGATCGGTAGTAAATTACCCCTCGTATTTATTGGTGGTCCTTGTGCTATAGAAAGTCGAGAGCATGCATTTAAAATGGCTGATGAAATAGGAGAAATTTGCCATCGTGTAGGGATTTCTTGGATTTATAAATCTTGTTATGATAAAGATTGCCGATCATCTCCAGAAAGTTTTCATGGCTTAGGAGTAGATCATGGATTACAAATATTAGCTAATGTACGAGATGAATTTGGTATTCCTGTTGTATCAGATTTTTCTGAACCTACCTGGGCTGCTGCAACTGGTGAAGTTTGTGATATGGTACAAGTACCTGCATATTTATGTCGTCAAACATCAATACTTAGAGCAGCAGCAGAAACAAATCGTCCAATACATCTAAAAAAAGGTCAGTATATGAGTCCTTGGAATATGAAAAATTCTGTTAGAAAGATTGAATCATTTGGTAATAATCAAGTTCTTCTAGCTGATAGAGGGACATTTCTTGGCTACAATATGCTAGTTAATGATATGCGGAGTTTCCCAATTATGTCTGAAACAGGATACCCAGTATGCTTTGATGCAACGCACTCAATTCAAATGCCAACATCAATGGGAAATATTTCTGGTGGACAACGTGAGTTTATACCTCACCTAGTACGTGCTGCTACTGCATGTGGTATAAATGCATTATTTATGGAAGTTCATGATGATCCTCCGAATGCATTGTCAGACGCAAATACTGTGCTTGATATTCAATATTTAGAAAATGTTCTTGGTCAAGCCAAATTTATGCATGAAATGCGCCTTGAATTATTAGATAAATATGGAGAAGATAATGTCCACCCAGAAAACTGAAACTATGCTTGTTAAGCATGTTATGCTCCCACTTAATAGTTGCCCACTGATTGGGGAAACAATAATTTTTAAAGAAGCACTTGAAGAAATGGGTAGAACAAAACTAGGGATAGTATGTGTTGTTGATAGTAACAATATACTTCTTGGGGTTTTAACTGATGGAGATATTAGGAGGAAGTTATTAAAAGTTCAAAAACCATTTTCAGCTTTTTTTATTGATGACGCACTTGATCATGCTATACGTAATCCGATTACTGTTAAGTTTGATGTTTTATTAAAAGACTCTATCACTATAATGGAAGATAAACAGATTTGGGATTTACCTGTTGTTAATGATAAAGGAGCTTTGGTTGGCTTATTACATTTGCACCCGGCAATAAAAGCACTACTTGGAATTAATAAATGACATATGTTGGGGATAAGGCAATTGAATTTCTTACTGCTGAAATAACTGAAACGGATGCGAGTGAAAGTTCACACTGGCAAAAGTATCATTCAAATTTTTCATTCAAAAATAATAAGTTTGAGGGTTTGCAAGGTTTTGGTGGAAATAAAAAACCATATCGAGGGTTATATCGATTATTTCATCATATACTACAAAAACGGTATCGGAAGTTTGGAAGGATATATAAAGATTTTTATTTTGTTGATAAAATAGCAAAAGAAATTACTAGTAAGCAATTGAGAGCTTATGATTTAGATGTGCTCAGGCAATCTATTACCCTGGCATTTTTGATGCATCATTCTTCTGAAATAAAAACATTAAAAGAATCAACATCATGTGTAATTGGTGATGGATTCGCTTCAATGACATCTTTAATTCTAGCTAGCGGATATTCAAGAAAAGTTGTTCTTGTTAATTTAACGAAAACTCTTTTAGTTGATTTATGGTATTTGAAAAAATGGCTAGGAGAGACGAAGTTTAATTCGACAGTTGCACTGGTAACTAAAAAAGAGGATGTTGACTGTGCCTTTGATGCGAGTGAGAATGATTATTCTATTATAGCAATTCAAGCACAAAACCATGAACTTCTCCAACAATGTCCAATTGATCTTGCTTTAAATATGGTGTCTATGCAAGAAATGGATCCTTCTGTAATAAATGCTTATTTCGATGATCTTTACTCAATTGCTAAAGAAAGAAAATTATCATTTTATTGTTGTAACCGTGAAGAAAAAGTATTACCTGATGGTACTGAAATACGATTTTTTGACTATCCGTGGAAGGTGACTGATAAAATTTTAGCAGATGATTACTGTCCTTGGCATCAAAATTACTACTCAATTAGGCCACCATTTTACTTTCCCTACGATGGCCCTGTACGTCATCGTCTCACTAAGTTAGATTTTTTGACTTAATTTATTGTGATAATTAAATGAAATAATGAAAAATATACTAAAAGCACGTATTGATTTAAAAACAAAGTTACGTAACAGAGAGCGACTTTTTGCTGGGTGGATATCATTTGCGCATCCTTCAATTACTGAGACTTTTGCTAGAGCTGGATTTGATTTTATCGCAATAGATATGGAGCATTCCACTATATCAATTGAACAGGCTCAACGCATAATTGCTGCTAGCCAAAGTGAAGGAACTCCATGCCTTCCTCGTCCTGTTTCTCATTCAAATGATTATTTTAAACCGCTATTAGAATCTGGAGCAGATGGTTTAATAGTACAAATGGTTAATACTCCTGAAGAAGTAGAGGAAATTATTGAATGTCTTAAATATCCACCAGTTGGTAATAGGAGTTATGGAGTAAATAGAGCGCATGCTTATGGTTTTGATTTTGATGATTATATTAAGTGTTGGAATGAAACCTCAAGCTTTATAATTCAAGTTGAATCAATTGAAGCTGTGGAGAATATAGATAAATTATTGGATTTTGATGAAATTGATGGTGTTATGGTTGGACCGTATGATATATCAGGTTCTCTTGGTGTGCCAGGTCAGACGACCCATCCACTTGTGATAGCTGCATCAAAGAAAGTAGTTGATGCCTGTGAGAAATTTGGAAAAAGTTGTGGTACACAGGTAGCTGATACATCTCGACAAAATGTCCAAGATTTATTTGATCTAGGTTACACATACGCAATTCTAGGTTCTGACCTGTTTGTGTTATGGAAATGGGCTGAACAAATGAATCAAATGATGGCAATGTTACGGAAATAATTTCAAGGACTTCACATGAATGCTTATTTAAATAAAATGTTTAATTTAGAAAATAAAGTCGCAGTAGTTATTGGCGCAGGTGGCCACCTTTGTAGTGAAATGGCTCGTGGGTTTGTTCGCGCTGGATGTAAAGTAGCTATATTGGATTTACGACTAGAAAAAGCAAAAGCTATTGAGAGTGAGTTAATAGAGTTAGGTTTTGATAATGTTGTTTCTATTGAAATTGATGTTGCAAAAAAAAAGGAGCATAAAGAAGCCTTAGAAAAGGTTCTTAAAATTTTTGGACAAGTAGATATTCTTGTTAATGGCGCAGGAATTAATGGGCCTACACCATTTTTTGAACTTACACTAGATGAATGGAATTCTATACTTGATTCACAAATTACGGGTACATTTTTGGGCTGTCAGGTGTTTGGAGAATATATGGTGGAAAGAGGAGAAGGCTCAATAATAAATCTATCGTCTGCATCAGCAGGCCCTCCGTTATCTAAAGCAATTGCTTATTCAGTTGCTAAAGCTGGAATAAAAAATCTTACTCAGAACTTAGGTCGAGAATGGGGCACAAAAGGCGTTCGCGTAAATGCAATACGGCCTGGTTTTTTCCCGACAGATTGGAATCGTGAAAACTTTATTACTCCTGAGCGTGAAAAAGCAATTTTAGGTCATACTCCAATGAAGCGTTATGGATCGCCAGATGAATTGTTAGGTGCGACACTTTGGTTAGCTTCTGATGCTTCTAGTTTTGTAACCGGTGCTGAAATTTCGATTGATGGCGGTTTTTCTTGCATGACAATTTAATTAATGCAATGTAATAGAATTTAATGGAGAAGGTTTAATGGCACAAAAAACTGTTGTTATAACAGGTGGTAATCGTGGTATCGGTATTAATATTACTGAAGCATTTATAGAAGCAGGTTATTTCGTTATTGTTGGAGCAAGGCAAGAATTAAATTTAAGTGAAAAGTATGGTGAAAATGTAGAATTTATACCTACCGATGTACGAGATGAAAAATCTCATATCAAACTTGTTGAGGCTGCTATTGCTAAAACAGGTAAACTTGATGTCTATGTGAATAATGCAGGTTTTTCGGAGTGGAGGCCTATTCAAAAAATTAGTAATGAATTTTTAGATGATATTCTAGCTACTAATTTAAAAGGTGCATTTTGGGGTTGTAAGGCAGCGGCAAGTGTAATGCAAGATGGTGCCAATATAATAAACATTTCAAGCATTGCAGGAAAGCGTGGTAGTACTAATAATTCTGCATACGTTGCAAGTAAATTTGGGATGAATGGTTTAACTCAATCATTAGCAAAAGAACTTGGACCAGAGGGGATTCGTGTGAATGCATTGTGTCCGGTACTTGTTCCTACTGATGGTCTTATTGAAGCTTTAAAGGATCCACTGTCACCAGCAAAAGGTAAACCTGTAGAATTTATTGAGAGTTTTACAAAAGCTAATGCAGCACTATTGAGATTACCTCAAGGTAAAGAAATCGCTTCGTTCTGCACAATGTTAGTATCAGATAGTGCATCAGCTATCACTGGGCAATGTATTAACGTGGATTGCGGTGTATTTCCTCAGTAGAAAGTGAAGCTAATGAAAATTATTGCTGTAATTCCTGCGCATTTAGCGTCAGTAAGGTTTCCTAATAAAATATTATTTCAATTTCATGGCTTACCTATGATTGAACATGTGCGAAGGCGCGCTTTACTTTCAAAAGAAATTTCAGATGTAATTGTCGCGACTTGTGATAATGAAATTGCTGATTCAATTCGAGGTTTTGGTGGCACTGTAATTATGACGGCTAACACACATACTAATGGAACATCTCGTGTTGCTGAGGCTGTAGAACAAATAGATTGTGATTATGTTATTTTGCTTCAAGGAGATGAACCATTATTATTACCACGGCATTTAGATGAATTAGTAAGAGCAGTAAAGTCTAATTTGTCTGTCGATGCATGGAATGCTACAGGCCCAATAGAAAATATTAAAGAGTTAGATAAACATTCATTTGTGAAATGTGCTATTTCAGAAACTAATAAAATACTTTATTGTTTTCGTCGTTCTCCATGTTATAGCAATTTTGAAGTCCATCAAAAATTTATTCGTAAAATTCTAGGTATAATTGCATTTAGAAAAGAGTTTTTAATTACGCTCACAAGTTTAGCTGCTTCGTTGATAGAGAAAGCAGAATATATTGAGCAAATGCGTATAATTGAGCATGGGTTTCAATTACAATCAGTACCAGTAAATCCAAGTCTACCTTCTGTGAATGAACCCGCTGAGGCAAAAGTTGTATTGGAATACATTGAGGATAATAATGAGCAAAAGTTATTGCTTGATAAGATTTTAAATTAATGATGATTGTCGGTAGAGTGAAATTAATTTTAATTAAATTTGGAGTGACTTTCGTTTGAATGAAAAACAGTATCAGCTTCTTTGTGATACTTGCGATCTTATTTTACAAGAGCCAAATATATCTATAGAACGCGCAGCTATTGCTTGGCTACATGTACTTAGTGAGCACCCAGTAACTCTTACTAAGTATACCGATAAACTTTCAGAAAAGTCTCCTGTCTTAATTAGAATTAAATCACTAATGTATACAATACGACAGTTGGGAAAGTTGGAGTCTTCAAATCAAAAATGGGTTTCTTCTTGTGATATAAATGGGGATGTTGATGTTGTTTTTATATCTCATTTGTTAAATGAATCACAAATTTATGTGAAATCAGATTTTTACTTTGGAGGATTACCGGAAAAGTTAATGCAAGAAGGCATTTCAAGTCTTGTAGCATTGCATAATCATACGGGCTTTAAATATGAACATTTATTATCAAAGGTACAATCTAATATTGCACCTCGAATTTTATTTCCTAGTTTGCTTTCATTGGGTGAAGAATATAAATTGCGTTCTAGGTTAAAAAAAGAAGCTGAGAAATTAAATAAGCAATCGAAATTAGTTGTAAATAAATATCATAAAAGCATAATAGAAACAGCGGCAAAACAAGCGTTATCAATAACAACTATTATTAATCTACGCCTTTATCATCAATTCAAAAATATGATCGGGAGAGTGAATGCAAAAACATTAATTGTATTGTATGAAGGTCATGCTTGGGAACGTCTTGCATTTGCAGCAGCTAGAAGTGTTAACCCAGATATACGTTGCATTGGGTATCAGCATGCAATTTTGTTTCAGAGGCAACATGCAATTAAAAGGGGGTTAGGTAATCAGATGGATCCTGATATAGTTGTAACAGTTGGTGATATAACTCGTGATTTTTTAAAAAAAAATAATTCATTGGGTGATGTTAAAATATCTACAGTTGGAGCTAGTCGTCTGTCTAATACAGATATGGATTTGTCAATAAAATTAGCAAATACAAATAACCATTCATGTTTAATAATCCCTGATGGAAATGTATGTGAATGTTTAACGATTGTAAATTTTTCAATTGATGCTGCTATTTTGTTACCTGAAATTTCTTTTATTATTAGAATGCATCCAATAATAAAGTTTAACGACGTTATGAAATTAGATAAAAGGTTAGAAAAACTTCCTGTTAATATAGAGATATCAGATGTCAAAATCGCAAAAGATTTTGATCGTTGTCGTTGGGCAATTTATAGGGGCAGTGGAGCTGCTATACATGCAGTTACTGAAGGGCTTCGACCATTTTATTTGTCGTTACCTAATGAGCTTGCAATTGACCCTTTGCATAATCTTTTTTCGTGGAAGACTGTGGTAAGTCGACCAGATGAGCTTGTTAAACATATCAAGAATGACTTGAAGTCTAACGCGGATAGTTTGATGCTAGAGTTCAATGCAGCCAAAGATTATTGTAAAAAATATTTTTTACCCTTTGATGAAAGTAAGTTTCAAAATGAAATTTGCGGTCACTATACTCCTTGAAAGTCTTTTTTTACGAATCTTATTCGTGCATAGGAACGTCGAGTTGTTATTGAATAGTTACATTTTAAAATAAAGGGATGAACAAGATTTCTTTAGCTACTATTTGCGTTAGAGTTTATTAGTCTGTTTTTTGTGGTCTTGTTTGTATAAATGTTTGTTCAGATATAGAACCATTAGAATGATTGATGTGATATTTCATAGAAAAGTTATTAATAGTTAAAAATCAGTTTGGGGCTTTTTATTATCAAAGAGAGTTTACTCTTATTTATTGAAGGTAGGGTTGCATTTTTTCTTGAGGTTACTTTTTTAGTAATTCAATTCTCTACTAATTATTGGTGTTAATTATGTTTTATTGTATGAATGTTTATTATTGTATAGGGTTTTACTATGTTTAGTTTTGTTAAAGATATAATAAAAAAGAGTCTGAGAAATCTTCATAAACCAGTATTTAGGTTTTCAGAAAAGTATTTGAAAATTCATATTACGCCTGTTCATTTTTATTCTCCAATACCAAATGTATCTGAGTTAGATTCTGATGTGTATACTCATGCAAGTGATTGTGTTGGGCTTGATTTATCAATAGAAAAACAGTTAATCTTTTTAGATGAAAATTTATCCAGGTATATTAATGAATATAACCCACCAGTAAATGATGGTTTATCTCAAGTTGATAGCTTTATTTTGTACTCATTAATTAGAGATAAGAAACCAAAAAAACTAATCGAGATAGGATCTGGAGACTCAACAAAGATAAGCCTCTCAGCTCTTGCATGCAATGAAAAAGAGGGAGTGAGTTGTCAATTTACAGCTGTTGAACCTTACCCGAAAGAGTATTTAAAAAACATTAAAAACACAAATTTCACTCTTATCGAAAAGAAGATACAAGATGTTGATATTGGATTGTTGTCTCAGGCTGATATATTGTTTATTGATTCCAGTCATGTGGTGAAAATTGGTTCAGATGTAAATTACGAAATTCTTGAGGTTGTTCCACGATTGAAAGTAGGGGCTATAGTTCATTGGCATGATATTATGATTCCATTTAATTATCACCAAGTGTGGATTGAAAGTGATAATATGTTTTGGAATGAATCATACATGGTGCATGCTTTTATGTCCAATAATAAATTTTTTAAAATTATTTGGGCGTCAAAATTTATGCAGTATAAATGTCCCGTGGAGCTCTCAAATAAATTTGATTATTTTAAGCCTGACGATCCTATGCAACAATTAAGTTCTTTTTGGGTTGAACGAGTAAAGTAGAAATTGTTTCTAAAAAGGTTAAATGGACTTAATGTTTTTAAGAGCTTCAATTTTTGATTAATTATTAATATAACTCTAAAATTTAATGAAAAGTGTATCTGTTGTAATTCCGTCATTAGGTAATGTTAATCTATTAAAAACTATTAACGTCCTAAATTCAGGTACTTTTGTGCCAAATGAAATTATAGTTTGCGTACCTGATAACACAATATTGTCATTTAATGTTCCAAGTAATTGTGAAATTCTATATTGTCAAAAAAGATCGCAGGTTGCTCAACGTGTTGAAGGTTTTCGAAAAGCGAAATATGAGTTTATTCTACAATTAGATGACGATACGCATATGGATAAATATTGTCTAGCTAATCTTCTTGTTGTTTTAAATAAATTTAACTTTGATTGCGCGGTAGCACCAATAATTTTAGATAGCGAGACTAAAGAGTCAATTTATAAAAATGAAAGTATTAAGTCGACTGTTACCCATCTGAAGTATTTCATTGCTAATGGGTTACGAATGTATAAGCCAGGATCTGTTACTTTAGTTGGTTCTTGTTTTGGTCCTTCATTAACTATAGGTGTGAATACTGAGTCAGAAGTTGAGTGGTTGGCCGGGTGCTGTATTCTACATAAACGCAAAAACATTATAACTGAAGATTTTTATCCATTTAAAGGAAAGGCATATGGTGAAGATTTGATTGCTTCTTACTTGTATAAAAAGAAATCAATTAGGTTTTACATCTCAACCAATGCACTATGTTATACGGATTCTTGTAGCCCGCTTGAAAGTTCATTTGCTGAACTATTGAAAGAATTAAGAGCTAAATATTATTATATTACTTTATCTGATCGAAAATTAATTCGTTTTTATGTGTATTATGCCTTTAAATGTTTGTATGAAATATCTATAAACTCCCCAAAAAGAATTTTAAAACGGTTTCGTGATAGTGACACCTAATAAAATATTCGCTAATCTACCTGGATTGGTTTTCCTTATATTTCTTTTGTTACCTCTTATTGCAAGTCAGCAAAGCCTTTTATTAACCGTGATTGCAAAAACGTTAAATATAATTGCGTATTTAATTGTTAGTGTTGTTCTTTCAAGGGTTAGTATGAAGTTTATATTTTTGATCTGTGTTGCGTTAATTATGAAAGTATTTTACTTTGCTTTTGGAAACGAAATGTATCAAGTTATATTTTGGATTTGTACTACTATATTAATTGGTTCATTTTCAGCGTTTTATTATATCGTTGATCCTATAAGGTTTCGTTCTTACATTAATGTATATTTATTAATTACGCTGCCGATAGTTGTGTTGCAAGCATTAGGAGTTTTTGAAATTTTACATTATTGGAATACCCTATTTTTTGTTTGTGATGCTAGTTTGATATGCGAATATGGAGGGGAAGTTGTAAATTCAGTTGGAAAAGAGTTTGTAAACATAGATATTAAACCTGCTCAATATAGACCACCTGGATTATTTCATTCTCAAGCTATTCTTGGTGCTTTGCTAGCATTTGGGTTTGTGCTAAATGTATACCCAAGTATTAATAAGCTATCACTAAGTTTGTTTGTGTGTATTATGATTATTGTTTTTGGAATGTCTAAAATTACTCAACTTCAGCTTTTAATGATATCAGGGCTTTTGATATTGCAATATGGAATGACAGGTCTTTCGAAATCTGTGAAAATAATATCAGTTTGGTTGGGAGGTTTGCTGTTATATCAAGTTTTAGTTCCAGGTCTTGTAATTTACCAACTTGGAATTGATCAATTTATTTTTTCAATTGGTACTAGGGTGTTAGATTTCTATAGTTGGTTTATGAGTGATGATATTCAAACTATTCGTGAAAATAAACAGACTGTTCGAGAAATAACAAATGTAGGTGTATATATTGCTTCGAACCCTGATCGAGGATTGCTGTCGGGCTTGTATCAGTTTAGTCTTATACTACCTTTTTTAATACTTATACTTTATAAAGTAAAACGAATTTATTCTCGTGGAAACGAAGTCGCAGTAGTTTTAAATAGGATTTTGCCTTGGAGTATGTATTTAGCATTAGTACTTATATTTTCAACTCAATTAATGGTTACTGATACATTTGGGACACAGTTTGTTATGTTTTTTTGGGGGTTATTAGTCGTACCTTTATATTGCACTAGAAAGAGGGAGATTCAATTGTTTCGTAAATCATATAAATTACGTTTTGTTTTGTGATCAGCTGTTATTTGTGAAATCGAAGCGATGATTTTTTTGATATTATGTCTAACATTTATATAATTGAAGATTCTTCTATCTATGATTTGGGTGGTGGTCAACGGATTACTTTAGAAGTCATAAAATGTTTGAATGCTAGTAATGAGAATACTTTATACTTGTATGATCTGGGTTCAGGCCCAACATTTAGTGATAAAGTAGGTGAGCATGATTTGTACTCTAGGTTTTTTGCGGTAATGAATGTGCCTCATTTCTTTTTTAAAATGCCAGTTATCATTTATGAATTAGTAAATAAAATAGAAAATAACAAAGTATTTTATCTTTATTCTACAACTAAAAAAGCTCTATTAATATCAGTTATAATAAAACTCATCAAAAAAAATGGGGTTATTGTATTTCACCAACATTCTAGTTTAGGAGGGGTGTTTGATAAGCTTAAGTTTTTTGTTCGTACAGTTATAACCCCTGGTGTAATAACAAAAGAAATCAGCAAGAAAACTATTGAAATTAGTAATCCTATAAAGTTGAAAAGCTCTAAATTTGCATGTAAAGTTAAAAGTAATAATAAAATCGTAATTGGGTTTATTGGTAGTTTGACTACTCATAAAGGCTTTGATATTTTTATTGAAACCTATAATCTAAATAATTTCCCAGCTATCGTTGCAGGAACTGGAGCTTTGGAAAAACTTTTGAATCTAAAGATGAGCTTAGATTATCGTGGCTACATAGCAGATCAAGGAAAAAGAGAGTTTTATAAAGATATTGATATCTTGGTTTTTCCATCCGTTGTCGAAGAAACTTTCTCATTAGTTTGTTTTGAAGCGTTTTTCAACTATAACCCTGTAGTATGTTTTGATGTGGGGTATCCATCAGTAATAGTGAAAAAGTATAATGTTGGTGTAGTGGCAGATTCGCGTTCAGCAAAATCTCTTAATTTAGCTATAGAAAAATGCTCAAATAATTTAATAGAATATTCAAAAAACTGTAGAACTATTATCGATGATTTTGATAATAATGAGTTTTGTAAGAAAATAAAATCTATATTCAATTAAACTGATGGATATATAGTATAAAAAATAGGGTGGTAATATGAAATTGTACTCTAAAAAAGTGATAGTGATTGCTGATAAATTACAAGATGTGGGTGGTGGAGAAACGGTTTTAGCTCAAATCTGTGAAGCGCTTAATCCTGATTTTGTTTTGACTTCCACAGTAAATAAAAAACATAATTGGGAAGAGATTTTAGGTGTAAATGAAATATTAACACCTTTTTGGGGCATGTTAGTACGAAATAGGTTTGTATGGTTCTTATTATATCCTGTAATATGTTTTTTAATGAATAGGATTAAAGTGTATTCTGATGATTCGGTGTTAGTCTATTCTTCAACTGTATCTAAATATATTAAAATACACTCAAAAAAAAGAATTGTTTTATATTCAAATTATCCCGCTAGAGGGATTTTTTTTCCTAGTCAGTTTTTTAAGTCTTTGCCAATTCGTTTAATGGTACGTCCGTTTATTAGTTTGTTTAAAAATTTTGAAGTGAGATGCATTAGGAGATATGAAAATGTTTTCGTGATATCGAAAGCTTGTCGTGATGCATATAAAGAGCAAATTAATATTAAATCAAAAATATTAAACTGTCCTACTGGAAATTCTTTTTTTGAATATTATACAGAGTCAGAATACTTAGGTTACGAACAAAGATTTTCACAAAGCGGTGCTAAACCAACTTTTGTGCTTGTATCTAGATTGGTTGATTGGAAAAATCTTGATTATGTATTTGATTACTTTAATCAGCAGACTGAATATAAATTAAATGTGGTTGGTGTTGGTCCACTACTAGAAAGTTATCGCAAAAAGTATTCTCGGAATTGTAATTTTCTAGGCTATTTATCTGTTGATGATAAATTGAAAGCTATGGATGAGTCATGTGGTTTGGTGTTTCCTTCAGTTCAAGAGTGGAGCTTGGTAACTATTGAGGCAAACTCATTAGGGTTACCTGTTGTTGGAGTGAAATGTGGCGCTACTGATGAAACGCAAATTATTTTTACAGAACATGGAGGGGAGGCGACATGCATTGCCTATAATGCTCCTGATGCTAAATATTTATCTGTTGCGATGGAGTTGTTTGTGAAGACCAAGTGGAGTTCAGATTTTATTCATGAGCATTCTAAAAAGTTTAGTCCTGCTGTATTTCGAGAAGAGTTAAAAAGGATTGTGCTCGTTTAATTTTACATTTTTTTGTTAAAAGAAATAATGAGTTGATTGGTTTTATAAACATTGAATAGAGGGGGTAATTGTTTTTGAATAAAACAGCCAAGTTAAGTTTCTGGCTTCTAGCTTTGATTATGTTAACGTTTTTATTGTTTAGTTTAGTGCCAGGGAAGAGTTATCTGGATAAGTCCTTTGGTGTAAATGGCAAGCAGGTTACTAACTTGAGTGATGGTAAAGACGTAGGGTATAGTCTTGCCATTCAATCCGATAATAAGATCATTGCTGCTGGCTGGACCACTAATCATAAACAATACTATGCACTAAAAAAAATGAACGTCAGTAAAGCGTTGAATGGCACAGGAGGTGGTAATAGAAGTTTTGATGCATCATTTACTAATGTAAGTAATTCAAGTTTTAGTGGGACAGATTTAGTTGATCAAGGTTATGGGTTTTTCCCTGTAAGTATTGTTAAAGGAAAGAGATATAGAGTTACCGTTACTTTAAATACTTCTACTGGTGACAGTACTGCTCAGAATATAATTACTTCAAATGGAACTGATTTTGTAAATAATCATGCTCAATTAATTGTGAATTCACCAATATCTGGCTTTTATGATTTTGTAGCGTTAACTCATGCTAAGTATATAGGTTTTGGGACGATATATATGTCAGGAGAATTAAGGCTTGACGTGACTAATTTCAGAGTCGAGGAAATTAAGACTCTTGTAAATGAATCTATTGGTTTGTTATCTGATAATGGTTCTCGAACATATTTGCAGACTGATTTTGCAATCGTGCGATATAATATCGATGGAAGTCTAGATACATCCTTTAATGAAAACGGTATTGTTAAAACCGATATTGGTCCAGGAAATGATCAAGTATTTAGTGTGGTAGTTCAAAATGACGGTAAGATTGTTACGGTAGGTGTTTCCACTGACAAAAATAAAGATGTAGCTGTAGTTAGATATCTTGAAAATGGAAAGTTGGACACATCATTTGGTGCTAATGGGATAGTTGTAACTAAAGTAGGTTTATCCGATGATTATGGCTATAGCGTTGCTTTACAAAAAGATAGTAAAATTATTGTTGCTGGACATACATATAATGGTTCGAATTTTGATTTGGTACTGATTCGTTATAATTCTTACGGGCTTCTTGATCCATTATTTGGTGAAAATGGAATAGTGACTACTGCTATAAGTTTAGGTGATAATTTGGCTTGTTGTGTCCTAATTCAACGTAATGGTAAAATTTTAATTGTTGGGACAGCTAAAAAAAATAATAATAATTATTTTTCAATTAGGCGTTATGAAGTTGATGGGAATGTAGATGTTTCGTATGGTGATAATGGGTATGTTTTAACTAATGGAATGGATTCTAATGATTCTCGCGTAACAAGTGCGGTCCTTCAACAAGATGGCAAGCTTTTAGTTGTTGGTTATAATAATAATGAATATATAATTGCCCGGTATTTACCGAATGGAGATCTTGATAATAATTTTGGTGAATTTGGCGTTACTAAAACAAAAGTCAGTATCGCTAGAGGGCAAGCAAATGGGGTTGCCTTACAGAGTGATGGTAAAATTATAGTAGTCGGAAAATCATTACAGTTAAAAACAGGAATGGATATCACTTTAGTTAGATATAATTCTAATGGAACTTTAGATGCTGATTTTAGTGTTGATGGAATCCTGACTACAGATATAAATTTAAGTTATGATGTAAGTAACAGTATTGTGATACAAAAAGATGGTAAAGCAGTAGTGGTTGGTTATACAGAAAATTCTAGTATTGATTTTACTATATTACGATTTGATATGAAATAAGCCAGCTTAGTAATATTACACTATACTATAAGAATTTTAATATTTTATATGCTTTGTTTTCTGTTTGTATAATTTCTCCAAAATTCTATTTTGAATAGTGTATATATTTTATGTGCTTAAACTTTAAAGGTAGGTAAATGTTTAAATTAAATTATGAACTACGATTTTCTTTTGATTATTCTTTAATTTTTCATTTTGTATTCTTTCGTTTACTAGCGTTAGTTTCTGGAGTTGTTTTGTGCACAAGTTGTTTGAATGCGGGTAGTTATGATAACTTAGTTGAAGGCATAGATGAAGAAAACATTTCTGGTGACCTTGATGTAACATTTGGAGAAGACGGTAAAGTAGTTACAGAAATTAGCGTAGGTCGTGATGTTGGTACAAGTGTTGCTGTACAAGCCGATGGTAAAATAGTGGTTTCTGGGTTTTCTAATAATGCAGGTGATTTATATAATTTTGCTACTACTCGTTATAATATAGATGGAACATTAGATACTGATTTTGGAGAAAATGGAGTTGTAATTACAAAAATTGGTATCCTAAACTCTCAAGCTTATACTGTATTGGTTCAATTAGATGGTAAGATTATAGTTGTTGGAACATCAAATACAATTGAAACTACTAAAGATGTAGCGTTAGTTCGTTATTTAACTGATGGTAGTTTAGACCCTTCTTTTGGTATAGGCGGTGTAGTTACTAGTAATATAAACTTTAGTGGTGACAATGTTACTAGTGCCGCATTACAACGAGATGGTAAAATTGTTGTTGCTGCAAATTTTACTAATGGTATTAATAATGATATTGAGGTAATTCGATACAATAACGATGGTTCATTAGATATAGGTTTTGGTTTGAATGGCGTCTCAAAATATAGTATTGGAGCTAGTGACGATGAGGCATATGGAATAGCTGTGCAATCTGATGGGAAGATAGTCATAGCCGCATCTTCAAGAAATTTTGAGAATTACTATGATATTGCAGTTTCACGATTGAATAGTGATGGAATAATTGACTCTTCTTTTGGCGTGGATGGTTCTACAACTGTTACAGTTACAAGACGAATAGGGCGAATGCTCGATCGTGATGATCATTCTGCAGCTATTGCACTTCAAACTGATGGTAAAATTCTAATTGCAGGTTATTCATATAAAGATTTTGTAATAATTAGGTTTACAAATTTAGGGAAATTAGATTTGTCATTTAAAGGTAATGGGGTGTTAACAACCTCTGTTAGTCCTGCTAAAGATGAAGCTCGAGGAATTTTGGTTCAACCAGATGGGAAAATAGTTGTTGTTGGTAAGGCTGTAGGTTCATTAGGTGAGGATATGTCTCTTGGTTCTTCAGCAATGGATATTGCTGTCGTTCGTATAAATTCTAATGGTACATTAGATTCAACATTTGGAATTGGTGGTCATGTTACAACTCCTATTGGTACAAATTATGATGTTGCTCATAGTGCGGCGTTACAACCAGATGGGAAGCTAGTAGTTGCTGGGTACTCTAAATGGGCAAATTATAATTTTGCTGTTTTACGATATAACCTTGGTGACTGGGATTTAACACCTTCTTCAATTATTTTTGTTGATGAAACTGGAATTATTACAGATGATTTAGAAACAAACGGAAAAATTAAAATCATAGGGGGTACTAATAATGTCACATATCCGATCATAATGAGTTTTTATGATTCACAGGACATAACTCATAGTTATGAGTCACAATTTGGTTATATCGGGAATATGACTACACTTGATACAATCAAAAATAATCACTTTAATATTAATACTGCTATTACTGCAGATATAACAATTGGCGGTATACATGCAACTAATAATGCATCGTTGATTCTTGGTGAAGTTATTTCTTACAAATATATCTTTGTTACACTAGAGATAACCCCGTTATAATTAAATATAGACCGCGTGCAGGACGAACGTTCGATCGCGTTGTATACGATGGATCAAGGTCGGTATTGTGGAGGACAATGGGAAACGACACCCGGCACACCTTGATGTACCACAAGGAGCTGTTATCTCGCCGTTACTCGCCAATATTTACCTTCATTATGTGTTTGACTTATGGAGCCACCAATTTCGGCAGCAGAAAGTGAAAGGCGAAATGGTTATTATCCGTTATGCGGATGATGCTGTGCTTGGTTTTCAATACCATCAAGAAGCCTGTAGGTACTTGGGGAAACTTAAACAATGGTTACACACTTTTGGATTATGTGTTCACCCTAGAAAAACACGCTTGCTTCGATTTTGTTGATTTGCTGCGAGCCAATGTACAAGAACAAGGAGACCAGAAACGTTCGATTTTCTAGGCTTCACTCACTACTGTACAACTCGACAAAATGGTGATTTTAAAGTTGGACGTAAAACATCGAGTAAACGTTTAATCAGACAGATCAAAAGTAAGTGGATAATTACCACCATGTTGACTAATTCACTTTAATCATGCTGTAGTCTAGGTTCCAAGGCAGCAACGCCTCAATTTTCTCAACAGAGGAAGCACTGGGTAAATGCGTAAACACAGTAAGCGCAAAACCAACCACACTCTTTCGGCTTCATAAAATCTAAGTTACCGTGCCTTTTTAAATAAAAGGAGTGCACAAAATGAACCGACGTACAAA
>VAPM010179120.1_pt1 | contig 38843 bp, 25 predicted proteins | sample 3395091 | NCBI WGS metagenome assembly VAPM01 (sample SAMN08290445, study PRJNA428436) | hydrothermal vent metagenome | isolation source: Deep-sea hydrothermal vent chimney 3 | place: Pacific Ocean: Juan De Fuca Ridge
GTTCGATTGGATTTATGAAAAGAGGCCGACCAATGATACAAGAAGATATTACGGTATACTTTTATTGAGAATAAGAATCATTTGTCACCGACCCCTTTTTTCTTTTTTTGTCACCGACCCCTTTTTTCTTTTTTCTTAATATGTCATCGCTAACTAAGGGATGATTTTTATAGTTACAACCACACAATGACAGATTAGTGTTTCATTGTCATGACAAAATTCTGGGTTGGCTTGTATGTTTATCTTAATTTAAAGCTGAAACATTAAGCCAAAAAGAATTACGTAAAGTAAAATCTTGCACATGAGTATTCGTTTACTGTCATCATGGCTTAACAATTTAGAGATTATAATGCTATTTCTTAATCAATAAATCGTATAGTGACATGACATTAATAAAATCAATCTTATATGTTTTCTTTGCTTTGTTCTTAAATAGTGCTTTAGCAGCTAAAGTAGCAGACAATATTTCTGCTAATAGTATAGCAAAGCGATACCCCAAAATTATTTCAGTTTTCCATAAAAAATTTCCAACAGAAAAAATTTCTACAATCGAAAAAAGCCCCATTAATGGGATATTCGAAGTTATAATTCCACCGCATGTTTATTACACAAACAAGGATGCTGCATACGTCTTTAATGGAGATATTTTCAATCTTTCGGACGAAAAAAATATTACCCAGGGTCGCCGAAAATTGGCCAGAAAAATATCGATAGATATGCTTGATCCCGAAAATATGATTATCTTTCCAGCAAAAAAAAGTAAATATACTATCTCTGTGTTTACCGATGTTGACTGCGTGTTTTGCCGTAAATTGCACAGTAAAATTAGTGAATATAATAAATTTGGTATAACTGTTCGCTATTTATCTTTTCCTCGAGGAGGAGTGAAAGCAGATAGTTTCAGTAAAGCTGTTTCTGTCTGGTGTTCGAAAGATAAGCGTAAAGCTTTAACCGATGCGAAAAATGATATAGAAATTGATACATTAACGTGTGATTCGCCTGTTCTTAAGCATTACAACCTGGGTAAGAAGTTTGGTATTCAGGGAACACCCGCTATTGTACTTGCAGATGGAGATGTTATTTCTGGCTACGTTGAACCCAATAAGTTAATCTCTGAGCTTAAAGCGAGAGAGAGAGTTAAAGTAGAAAAACATACTAAAGAGAAGAAGCATATTTAGAATGATTTAATCGACTATTACTTTATCCATTCTATTTAAAACACCTTGCCACGATTTAAATATTCTGGAACGCTTAATCTGATAGTCCTTTATTTTTTTATTTAGAGTCCATACTTTGAGTTGATTGAAAGCAAACTGATATGAAAGGTCTTTACGTTGCAACACAGGCTCAATTGATTTATTAATATTATCGAGTACATATTCTTGATCGGTTGACTTGTTATAATATAAAAGAACTAGATGATTTTCAATAGACATAGTTTCTTTGATATAAGCAATCACATAAGCTAGCCTTAGACTCTTTTCTCGTACGCCTGCTTTTTTGAGAAAATAATATTTAGCGACAGCAAAATCTTCGCAGTCGCCGCCATTTTGTGAAAGTAATTCTTTTGGGGTCGCCCAATATTCCTTTGTCCCCCAAAGGGTTAAATCTGAAATATTTTTGAACTGATTAAAGTAGTTGTTAATTACCTGGATTTTTCTAAAATCGTTTAGCGGCTTTATTTGTTGCATTAAAGTTGTAAGAGATTTTTGTTTATTTGAATGGATGCGATTAGCCTTGATTAAGCTAGTGGTTTTATGCCATAAAAAGCTGCTAGGTTCGGCAATATTAGGGTGTTTAGATGAGGCTGATATGTTAGAGGAGAAAAACATAAGCAACATAAGTGGGTAGATACATATATTTAAATGGCGAGATTTAACACGAAAATAACAAGCTGAGAACAACATAATACATAACCTCTATGGTTATGTAACGACCAAATATGGTTAAACTTTAGCCATTTCCATATGATGGGAGTATAAAGATAGTGATAACAATCATATAGATAGATAAATTAAAGATAATTTACCAGCTAAATACTTCATATACGTAATACGCATGTCATGCAAATGGATTATCTTGACTAACCCCCCCCTAATGACCTTTGAATAGAGGCAAGCGTAATGTATATGAAGATGCTTTTACTTGTAATAACAGTGTTACTCGCAAGTTGTACTACAACTCAAACTATAGTGACAAAAAAAAGTCCTACGCAGCAAGAGTTAAAATCATATATTAGTATTAGAAATTCTCAGCAGGTTATTGAACATGGTTATTCGAATAAGAAAAATTACGCAAGTAATTACCGTTACTTAACTCAAAAATATATCGATTTAATTATTCCTGAATTGCGTCGTGCGAAAGTAAAAATGAATTTAAGTGGTGAAAACTTATTAAGTATAGAGTTATATGAAATCTATATACCTAGTATGAATAAAATGAAACAGCGTAATGGTCTGGCAAAATTAACGGTAAGAATGAAGTTAGCAAAAGATAAAAGTATAGAAGTAGTTGAAACTAAAGAATTAAAAAATAACAAAGTAAATGTTAATACTATTATATATAATCTAATTGTTTCTAGTGTTAAAAAATCGATGCACGATAAAAACTTCCTTTATTATTTAAATAAACATATAGAATAAAAAATATCATTGCTGCCAGATAACTTTATATAATGCTATTGAAATTCGAAATAGTTTATACGTTTATGATAATACTATCGCTAGCAAGCCGATATCCCACTATATATGCTGGTTTCAAAAAGTTAACAGGATAGTGGTGAGAAAATATATTTAATTATAAGAGAATGTTGGGTTGCACCCCCATTGGCTTAGGATACTAAAATTAAATCTCGTCTTCATTTGAGGTGTTATTAGATCTGGGCATTTTGGTTTTTGAGGCACATATTTAACTAATGGATTAAAAGGAAGTTCGTTTGTGTAGTTACCTACCACAGCCGTAGGCTTTACTGATTGTGTATTTGTAGCAGGAATTACTTTATTATTTGATTGTTGTTTATAGGGTGTTTTATAAAGAGTAGGAGCTGGTGAGTTGTATTTATAACCAGGAGTATCAATATATTGTGAAATTGTTTTTTTATTGCTCAATATAAATCCTGAATTTATAACGGTCTGTTTTGAGGTGCGATTATTATCCTGGTATTTTGTCAAATCAATGGCAGCTTCGCTAGCAGAATAGTTTGAGTTAATATCAGTATCGTAATTATTATAAGAGTTCTCATGGTATTTTTTGTTTATTTCTATGATTGTATTCTGGTCGTTGTCAGAACTGAAATTTCCAGTGGAACGCTTTAAAAATCCAGGGTTGTTTTTAATAATATACTCAGCAAACAAACCAATGGGGCGAATATCATTCGAAGTAGATTTAAAATCATTCTGTGAAATAGAATAATGATTGCCTGAGTAATCTTTAATGTTGAATAAAAAACCGAAAGGATGAGCGCTATGAGTAACATAGAGTAATAAAGCAATAATGGTTAAATAAATTGAAATTAAATAAATAATAAACATGCGGACTGGATCGCCTTTATGCTTGGCTGATAATTTTGTTATGTTCATTGTTTTACCCATTGCAATAATCTTCTCAGAGTATCTAATGCGTATTACGTTAGTATGACATGATTACGGTAATTCTGATTCTGAATAATAACCTGTTATTTTATAAATTGTAAAAAAAATATCATATCCCTTTAATTTAATTGTATTAGATTTGGCAGAATATAAATCTAAACGACCGTTAAATGATTCAGGAGGTAAGGCATGGTGAAAAATGATAAAATTGAGGTTGCTATAAAATCTATTAGAGAACAATTATATGAATTATCACAAAAGGATTTTTCATTGTTTGTTTCGCATTGCGAGATGATTTCAGATAGTTTGAGTGAAGAACTGGAACATTTATACGGTCATGAAAATATAGAGTCAATTTGTGAAATACTTGAAGATGAGTATTTTTTAAGCGCCGAAGGATAAGTGTTTTCGTAATACATATCGAATACGAATGTATCTGTTTTGTTTTAATTTTGTTAATGAAATATATGTTTAACGTTATATCGTCATAATTAATAAAAATATAATAGATTACATTTTGAGTAGGATCACAATATCATGAAAAAATTAATTATAGCTTCAATATTTCTATTCTCATTAGCATCTAATGCACATGCTGTATTTGTTAGTTACGATGTTGTTGGGCGGGCCGATTACGCAGATATCGGGAATAAATTTGGTTTGTCAAAAAACGATTTAATTCGTGCAAATGTTCGCTTTGATGATGGCTTAATTTCAGGAGCTAGCTATGAAGAGATTTCTTTAGGGGAGATGTCTGGCAACAGCCTTGCAATTAGTGTTGGTCTTGTGCAGTTAACTGAAGCACAGGATACAGGTTATACACGAGGTTTCCCTAAGATTGAGTTCACTAATGGACAGTTTAGCGGTATAAATTTTGATTCTACTAATATTTTTGGTCTGCAAACCTCTCAACTATCTAATTCTTACTTGCAGTCGGTGGGTAGCTTTGTAAACGGGGAGGACGCTGATAATAATTTAATTACCGCTAATTGGCAATTGGATAATTTTACCGTCGTACCATTACCTGCTGCAGTTTGGCTGTTTGTATTTGGGCTTGTTGGTCTAGTTAGGTTGGCTAAAAGATAACTTATCAGGGGGATTTATTTTTACGTAAATATTTTTCATATAAGTATTCACTTAAAACGTCATCTGTACTGGGGTTGGATGGAATAGTTTCAATTAAATCCTGTATTTTCCTTTGAAGGAAATGGTCAGGTAACGCCGACATAGCAATTAATTCAATATCATGCAGCTCAACGTTTATAGCTGAGTTTTCATTACCGTTATTAATAATAGAATTTAATCTTTCCGCATCGAGGTTAAAAAAACTAGACAACTCTTTACCACATTCAATAAATGCGGGTAGAACTTCGCTTCCTGAACGATTTTTGTGGTCGAGGGGGGATAGCTTTGTCAGAATTGTTTTAATAGCGTAGCGATACATATCTGAATCACGTACACCCAGTCTACTCGCAATACGCTTGATTTTTAGGTGGTCGCTTTCAGATATTCGCATAGAAACGATTTTTTTCTGTTTGTCTGTCAAAATATTCTTATTATAGGTGAATGATATAAAAAGCTTTGATTGAACGTAGTGTAATGGTTAAGTGTTACAAATAGATAACAATTATCAAAATAACGTATTTCTTTTGTATTGTTAATGAAATACCAATATCTTAATAAAAATGTCATCTTTAAGCTGAATTGTTTGTGTAGGATGCACGTCTTTATAGTATTTATAAAACAATTAAGATAAGGCAGGTTTCGCTGAGTATAATCTTATTTCCCTTTTCGCTAATCGCAAATTAATATCTAGCGGGGGTATCGAAAGTGGAGATGCGAAACTCTCCGCTTTGTCGGACGTGAGGTGTACGCATACCCTCATTGACGACTATAAAAGATTGACGGTGCGTTATATTCATTATGAATCAAAAATATATAATTATTCTAGTGGTTAATTTTATTCTGTTATCTGATGTTTATGCAAAAGTAACAGATGATGATTATACAAATTCAAAACCAATCAGTTCATATATAATTAAGTCGAATAAAACTCAAAAGATTAAAAACACAAAGATTAAAAATACTATAAATACGGTTAAAGTAGATAAGCCTGTTTTTAATATTAAGGAGTTTAGAATAAAAGGCAACACACTTTTAGATAAAATATTAATTGAACGGACGGTTTATAGTTTTCTGGGTAAAAATAAAACGTTCGATGATGTTGATGCAGCACAGGAGCTGCTAGAAAAAACATATAAGGATGCTGGTTATCCTGTTGTTAACGTATTAAGACCAAACCAGGATTTTCGCGACGGGATTGTGACATTACAGGTTGTGGAAGGGAAAATATCCAGATTAAGAATAACAGGTTCAAAATACTACTCCTTAAAGGAAATAAAAAACAGAGTCCCATCGTTATCTAAAGGCAACGTTTTTTTTTACCCTGATGTAAAAAAACAACTTAATACGGTTAATCAAATATCTTCTGACAGTACAATAACGCCCATATTAAAATCGGGGCGCTACCCTGGAAATGTTGAAGTTGAACTAAAAGTCAAAGATACATTTCCCTTGCATGGCGAGGTTGAAGTTAACAATCGTAATACAAGTTCAACGACTGAATCGCGAATAAACGTATCGTTGCATTATATGAATTTATTTCAAAAAAACCATGCGCTAGGATTGGAATATCAAATGTCGCCTGAAAAAACCGATGAGGTGAAGGTTGCAACTCTAGACTATATTATTCCAGTGGGAAATGAGGCTGATGCTCTTTTAATCTACGGTGTGAATTCGAATACCAATATAGCTACATTAGGAGCTGTTACCGTTATTGGCAACGGCTCAATATTTGGTACACGCTGGTTGAAAAACTTACAGAGCGGGGCTTTATATAGCAATAGACTCGTAGTTGGATTTGATTATAAGAATTTCAATGACACATTGAATATTCTTGGTGTTGAAATCCTTTTCCCCATTTCATACTGGACTGCAACTATTGACTATAGTGGTTCATATAAAAAGGATAAAGACGTATTTGATTACAGTGCGGGATTTATCTTTGGTATACCCTTAAATTCTAAATTAAATCAATTTTCTGATAAACGTTTAGGTTCAAAACCTGATTTTGTAAAGTTTAAAGCAGATGCTAGTTATAAATATTCATTCGAAAATGATATGCAAATAAAATCACGAGTTGAAGCACAAATAGCAACATCACCTCTTATTTCAAATGAGCAGTTCAGTGTTGGTGGTGTAAGCACGGTACGTGGCTACTATGAAGCACAAATTGTTTCTGATAGTGGTTTAATTATGTCGCTTGAATTAGTAAGCCCTAAATTATTAGAATCGAATAAGGATAATTCTCTCAGGGCGCATGTTTTTATTGATTACGGAAAAACATGGAGAAGAACGCCTTTACCTGGTACAGAAGGAACTATAGATATATATGGGGCTGGTTTAGGTTTTCGATTTTATGGTTATGATGGATTCAACATAGAAGCCGACGTAGCCAATTCTTTGAAATCTAATGGGACTATTAACAGCAACTCTACACGTTGGCACTTAAGTTTTAAATATGATTTCTAATAGTGTAATAAATATATTACATTTTTAACACAAGCGTCATGTTTGTGTAACAAACTAATTTTAATATCATCAGGCTAATTTATTTGTGACATAAACCAATGTGTCATATTAAAACAGGAATATTCTAACCATGAAGCGACTGACTTTACTATTAATTATAATGTTATCAATACCTAATATTGCTAACGCATGGTGGAATGAGCAATGGTCTTTTAGAAAAAAAATAACGATTGATACGACATCAGCGGGTGTTGAACTTGCAAAAACGCTACAGGAATATCCCGTCTTAATTAGACTGCACACCGGTAATTTTAAATATTTTCTCGATGTGAAAGCCGATGCCAGTGATCTTAGGTTTATGGCAAAAGATGATAAAACGCCATTAAAATTTCATGTTGAAAAAATTGACCCAATAAATGAAATCGCCTTAATTTGGGTTAAGTTACCGATGATTACCACAAAAACAAACTCTGACTATATTTGGATGTATTACGGTAATCCAAATGGGGTGAATGCCGCTGATACACCAGGTACTTACGATTCAAGCTATATCGAAGTCTATAGTTTTAAAGATGCTGAGACTATTCCTAAGAATAAAACTTCATACCCGGTTGGAGTAAGCTCGTCGAATATTAATATTAAACCAGCGTCTCTTATTGGGGCTGGTGTTACTTTGGATGGAATTAACAATATAAACCTTGCTGTAAGCCCGGTCATACGTATTAATCCACAAACGGGCTATAGTTTTTCTCTCTGGTTACGTAGCCCGGGCATAGAAAAAGATTCGGTAATTTATAATGTTGCGGATAAGACTTTTAATCTCATTTTGGGGCATGACCAAAATGGGATGTATCTGTCTATAACTAAAAACGGTACGACAATAGCAGAAGTTAAAAGTAGAGCCTTACTCAAAAATGCCTGGCAACATGTTGCCTTTACGCTGGATAAAAAAGAAATAAAATTATATGTAGATGGTATTGAAGTGGGAAAGTCAGCTGTAAATGTCCCAGAGTTTGGTGACAAATTTACAATAGGTTCATCTACATCAGAAGATAAATATTTAATTGCAGAATTAGACGAAGTGCGCATTTCAAATATTCTGAGGTCACCTACGTGGATCTATGCGAATTCTAAAATTCAAGGTCAGGCCAGCAAACTATTAAGCTACTCTGAAGATGAAAGCAATGAAAGTGGTAGTAGTACCTCATATTTTGGAATTATTGTAAAAAATGTAACAGTAGATGGTTGGGTGGTAATTTTTATCTTGCTCATAATGTTAGTTATTAGTTTTATTGTTATGCTCTTGAAAGGTTTGTTGTTAAGACGTTTAGGTAAAGATAGCAGTAAGTTCTTAGCCGAATATCGTAAATTAGGTAATGGCGATCCAGCACAGTTGGATGTTGAACAAACGGATGATGACAGTGAATTGGAAGAATCACCTATTACCGCCGCGTTATACGGCAAACATGATCATTTTCAAAGTTCCCCCATATTTCATCTTTATCATCGAGGTATTCAGGAAGTACAAGCCCGTTTAGGTAAATCCGCTGGTGCTAAGCACAATAAAGACGAAACCTACTTATCAAGTCAGTCACTTGATGCTATCCGCGCTAGCCTTGACGCAACCTCTGTTCGAGAAACACAAAAACTTAATAACTTAATGGTCTTATTAACAATATCAATTTCAGGTGGGCCTTTTCTTGGCTTATTAGGCACGGTTGTAGGGGTAATGATAACGTTCGCAGCAATAGCTGAAGCGGGTGATGTCAATATTAATGCGATTGCACCGGGTATTTCTGCGGCTTTGCTCGCAACGGTTGCAGGGCTTGCCGTGGCAATACCTGCATTGTTTGGCTACAACTATTTAGGTTCGAAAATAAAAGAAGCCGTGGCGGACATGCATGTGTTTGTCGATGAATTTGTAACACGGTTAGGTGAGTATTACAGCAAATAAAGGATGAGTATGTCATGAAAGCACAAATAGAAAATGAACCGTATGACGAAATTAATATTACTCCCATGCTTGATCTAGCCTATGTTTTACTGGTTGTTTTTATAATTATGACAACAGCAGCAGTACAGGGTATTAAGGTTAATTTACCTAAGGCAAGTGCAACCCCAAGTCTTGCCAAACCAACAACGAAAGCGATTAGTATCACTGCCGATGGAACAATATTCCTTGATACCTATCCTGTCTCGCTAGCTGAGCTCGAAGATCTGCTGCGTCAATATAAAGCAGTTGATCCTAACTTACCGGTTATTGTTAAAGGTGATGAGAGTGTTGCCTATAAGCAGGTAATAAATGTGCTGGATTTACTTGGTCGATTAGAAATATCGCAACTTGGCTTAGTGACTAAAAAACTGGTGAAGTAATGAATGCACCAGTAAATAATTTTGATGAGAACAGAATTCCGGGAAATAAGACGTCATCCACACCAAATAAAAAATACTTAAAATATCTGCCCTTTATGATTGGTTTAATTATTGTTGTTGTGGTTGGTATATACCTAATAATTCAAATACAAAAGTGGTCTCAATCATCAGGTAAACCGAAAAAGGCTATACAGATTATTTCGTTAATTCAACCAAAACCGCCAGAGCCTGAAGTAGAAGAGATACCAGAACAAAAAATTGAAGAAACAATAGAAACGCTTGAGTTAGAGCAACCTATTCCGGATATACCGGATGATGTGCCATCAAAAGGGGTAGCCGTAGATGCTGAAGGAAGCGGTGGTGATGGAATATTACGAGCGAATAAAGGTGGTAGAGGTTTTCTAGGCGATGTCGATCCATTTAGTAGTTATAAACAATTAATCTCTGATGTTTTAACTGAACTACTAAATAAAAATGAAAAAATAAACAAGCTTGAATATAACGTGAAACTAAAAGTATGGGTAAGTTTAAATGGTTTAATAACAAGTTTCAGGTTAGAAAAAAGTACCGGCAACAATTCTCTGGATAAAGTAATACTTGCTGCAATTCCTAAAAATCTTGATTTGGGGAAGTATCGACCACCCGGTATGAAAAAAACTGTTACGTTAAAAATCAGTTCTAGAAAATAACTATATAATTTGAATGAAAATAAAATGAAACAAAAAAATAAAATGCTTTCCATTGCTATTGCTTCGGCACTTTTGTTATCTAATACTGTTGTCAGTGCAGAATATGATGCTAAAGAGAAACTTGAATTACTGACACTAGGTAATACAAGTTTATACCTAATAAAACAACTGGTTAACCAAGGTGTATTAACAAGAGAGCAAGCGATAAACTTAATCACTGCATCTGAAAAAGCCGCGACTGAAGATGCCAAGCGATTGCGTAGAATAAATAAAACTAAAAATAAGCAGGCAAAAACACAAGAGAAAGGTCAGTTACGTAATAAATTTATTAAAATTCTGGATCAGGATAGTACTGTTGACGTCCATAAGATAGAGCCAGGCACTATTCGGGTGCCTTTAATTCCTGAGATTGTTAAACAGGAAATTCGTGAACAAGTGAGTACGGATTTACGTGAATCGGTATCGAGTGATATTTTAGCGAAAGCTAAACAGGAACGTTGGGGAATACCTGGTGTGCTACCAACCTGGGTTGACCGAATTAAAATATCCGGCGATATTCGCTTACGAGCGCAAAGTGATATTTTTGACCGCAGCAATACTAATCCACTTGAGTCTGGATTGGGTTATTTTAATTATCAGAAAATAAATTCAGCAGGTGGGATCAGTAATGCTGGTGATGAAGTTTATTTAAACAGTTATGAAAATCGTGAACGTATGCGAATTAGAGCGCGGTTAGCAATATCAGCCAAAATAACACAGGGTTGGAAAGCCGCTTTACGTTTCACAACAGGAAACTTTACAGATCCCGTATCAACCAACCAAACATTAGGCAACAGCAACCGAAATGCACGCTTAGTCTTAGAACGGGCATACCTACAATTTGAGTCTGAGTTTGGTGATATGATATGGACGGGTGGCCGTGTTAAAAATCCATGGTTATCGACTAACCTGGTATGGGATAAAGACCTTAATTTTGACGGTATGGCATTTCAATTTCATTTAAATAAATCCGAAAACCCGCTTGATATGGATGAAGAAAATGTAATTGACCCATTTCTAACCATTGCCGCCTTCCCACTCGCTGAAGAAAATCGCTATACCGATAAGTGGCTTTTAGGCGCACAAATTGGATTTAACTATACTTTTTTAAATTCTTCGCAATTAAGTTTTGGCCTTGCTTATTACGACTATCAAAATATCGAAGCTAAAAACAATCCTTTTGGTTCAACCATTAATAATCACACTATTCCTGATTATGTTCAACAAGGTAATTCTATGTTTAATATCAATCAAACCGGTGGCGAAAAATATGGTTTGGCAACAGATTATAATTTATTAAATCTTACCTTAAAATATGATATGGCAAATTATGCCCCTATCCATGTTTATTTAACTGCAGACTATGTTGAAAATATTGGCTATAGAATAACAGAAGATGCAAAATTATCAGACCCATCCACTGTGGGTGCCGATGGATACAAGAAGCAGAATAAAGGCTACCAGGTTCGAATTGATGTCGGTTGGCCGGATTACACTGTACGTGGTAACTGGCGGATTTTTTTTGCTTACAAAAAACTTGAAAGAGATGCCGTACTCGATGCCTTTACAGATTCTGACTTTCACCTGGGTGGAACGGATGCCGAAGGTTATATCCTTGGCCTGAATTATGGTATTGATGACAATGTATGGGTAACAGCAAAGTTTTTTAGTACGGATGTTGTCAATGGTCTTCAATATGGACCAGGCGGAAAATATAAGATTAATACGTTTCAGTTTGATTTAAATACAAAATTCTAAGTAAATTGACTGCATAATTAATAAAACGATGGCTTAATGATGAAACTAAAAAATTACTTAATATTATTAGTTGTTATTTTACTTCAGACTAATACTGTTTACTCGGCTCCCAGAGACGCATCCAGTTCCGGAAGTGATGCTGCCACAAAAATGAAGCTTATGTTAAGGCAGGTTATGTCAGAAAAAGAAGCTTTAATGTCAAAGACAATAAAACTTGAAGCTGAGTTAACCAAGCTAAAATCAGATGTTAAAGCGAAAGAAAATAAAATAAAATCAACTAATAACAAGTTAAAAAAATCTGGTACTCACAGTAAGAAGTTGTCAGCAAAGCTTAAAGAGAGTTACCAGATAGTAACCAATTTACGTGAAGAGAAGAATGAAATACAGTCAGCCTTACGAAAGATGTCGATTGTAAAAAATCAAACTGAGTCAAGTTTGAAAATATGCATGAAAATGAATGTCGATTTATTTGACACAGGAACCAAAGTACTTAACCGATATGAGAAAGAAGTAACAGATTTAGCTGAACCGTTTTTTAAATTGGGGTTTGTTGAATTGGAGAATGTGATTCAGGATTATCGTTTTAAACTCGAAGATAAATCCATACCTGAAGATAAAATAAATGATGCGTTGAAGATAATAGAAAATAGTCAGAGCCCTGTTGAAGCCGGTCATTCGAGGAGCGAAAACAGAGATAACCAGATAGAAAATAACAACACATCGACTGATACAACGGCATTTAATATTGAAAATAATGACAATAACTAAATGTAACTGCCTGATAAGTAACAACCTAGCTAAAACGTAATACAATAGTATTACAGATAGACCTCGAAGCACCATCCTCGCCTAATAAGTCAATAATTATATTCCCTGCGTAATATTACTGTAACGCCTAAACCTTATCGTCGTTGCTGTTGGAGCAAAGTGTGATTAAACGTTTTATCTAGGAAGAAAAATAACGTCAATGACATAAATTTTGTGTATTACTCTGACATCGGTTCGGTTTAAAAGTTTAAAGATTACGAATGCCTTTAAACCGGATTTAACTGGATTGTTAATTAACGAAGTATAATGAGGAAAATTTATATGAAATCTTTAAAAAAAATTAAATCGGTACTGGCTGCATCGGTACTTGTTGCAGCTTCAGCATCAGGTATTGCTAACGCTGCCTACATTGATGCCTTTGGTCAACCATCATCTGTTGTACTAACCGCTTTTGATTTTGTTCAAAATGTTGGTTATGTACGTGACCTTGGCGTAACTTACGATGTGTTCTATGCAAATTTATCTTCTGGCAATGCTCTTGCAGGAATGAATCTTGCTGGTGACACTAAATTCACCAATATTTTTGCAGGTTCACAAGTCAATGATATTCAATGGAATATTTCAGCTGGATTAGATGTACTTGCTGCGGATGACAGGATGTTAACCACGGCTAAAAATGATGTTACCCCTGTTTTAAATAATGCTACAACAAATAGCGTTCTGGGTGATATATCTATTTTCTTTGGTAATTTAAATGGTGGTCAATGTGCTGGGGCAATTGTCTGTTCGGGTACAGGTTCCGAATCAGGTAATGCTGCTGTTTGGTACGGTGACAAATTTAATAAAACGATTACTACATTCAATAATTCAGGTTCAATCAATAATGCAGCAGTAACCAAAACTAATAAAATATTGGATATATATGTAATGTCTAAAGTTTTAGGTGTACCTAACTTCTTTGGTGATCGTACATATGAACCTGGTTTAAATACAACCGTTGAGTCCTTTGATGCAAACCTTCAGCTTGCTGCTGACGGTACTTTATCAGCTGTTCCTTTACCTCCTGCTGTATGGATGTTTGGTGCTGGCTTAATGGGCTTTATCGGTATCGGTCGACGTCGTAAAACACAAGCATAATTTACCTCTGGCTTGCTCCGAATAAATATATTATTTCATATTTATCTATTCGGGTAAGTCTTTTTTATAATTTAATTTTTGGAGATATACAATGTCTATAATTAAAAAATCTGTTGCTATTGCACTGCTAACAACAGCGGTTGTTAGTACTGCAGCCGCATTTGATTTAGGTACGTCACGTGCTGCTGCGGAATTTCAATTCCGTATTTCAGGTGCCACTGCCTTTACTAACTCACTCGATAGCTTAATGAAATCTGACAGTACTACAACTACTGATAATCCTTGTGTTACAACAACACTTACCACTTATCGGCTAGCAAATGGTGCCAATGCGGTACTGCCTAAAGATGTTTATATTTGGGCTTGTGAAATGAATATGTCCAGTACCTATGTTGCTAACCTAAATGCGCAGCGTTCTGTAGAAGGTTTACCTGCAATTGCCGCAGGTACTCAAGCCGAGTTCTACAAAGTGGACACAGGTTCGGGTGGCGGTGTACGTCCATTTGTTCCGGTTGCCGGCGAAACAGTTACTTTCCCAAATGTCAATAATGGTAATGTTTCTACCACCGCTTGCCCATTAAACAGCACGTCTGGTAACTATGATTGTGCTAATTTAAATGCTACTGCAGATGCTGATATCCGTGATATCAACAATGGTTTAGATATGGGTACTTCAGATGTCGAGCCTGCTTTATTTGGTTTCACCACGACGTCAGCCTATGTTAAAGACGGTGGTAGCCTGATATGGGGTTTACCTGTCAGTATCGATTTGCGTGATGCACTTCAGGCACACCAATTTGTTGCCGCTAATGTCTGTAACCCTGCAAATGCAAATTATAATAACCAGGCAACTCAACCTGATGGTTCATTGATGGTCGACCTTAACGGTAATACTGTTTCTAATCGAGAAAGTGAAACCTGTCAGCCTAGCTTACAACGTGAAGTAGTTAATAGCCTTTTAACTGGGCAAATTACTGATTGGCGTTTTATTCTTAATTCTAAAGGTCAGTTTATTAATGCCACTGGTGCAGCTGCCGGTACAACGCCTCGTGGCGGTGACTATACGGTTTACGTATGCCGTCGTGGTAATACTTCAGGAACTCAAGCCTCGTATGAAGCGGTTTATGCTAAGCAACGTTGTATCTCAGGCATAGCTAAAATTTTAACACCTAGTTTAGGTGGTGTTGCAAAAGGTGCCGATGCATTTGCTCAAGTTACATGTCCAGGTCTTGGTCATGCTTGTGGTGCGCCAACCGGTGCTTTGTTTACGCCTGCTACACGTGTATTCGCTGGTGGTGGTACAGGAGATGTACGTGAATGTTTAACACTTCACTCACAAGATGCTAACAATAGTAATGGTGATGGTACCTATGCTATCGGTATTTTTGCAACAGAAAACGTAGCAAATGATACACGTGTTGGTAGCACTGTTTTTGGTACTTTACCTCAACGACGTTATCGTCATATAAAAGTTAACGGTATGATGGGTTCATTGCTAAATGCTGCAAATGGTCAATACCCTTACTTCTCTGAAGTGACCATTCAAACGCATGCGAATGGCGCCGGTCCTAAGTCAGACGCAATGCGCGCGGCTATGGTTGACTCATTCAAAAAAGCAATCTCAACACCAAGTGTATTGGCAGGTATTAATGCTAAAGCGATACACCCATGGGGACAAGGTGGTTTCTTAGCTGCAATGGATTCAGCCGGTGTTGCTTATGCGCCAAGTGACTATCCATTGAATGCTGCAGAAGTTGCTGCTATGCCAGTTACACCACTTAGCAAACACCCAACAGGTGCCGTTAATAACTGCCAGGAACCTGTACATCAAGGTGGCTCTCGATTCATCGTTGCAACACCACTAAATAATGCAACGAACTCGAATGCAACAACAGATTTACTGTTACCTTAATGTCTATAGTTTGTATGCATTATAAGTAGTAAATCAAATGATGTATTGGCAGGATGCCAGTTAAGCAAGCCCCGTCAGTTGGGGCTTGTTTTTTTATATAAAAAATAACCGTAGTTTAAATGTAATACATTTGTAATAAAATATTTAGCTAAGTGTCTTCAGAGCTGTACCGTTAACTCATCATTTCCACGCAGATGGGATTATAGGGGATGTAATGCATAATCCGATCAACGACTTGCTAGATCCCCGCCTGCGCAGGTATGACGATTTTTCTTGCATGTTTAGTTCATCTACTGAGTCGATAGACATTTCTATATAAGGTTATTCTGTATGATGCGATTATATTAATGAGGCAGCAGAGAAGCGTCATATAAACTTAATATTCGATTGTATTTTAAGGGTTATACTTCAAATCGAATTCGAACTGGATGTTGAATTAAAACAATAAACAATAAACAATGTTCTGTAATAGTAAATATCCTTGCAGAAAACGTGTGTGAATAAAATAAATTGAAGAGATAAAAATATGATGCTTATTAATTGGTTGTATGTGAGTATTAATATAGTTATACGTCATATAAATTCACGTAACTATCTTGTTAAGATAGCCCGCGCGATATCATTTTACTTTATTAGCTTTGCGTTGCTTGCGATTCAGGTGCAAGCAGGAAATCCAGTCCCCAGGTCTTATACAACTATTGTCAATAATATAGCTTACCCAAAAGCCTCTTTTATTCCTTCGTATAAGTTGCCTGTTCCTTTAGGTGATGCTTATAGTATTGATGGTGAAGAAAATAAAAGATGGATTGTTAAAGGAAATATTTCTGCAAGTATTAATGGCAATGCTGATGCACCTGTTCTAAATCTTAATCAATCAACAAACGAAGCGCTACTTGACTGGGCAAGTTTTGATGTTGGAGAAAATGCAACAGTTAATTTTATTCAGCCTGGAGAAGAGGCCAGAGTAATCAATAGAATTTATCAGGGGAACCCGGTAAAAATACGCGGTGCAATCAAGGCGACAGGTCAGGTATTTTTAGTTAATCAGAATGGTTTTATTTTCGGTTCAACAGCAACAGTGGATACTAACTCATTTCTTGTTTCTACTTTAAAAATATCAGACGAAGCGATAGATAAAGGTATTACTAATGTTTTTAATTCAAACAAGGCGGCCTTTGAAGCTTTTTTTGATCCTGATTCAGGGCAGAATTTAAGTGGCGATATCTTTATAGAAGAAGGTTTTGAAGCCAATATAAAGGGTAAAGAGAATGGTCGTTTTATCGCAATTGCTAGAAATGTGCAGAATAACGGAGTAATACGGGCAATAGATGGGCAAATTATACTGGCTGCGGGCAGTAAAGCTTATATTACAACGGACAAATCGTTACCTGGCTGGCTTATTCAAGTTGATTCCGAAAATCTTTCACCCACGGATGGCATTGTTGTTAACGGAGACTCAAGTTTAAGTAAGTCTCGAAACGAAGGTAGCTTGATAGGTCGTTTACTTGTTGGTCGCGGTAATGTCAGCATTGTAGCAAGTTCTATTAGTCAAAATGGTTTGATATCAGCAACCACATCAGTGCAAAGAGCGGGTTCAGTTAATCTTCGAGCGCAATCAGATACAAGAATATTTGCAAATAATCGATTGGGCCCAACTAAGTCAGGTACGGTTGTGCTCGGTGAAGGGAGTGTTATTAATATATCAACTGACGAATCAGATGTTGCGGTTGCAGACCAAACATTTCAGCCAAAATCAAATATTAATATTGAAGGTAGGGTGATACATCTTAAAAAAGGCAGCAGGATAATTTCAAATTCTGGTAACGTAACTCTTACGGCCAGACAAAAATTGGATAATGACCGTACCTTTAATTTAGATAAAGCCGGTGATGCACTTATATATATAGAAGGTGAGATAGATGTTTCTGGTGAAACTGTTACTAAGTCAGTTAAAGATAATTTGCTGACAGTCGATTTGCGTGCAGATGAATTTAAGGATAGCCCGGTGCAACGCAATAATGTATTGCGTGGTGAAAAAATAACGTTCGATATACGTAAAACAGGTACACGTGAAAATGGTACTGCGTGGGAAGGAACTCAGCTGGCAAATGTAAGTGGCAGCATTGATGGTATAAAACGTACAGCGGTTGAACGTAACCTTACGGGTGGAGCGATTCATATACATTCATCTAAAGATGTGGTTATAACCTCAGATGCAAAATTAGATATTTCCGGTGGTGCGATTAATTTTAGTCGAGGCATTATTGCAACAACCAAAATTGTTTCTGAAGGACGTGTGCTTGATATTAGTAAGGTAAAAGAGAATCAGCGAATTTCAAATATTAACAAACAATTAACACGAAGGCTGGCACGTTATGAATCGGCCTATGTTGAAGGAAAAGATGCTGGCACTGTAACAATTGATAGTCGTAGACTTGCGCTAGCCGGGACGATTAAAGGTAATACCCTGGTGGGCCGTTTACAACGTAATAAAGCCTCAGCGAATATTCCTATAAACAGAATGTATCGTGCAGCAAACGAAACGCCTTTGGCTGGTCGATTAGAGCTTGGTGCACAAAACCCAATAAATGTTATCGGTTTAGGTACCGATTATCGTATTAAAGATATAAGCCTTGTTGCGCAAAGTAACATCCGTATACCTGAACTAACAGAAATGTTAGATACAGAATATGAAAGCATTTTATTGGGTGCTAATTTATTACCTGGTATAGGACGTTTGGATTTACGGGCAAACGGTACGATTACAGTTATCGACCCACTTAAATTACCTGATTATTCTGAGTTAACACTAAAATCCAGCCAAGTGAAGATTGCTGCTGATATAACTAGCCGCAGCGGTGATGTGGATATAACTGCGACGCAAAATGGTTTGGCTGTTGATGAAATATTTATTGATTTAAAACAAAACAAAAAAATTGATGTCAGCGGGCGCTGGGTAAATGATACGACCTTTCTAACCGCAGGGGTAGACCAGGGTGTGTTAAGTGTTGATGGCGGAACCGTTAAATTTAAAGCACAAGCAAGTTCAGAAGGACAAACGTCATCACAAATACGTTTTGGCTCAGGAAGTGAAATTAATGTTTCTGCCGGTGCTTATGTTACTGAAAAAGGAATACTTAAGTCGGGTAAAGCGGGCTCAATTAGCCTGAGAGCGTCAAAAACGGGTATTTTTATTGATCCCTCGTTAACGAACTTGAAAGCGTATGGCTTTAATAATAGTAAAGGGGGTACGCTGAGTATCGATACCGGTGATCTTGATTTTACGATATGTAATTCAGGCTGTTTTTTGAGTCCAACAGCTTTTAGTCAGTCAGGTTTTACAGACTTTAATTTCAAGTCATCAGATTCGAATGCAGAATTTATGATTGCAAATGCTATAGAAATTAATATCGCACCTTTATCTAGAATAACGAATAGATCAGTGACTAGACGGAAAACAAATGAAGACATTGATAGTTTCACATCATTAGACAGATTGCCCGAGCAGTTCAGCAATCCTGTTTCGCTAACGGCGAGTGCTTACAAAATTAATCTGCAAACAAATAGTATCATTAATCTACTTGCTGACCCAGAAAGTAAGGTGGTATTAAATTCTACATATCAGACCTTTATTGATGGCACTATTAATGCACCAGCCGGTTTAATCACACTCAGTCAGAGGAAGGCCTTTGATTCGGGTGATAGCTCAAATTGGTTAAGACACTATATTTGGTTAGGAAAAAATTCAAGGCTATTATCAAAAGGTGCTTCGCGCATTAGTCAGGCTGGTTTCTTTGGGATAGCGTTTGGTGAGGTCTTTGATGGTGGCAATGTTGAGATCGAATCAGGTAGTGGTTATGTTATTGCAGAATCCGGTGCCGTTATTGATGTTTCGGCTACTTCAAAAGTGCTTGATATACAATCATTCGGTGGTCGTTCAATTCTATTTCGTAATGTCCACGTTGCAGGTGATGCCGGTAGTATCAAATTAGCCGCTAGAGAAGGCATTTTATATCAGGGTAATTTATTCGCACAGCGAGCCGATACTCTGGGTTCTTCAGGTGGCACCCTCACGGTTGCATTGCTAGCTATTAATGACGGGGATAGAACCACTGATTCTGACCGCGAGTTTGGTATTAATGCGGCCGATAGAAACATATTATTAACAAATAAACTTATTGGTTCTGCTGTTGAAGAATTTTCATTGGGTAATGGAGTGGTGTTAAGTGCGATAGATAAATTTGGTGATGATATAAGTTCTAACTTAAATGGTCTTGCTGTTATTACTACAGATTTAATTAAAAATAGCGGTATAGAGAGTCTTAATTTAGAAACTTATGATTTTCTGGGTTCTTCTAATTCTATAAGATCAAAAGGCCAGGTTTTGTTGCAAGGCAATATTGATTTGAGCCTTAATAAGTCGATTAGAATAAATACTCCTAATATTGTAAGTGATGGCGGAAATGCAGTTATTCAGGCACCCTTTATGGTAATGGGTTCAGAGGATATCCGTGTTAGTTCAACGTCTGAAAATGGATTATTACCGCTTCAAAATCCAGTCGCAGGTACAGGTTCAGTCCTTTTTAATGCCGATTTTATCGAGGTTAGTGGTCGCCTGGCATTGTCAGGGCTATCTAAAACCGGATTTGATAGTACCGGGGATATTCGTTTTCGTGGCGTGCGTCCAAATGAAACTTCAAGAAATAAAATTTCTGGTATTTTAATTTCTGCAGGCGATTTAAATTTTACTGCAGCGCAATTATATGCAACAACTTTAAGTGATTTCACGATTAAAACATTTGATTCAAGTTCAGAAACGGTTCAAAACTTTGTTGGCAGCGAAATAATACCCGAGATAACGATAGCGAGAAATACAAATGCTCCAACACCGATACTTTCTGCTGCAAGCAAGCTTACGTTTGAAGCAAATAAAATCACTCAAAATGGTGTAATTAAAGCGCCACTCGGCCAGATTAATTTAATTGGTCGTTCAGTTGTATTAAATGAAGCTGATGTGGGCAATGAACGTGTATTTGAATCTTTTTTAACCTTTGGAGCAGATAGCATTACATCAACATCAACCGAAGGGCAAATTATTCCTTTTGGTACTTTGCAAGCTGGGAAAGATTGGGTTTACGAGTTGGCAAATAATGTCTATAACGTGGTAACAGACGATACCAGTTTGCTTCCAACACAATCAATTATCTACAAAGCTGATAATTTAAAAGCGACAGAGGGTGCCATGATTGATATTCGTGGTGGAGGTGATTTGCTGGCTTATGAATTTGTGTCGGGTGTTGATGGTACCGTTGATATTTTGAATACAGCCAAATATCCAAATACTTATGCAATACTTCCTCGCCTAAACCCGCTTATTGCGCCATACGACCCATTTGAAATGGCTAATGTCGATTTGGAATTGGGGCGCTCTGTCTTCTTTGATGCGCCGGAGTTAGGGATAGAAACAGGAAATTATACATTATTGCCGGCTCGTTATTCCTTATTACCAGGAGCTTATCTTGTTCAATCTGTTGAGGATTATCAGGATATGGTACCCGGTGTCGTTTTCAAACAGACCGATGGCAGTGATATTATTGCAGGTCGTTTCACACAAAATACAACAGGCCGATTTGCAAGCCGTAATGTTGGCTTTCGAATATTAGAAAATGACTCAATCAATAAATTTGCACGTTATGATACGGCGTTAGCCAGTTCTTACTTTCCGGCTAAAGGTTTTACAGGACGCACACCGATTGATGATGGTCGCGTGAGTATTACAGCGAATAAATCACTGAGTTTACTGGCTAAAATATCAGCTCAATCGGGCGCTAATGGTGGGCGCGGTTCACAACTTGATATTGCAGCAAATAAATTAGCGGTGCTGACTCAAGCAAGAAAAGGCTCATACTCTAATGATGTGATTGAGTTAACGGTTGAACAATTACTGGAAATAGGAGCAGATAGTTTATTACTAGGAGGTACTAGAACTAATACTCAAAAGAACGGTATAAATATTACGACACTGGATGTAAAGGCAACCGAAATTTATATTGATAGTAATGTTGATTTTTCTAGTCGTGAAATACTGCTTGCTGCGACAGATAATCTTAATGTTAAACAAGGAGTCAGCCTAAAAGCGATTGGTGGGCAACAGAATGATAATGAAGTACTTGCGTTGAAACAAGATGCTGCTGTTATACGATTATCAAGTTTTAATACTGCCAGATTACAACGTGACACTAGTGCAAGTAGAACATCAAATTTAAACATAGAACGTGGTGTAAGTTTACAGGCTGAACAAGCTGGCTTGTTCAGCGCCTCAAATAATTTTAGTTTATCGGGAGTCAATCTCGACTTTGCTACTGCAAGTTTAACGCTTGGGGCGAATCAGATGAATTTTGGTTCTGTACCACAAGGTGTAGAGGGTTTGAACCTGCTAGTAACAGATATTAATAATCTAAAAGTTTCTGAATTAATCCTGGATAGTGTTAATAGCATTGATTTTTATAACAGCATGGCACTTTCAGTGAATAATTTAACCCTTCGTGCAAGTGCGTTCAATGCGATGGTTGATAATGCTTTGGTGGATTTCAATGTTGCTACTAGCACTCGTATCGAAAACCCTGCTGCAAATGTAACAACAAAAACTTCAACAGGTTCAGGGACATTTACTGTTAATAGTAAAACAATAGAACTGGGTTCAACAGGTGGAGAAGAAATTAATATTAATGGATTTAATGCGCTTGCATTTAATGCGAGTGAGAAATTTGTTGTTGATGGTGAAGGACGCTTGTTGACAAAGGCAAATATAAAAATTGTATCGCCTGTGGTTACTGCGGCTAATGGCAGTGAATATAAAATAGGTACAGTTGAAAATAGAACAGGTAATATATTTATTGCTTCTAATAATCTTGAAGCAGCTGAGCCTGTTGAGTATTTAGGCGGTAGGTTAGAGCTGGCAAGTGCCGGTAATATAAATATTGATACGCGAATTAGCATGAATTCAGGTGTATTGCTAATGAATGCTGTGGGTGATGTTTCATTAGGCAACAAGGCTTTCATTGATTTATCTGGAAGAGATATCGATTTTTCAGGTACAGTGAAAGGTTCAAAATCAGGTTATTTTTATGCCAAATCTGATGCTGATATAAAACTCTCAAAAAATGCAGTAATTGATGTATCTGCAGGCAGTACTTCGGGTGATGCCGGTGTTATTGTTCTATCGGCCAAAAATGGAGATGTAAAAATTGATGCAACATTATTGGCACAACATGCATCTAGTCAGAACGTTACAACCAAAGGTGGTACATTTATACTGGATGCAAAAATTTTATCGCGTGATGTTAGCGTAGAATCTAGTAGCTTTACAGATTTGAATGAATCACTAGCGGCAAATGGCTTTAATCAAACCCGTTCAATCAGGCTGCGTACAGGTGATATTACAGTAGAAACGCGTAAGAATATTGTTGCAAAAAATATTGAACTTATAGCTGATCAGGGCGAAATAACAGTAAAAGGTGTACTCGATGCTCGTGGTAAACAAGCGGGGTCTATTCGCTTAGCCGCTAGAAATGATGTGACTGTATTTGGTTCGGGTGACATGTATGCAAACGCAACGGGTAAAAACCAAAATGGTGGACGTATCTTTATCGGTACAACAGATGGGGTATTACAGTTGCTGAATGGTAGTACACTTGATGTTTCCGGTACAGATAATAATCGGGATGGTATTATTACACTTCGTGTGCCACGTAATGCAACTAATGATTCTATTCTTGATATTTCAAAAACGAGAATTAATAGTAGTTTTGTGGGGGCGTATAGAGTCAATCTTGAAGGGTTGCAGCAATATGATGTGGCATCCATTAATTCAGACCTTTCGGAAAATATCACCGCAGCAAAATTGTTTAAGGTACAGTCAGATTCGGAAATATTTATGGATAACGCGAGTACGATTAAAGCATCACTAGGCCGACTAGAATCGTATTTCCATATTACACCGGGTGTAGAAATTAACAGTGTTACTGCTTTATCGTTGGTGACTAATTTAGATTTATCAACGTGGCGTTCTAATGGAGAAACATCCGGTTATGTTTCATTACGTGCTGCTAATGATATAAAAATCGACAAAAATATAGGCGATGGGTTTGCTTCAAAGAGTAGTTTCTTTGGTCCGCCTGTGTCGAAGTCGTCAGATATGTTAAAAACTGATAGTTGGAATATTCGGTTAGTTGCGGGTGCTGATTTGTCTAGTGTAAACCCAATGGCTACGATAGAAAAAAATAATCTGAACTCTGGTGGCAATCTGATTATTGGCCTAGGTACTAAATCAAATAAACGTTATATACGTACTGGTACAGGTGATATAGAAATAGCGGCAGCAAAGAATATTATATTATCAAATAGCCAATCAGTTATTTACACCGCGGGCAGGATAAATCCAACCGTGACATATGATGAACACATTCCTGAACCAGGCAGTGGTTTTTTTGGTGGTGGAAATAAACTACCGTATGCCAGTGATGGTGGTAATATTTCGCTTACTGCCGGTCATGATATTAAGGGCGCTTATTCAACTCAGCTTGTCAGTGAATGGCTATGGCGAGTAAGTGACGATGATAAGGCTGGATTTTTTGATATAGCAACAACTAAAACAGCATGGACTGTTAGCCATGAAAATTTCGAACAAAATGTAGGAATATTTGGCGGTGGTAACGTAAAGGTCTCTGCTTTAGGTGATATAACAGACTTGTCCGTAATGAATTCTTCAATAGGTAGTCGTATTTTTAATTCTTCTGGCGAAAGTAATTTAGTAATTAATGGTGGGGGTAATTCAAACATTAATTCATTAGGTAGTATTAAAGGTGGCCGCTACCTGGTTGATCGCGGCGATATGTCGTTAGCAGCATACAATGAAGTTGGCAAAGGGACGGAGAATCCTGTTTTTCTGTTAGGCGATAGTTCATTAAATATTAGCGCAAGAAGTGGTGTTACGGTAGCTGGAATTGGTCAATGGAGCTTGTTGGCACGCTCATTAGAAGAAAAATCGGTAATAACAACGGCGCGTGAAGCAACACTTGGGACAAGTCCAATAGGACGATATTTCTTTTTATATGCTGATGATAATAAAATTAATTTAAATTCGGTTGCTGGGAATGTTGAGTTTACTACCGATGGTTTAAGTAAAAATCAGGGTATAAAAAATCAAATATATTCCAGTGATTCAGGTGTGTTCAATTCTGGCACCAGTGAAAATTATGTTTTTAGTGTATTAGCTCCACGTTTAGCGATGACAAGTTTTTCTGGGGATATTAATATTAATAAAAATCTAATTCTTTATCCAGGAGCAATGTCAGATTTAATATTGCAAGCAGATGGAAATATTAATATTAACCAGGCAATTTTAATGTCGGATGCTGATAAATCATTATTACCTAACGTGAACTCGCAATTAAGTTCATTAAGTAAATCGAGCTCTATAGTAGAAAATGGTTTAGCATTAAATGAAATATTTTCACGCATAAGCCCCTTTGCTCATGCAGCTATTCCTGTTGCGGCAGGCAGTAATCAGAGCAATGGGGTTTTAAACGTCCGTCCTGTACAAGTTGTTACACGCAATGGTGATATTCGTTTTGGAGCAGCTACAGTAATTGATACTACTAAAGCTATGAATATGGTTGCTGGTCGCGACTTAATTTCGCCTGCTGTGCGTATACAAAATTTACGCGATACAGATGTGAGTACTATACGTGCCGGTAGAAATATTATCTATCCAACAAAAAGAAATACTCGAACAGGTGTTGTTGAAAATTCAAAAAATAATTTAGATATTGCTGGCCCTGGAAAACTCTATGTTATGGCCGGAGGGGATATAAACTTAGGTGCATCAAATGGTATTCGAAGTATCGGGAATCAAGATAATTCAGGACTACCCACAGGTGGAGCTGATGTAACTGTGATGACGGGTATTTCTGACATTCCTGATTTTACTGAATTTATTACAACGGTTATAGCGAATAATACAGATAATTATCCATTACTATATCAATATATAAATAACTTAGGACAAAGTTTATATAATAATATTTCATCTCAGGTCGAAGTAGCTCTCGTTAATCCTGCGTTAAGTTCTTTAACAAGAAAACAACAGCTAGAATCAGTAATGACTGGTATCTTAGCTAACCCGGAACAATTAAATGATATCTATCAGTCATTAAATATTGCTCAACTTGTGTATTTATACCAGACAGGAATTGAAAACAGTCAAAGTGGTTCGTTCGATAGTGGACTATTGGCTGATTCATTGTCAGTGTTTAATTCATTACGTCCAATTGATCAACAGTCGTTAGTTTACAGTGTGTTTTATCAAGAATTACGCAATACAGGTCGAGCCGTTATAATGGATGCTTCGACAGATTATGAACGCGGCTATCTGGTTGCCGATCTACTGTTTAACGATGCTAATCAAGGTGATTTAAGTATGGTATTCAGTCAAATTCGTACAACAGATGGAGGCGATATTAATATTTTGACACCCAATGGACGGGTGGACGTGGGTAGTTCAGCGGTACCTGATGATTTTGGAATTAGCAAGCTACCTGAAGATTTGGGTATTGTTGCAGAAGCAAAAGGAAATATTAGTGCTTTTAGTTGGGGTGATTTCCTGGTGAATGAATCACGGGTATTTACGGCCGACGGCGGTGATATTTTAATATGGAGCTCGAATGGAAATATTGATGCGGGGCGTGGAGCAAAGACAGCATTAGCTTCTCCCGACCCACAAACAAGTTTTGATTCACAAGGGAATATAATTATCACTATCCCACCTATTTTATTAGGCAGTGGTATTCGTGCTACCACATTAACTGCTGATGCTAAAGCAGGTAACATTGATTTGATCGCACCTCGTGGTGTTGTTAACGCCGCTGATGCTGGTATTGCAGGGTTTAACATATTTATACCGGGTGATGTTATTGGTCTTAACAATATTGATATCGCTGGTTCAGCAAGTGGCTTTAATGTTTCTGATACGAGCGTGGGGATAACACTGGATGTTGCTGGGGATATAACGTCAAGTATTACAAGTGATGTGTCAGAGAGTATAAGCTCTAGTGGCGGCAGTAAATCATTTGGTGCTAATTCATTAGCACTTTTATTTATTGAAATACTGGGTGTTACTGATGAAGAAGAATGTAATCCAGATAACGATAAAAATTGTAAATAACGTCAGTTAAATGACAAATGTAGTACATATGTATTACGATCAGGTATCCATTCTTTTTAAATAAACAATATTTCACGAAGCGTAATACTTTGGACATAATCAAATGAGACACTCGTTTTCGTTATATGACAGGACCTTTTAGTTAACCAAGAGGGCATGCTATGAAAAAGTATAAATATATTTATTCGGCTCTGTTTTTTATGTTTTTGATGTTTGCTAACAAAGCATACGCCAATACTCCTGAATTATCTTTTGCAGGTGATTTTAATTATTCATATTCCACTGTTACAACAATAGGGTTTTTGACTTTATCCGGTAACTTAATTGGTTCAGAGGGTTTGAGTGTTGCTCCTGTTCTGCTTAACAGTCAGTTCACACTTACATCAAAATTTCAGTCTGCATTATACGATTCTGCTAGTACAGAAGGTATATTTGGTTCAAGCATCACACAAATTTCACCATGGGATTTTAATATTGTTGGTGGAGATAATGCAAAGTTACTGCAAGGGAAAATTAATTCATTATCAATTACAGGAATCAATGGCTATTCATTCGGTTTTTTATCGGCTGATTTAGATGCGTTAACAGGGGATTTAATTTCAAGCTTCAATGCAAGTTCATCAAGCTTACTTGGATTAATGTTTAATTTGTCAACGCCATTATCACAAGGTGTTTTTGAGACAAGCTTTAAAGGTAATGTTAATGGTTCATTGACAGCGAAAACAACTAAAGTCTTTGAAAGCAGTAGTGCTCTAGTAATGTTGGTTGGGTTATTAGCCTTATTCAGTCGTAAGTTAAAAACTTAAATAATTAAGAGGATAAAGAAAATGGATAGTTTATTTAGCAAAAGCCTCTTAGGCTTACTTATGGTAGGCGTTATTGCTAGCGCACCTGTTTCTGCTGCAATACAGGCTCCTTATGTGAATATACAGGACCAGATGGCAGATGCCGGTACTATCAGTAATGCTGGTAATTTAACAATAGATGCAACGGCTCTAAGTATTTCCATATTAGCTGGCTCTAACATTCCTATTTCATCAAGTTTTAGCTTGGCGGGACAATTTTCAGGAATAAGTAATACTTCTTACACGTTTAATAACGGTACGCTATCCATTGGAACAATGTTATCGGCTACATTCGATAGTCTATCAATAACTCCACTCGGCTCTGATGCGGTTATATCAGCCAATTTAAACTACGTATCTGGTAATTCAATTATGGGGTTAACGTCGGGGAGGTTAGAAGGCACGTTGATTGGTGTTAGTGGTTTAATTGATAGTGATTTTACAGTACTAGATACATTTGTAAGTGTTGGTGAAATATCTCCCGTACCTATTCCTGCTACTTTATGGATGTTTATGCCTATGCTAGCAGGTTTGTTTGGTATGGGTTATCGGAATAATAATAAATAATTGTATATCTTTAGTATCATCCCATGAAATTGTTGTACTCATGTAGCGACGCAAACGTTTCAATATGGACTGATGGTTATGTAATAACTATCAGCCTCTTCACATATAAACTATTTAGAAAAAAACGTTCTTGTTTCGAATAGTAATATCTATTTTTTATATCAATGTAATATTACTTACATAGTATTCAGTTAATATAAAATATGTTATCTGGCTAATAATAAATGTTAGCTAAAATATTCATTAATATATTGGCGACCTCATGTATAAAAAATATTATGACCTTGTGTCAAAACCATTCTCATTGCTACCTGACCCAGAGTATCTTTATTTGAGTAAAAAGTATTCTCTTGCATTTGCTATGTTGGAATATGGTTTGTTATCTGAGTCTGGTGGATTTATTATTTTGACCGGTGAAATAGGTACGGGTAAGACTACACTTATCAATAAAATGATAAATAAAACTAACGATGTAACTGTTGGTATGGTTTCGTATACGTCTAGTAATTTTGAAGAGTTGCTTCAGTTAATTTTAATGTCGTTTAAATTAGAATATAAAAGTAAAAGCAAGATTGAGCGATATCAGGACTTAATGAATTACCTTGAATTGCAATACACAAAAAACAAGCGTTGCATTTTAATTATTGATGAAGCTCAGAATGTTGATATAGATACCCTGGAAAAAATTAGAATGCTCTCTAATATTAATTCTGATAAGGGACAAAAGATTCAAATAGTTTTGTCTGGGCAACCAGAGCTTCTTGAGAATTTAAAATCACCTGATCTCATTCAATTATCTCAACGGGTAAGTATTCAATATAATATTGAACCATTAACAAAGGAAGAATGCGCCGAGTATATTTCACACCGCCTGACAGTTGCTGGAGGTGATATTAGTATCTTTGATGAAATTTCCATTAACTGGGTCTGGTATTACAGTCGCGGTATTCCACGTGTTGTTAATAGTATATGTGACCTGGCCTTAGTTTATGGGTATGCAGAACAGAAATATATAATTGATCTTGATGTCATAAAATATGTTATTCGCGATAGGAAAGTGGGTGGTTTATTCGTGGACTTTAGTGAGGTCTGTAACGTAGAAGAAATACACGTTTCTGAAAGTTAATGTGATGTATTACCCCTTAAAATAAAACTCGACATTAAGATATCATGGTTAAAAAATCTTTAGTCTTGAATATTGAATTTACACGTCTTAAATCTGAACAAGCTGTAAATACTATTCTTGATCGGGTTGCAAATGGTATTGGTGGCTATGCCTGCTTTTCAAATGTACATACTACTGTATTGGCTAACCAGAACCCCCACTATAAATCTGTACTAAATAATTCAACCTTTACCTTTGCCGATGGAATACCAATTTATTGGTATTCCAAAATAACAGAAAAAAATCATATCTCACACATACCTGGCCCTGATTTTATGTGTACTATGCTTGATAGAAATCATGCTCGACCAATCAGACATTATTTCCTGGGTAGTACTGAAGAGGTTCTATCAACTCTTGTTAGTCAGTCTATATTAAAGTACCCAAATGCAAAAATTGTCGGTACCTATTCACCTCCATTTCGTGAGCTTACTGAAGCGGAGATAGAATCTATGCTCGAGAATATTATGGCGTCAAAGCCAGACTTGATTTGGGTGGGCTTAGGTGCGCCAAAACAGGAACAGTGGATGTCGTTGTATGCTGATAGACTAAAACCTGCCTTTTTGTTAGGTGTAGGCGCGGCATTTGATTTTAATGCAGGTTTGAAAAAAAGAGCACCTAAATTAGTACGGAGAATAGGTATGGAATGGCTGTACCGATTACTTCAGGAACCGAAACGATTATTTAGTCGTTATTTAAAAACTAATTCGTTGTTTCTTCTTTATATACTTAAATCAATTTTACCCGGTAGAAAAAATTAATTAAGTTACTTTAAAAATATAATGGCAAGGGACGCCAGTGACGAAAGGGTGAATATATTAAATCTATTTCCCATGTTTTTTATTATAATCTCCGATGCATAAAATAATATTACTAGTTGTATGACAAGGGAAACCAGGGTTGTATCTTGAAAACCTAATTTTGCGACAAAAATAAGAATAACAACCAGGAGTAGAAATAAATAGTCAAGTGGATTAAGTTCGAACTGACTTTGTTTAGAGTAACGAACTACCAGCATGATGGATGTAGATAGAATTATATAAAATATATAAATAAATATTGAGTCTGATGGACTAATGCTTAATTTGAAATTAAAAATATATGCGAAAAGAACAATGCTATTATAGATTAAAAGGCGTAAATAAATAAACCACACTTTGTAGCCAAAAATGAGTCTCGTTACCAGTAAAAGAAATAGGATTGTTGCCAGTAGTTTCAGGTCATAATTTACTTCTGTCGCATTTTTAGAGGAGTAAAGCACAAACAAAGATAGTAAAATATAAATGAAGGGTTTAACAAGCTTTAAAGTAAAGTCGCCATTACATATGTTTTTGCTATTATAATTGATTGAATCTTTATCACCTGCAGTATGAACCTTTATATTGTTCTTTTCAGCGATACTAAGAAACCCAAATAGCAGTATAGATACTGCAACGTATAAGGAAATTAATAAACCATCTGAAATATAAGGGAAAAGTACGGCACTTATAACGAGAATGGCTTGAATAGAATAAATAATTATTACTGACTCGTAATGATAAAATCCTATTTCGAGTAACCGATGATGAACATGATTTTTTGTTGCTCTAAACCAGTTCATGCCACCTTTTACACGTAAAAAAAGCACTGCTAATATATCGACTACTGGTAAGCCTATTAATAGTAGAACAATTGATGGACTGTAAGTAATATTTGATATTTGTGTTAGGTGTATAACAAGAAATGCTAAAGTGAAGCCAAGGAATTGACTTCCTCCATCGCCCATAAAGACATGAGCTGGATGCGAGTTAAATCTTAAAAATCCGAATATTCCGCCGATTGTCGATAATGAAATCAAGAATATTGTCATATCATTCGACATATAACTTAAGTAGGCAATGGCAATAAAGCTCATTAATGATTCGCCACCCGCTAAACCATCGAGACCATCAGAATGGTTTAGCGCATTAATAACACCAACAATGGCAACGACAGAAAATAATTTTCCCATAGTTTCATTGATCTCACCAATATAAGGTATATGTGTAACATATAATCCGCCATAGTAGACAACTACCAGTACGGCTGAAAACTGGCCAATGAATTTTACATAGTGCCCGAGTTGTTTAATATCATCCCATACGCCAAATGTAAGCAAAATCATTGAACCAGCTAAATACGATGTTATTAATACATCCCAATTTAGCCAAATTGAAATGGGTATTAATGAACCAATGACTATGCCTGGTCCTCCAACTCTTGGAATTGGCTGGACATGAATTTTTCTGGGATCTGGTTCGTCAAGCATTCCAATTATGTTTGCGTGTTTTGCAAGAAAAGGAATTATTGCCATACTGATCGGTATGGCAATAATCATCATTAGTAAACCAAGTTCAATGTTTGATGTCATTATTCTATTCAGATATTTTAATTTTTTATCAATTAAGATCTATTGTGTTCGTCATTGAAAACAGATTCTTAATATGACATATTCCAAAATGGAAAGTAGAGTTCTCTCTCCCTTGTATAATGGTATACATCACCTGTTGATGATATATTGCTAATAAATATTCTAGCTTTTTTGAGTTGCAATTTTATTAAGTATGAATTCAGCATCAGTCTTTCCTTTGAACTTATTCGTGCTTTTAACGGCCTGTTGTAAAGCATGTTTTGCTTTTAATGTATCACCTGAATTAAATAGCGCTTTGCCAAGATGATATTGAATTAATCCTGAATCAGGTAGTTTCTTTGCAGCCTTTTTTAGATAGTCGATAGCTAAATTAGGTTTATCCCCTTTAACCAAAACCCAGCCTAATGTATCGAGGTAATTTGGATTGTTTGATTCTTTGAATTTATCAACAAGAGAAACGGCTTTATTTATACTTTCTTTATCATTACGGAATGAAATCAGCATCATCGCGAGATTATTTGTTGCCGTATATGATTCAGGGTTAAGAGATAGTATTTCCTCAAATTCTTTAATAGCTAAATCAGATTTACCTAGTTGAGCATATAAATTCGCAAGACTGTAGGATAATACCTGGTTGTTTGTATTTGCTTTTTTACCGCGTTTAAATACCGCAATTGCAGAGTCTATATTTTTTTGCATTAAGTATATAGATGCTAAATTCTGATAAGGTACATTCCAGTCTGGTTTAAGATTCTCTGCTGATATAAAGTATTTTTTTGCTAGTTTTAATTTTTTTTGTGATAAGTAAACTTCTCCAAGAAGGTTTCTGGAAGAAACGCTTTTAGGTGATAGTGTTATTTGTTTTGACAGGAATTTTACAGCCTGGCTATGTTTATTTTGTTTGATATAATTGTTTGTTATGGCTGTTATTAATTTAACAGAACCTTTAGCAAGAGATAATCCTTGTGTGAATTCATTATGAGCCTGTGTGTAATTCTTTTGCGCACCAAATGCCACCCCGGCTGCATAGAAACCGCTGGGGTTTTCTTTGTCATTTCTTTTTATTTCTTCAGAAATATTTAGAGCAAGTTTTGTTTTTCCCAGCGACATGTAAGTTTTGTATAATAATCCAAGTGTTGCCATATTTTGAGGGTCTATTATGTTTGCATTCTTTAACACTTGAGCAGCACGAACAATATCACCTGTGGCAATAAATAGTTTGGCTAGCTCAATTTTTAAGTTTATATTTCTGGGTGAAACATTAATAGCCTGGATATATTGTTTTTTTGCAAGTTCAGGTTCATTGTTAGCTATATGAGCTTTTGCTAAAAGCCTTGTTGTGACCGGGTGGTTTGGTTGATTACGTAAAACTGATCTAAAATCACCGATTGCATCAATTAATTTATTCTTTGATAAGGCAATAGACCCACGCATTATTAGTGACAGGGTGTCTTGTGGATTCTCTTTAAGTACTTCATCGATTTTCAATTGAGCTTTATCAACTAAGTTTTCTTTTATATATATTTGTGCTAATTGCGTTTTAGATATTAAGCCATATTTTTTATTATTTTCATGATCAATTATATTTTCGTATAATTCTATAGCCTGTTCGAAAAGATTTTGCCCCTGATAAAGACGTCCCAAGCCAAGCTGAAGTTCATATAGTTCAGGATACTTAGTAATATAGGACTTTAGCTCGATTTCCGCCTTGTTTTTTGATGCTCGCTTCGCAATGTAATCCGTTAATGATAGAATTGCATTTTGTTTGTCCTTAAGATCATCAACAGCAGCTTTAAGTACTCTTAATGCTTCATTGGTTGCTTTGTTCGCATCATAAAAACGAGACAATTGTAAACGGTATTGTAATCTTTGCGGATTTAGGGTAATTACTTTCTGTAACACTTCTATTGCGCGGCCATTTTGTCCTTGATTGGCATAAATCCCTGCAATTAATAGCCTTAGCTCTGAATTATCTGGATTGAGCTTAATACCTTTGTCAAGTGTTTCTATAGCTTTATCATTATCTTTACTTGCGACATATAATCCTGTTTTTAATGCTGTTGCATCAAGATTAGATGGTTCAATTTCTAGCGCTTTTATTGCATCCTTCATGGCAAGTTGCTTTTCACCTTTTACGGAACGTAATGTACCGCGTAAAGCGATTGCGGATGCATTATTTGGTTGTAATGAAAGTGCTTCATCAATAACTTTCTGGGCTCTCTCAAAAACTCTCGCATTTAAATAGTATCGCGCAATATTTATATGAGCTTCAACATGTTTTGGATCGAGTTGTATTACTTTTAAAAAGTTCCCTGCTGCTTGCCTCGGAAAATTTAGTTTCTCTAACGTCTGTGCAAGAGCATAACGTGCTTGAACATCATCAGGTGTGATTTGCAGGGAGTTTTTGTATTCTAATCTTGCTTTTTCATAGTTACCATCGAGGAAATATGAATCTCCCCTTTTTAAATATTTTTCTTTTTTGCTTTCAGCGCCTCCGCATGCGGATAAAAGGCTTGTAATGATAAGTATTGAAAGTAGATATTTATATATGTTCATTTTACGATCCTGTATACATTTATTAACAAGTTTTAAAGATTTAATTAATTTGGAATATAATCAGGTAATTTAGGCATGATATTACTGATAAATTTCTGCAGAACAATATTGCCATAGTTATCCGGTTTACCTTGAGGGAGAGGAATGGTTAATCTAACCAGGGCTCCATCTGTTCTATTCTTAGTAAGACTATCTAAAAATAAATACCATTTAACTAGATATTCATTTGTAATAACTCGTCCACGTTGTTGGAACCAATAATAAACGAGCTGTCTATTTGGGCCGTATTGAACAAGTGTGCGGTTAACTGTTAAAGGTTGCTCGTTCACCTTAACTGTATTAATGGTAATCTGATTTATTTCCTTAATACGCCAACCACCACCAGGGATACAGGTTCTTGGAGAATGAGCAGATTCACCAGCACGTTGCGAACCATAGTAGGCACTATAGAAATTTACTCTATCACCGGAAGTATTTCTGAAATTTACCATTATGTAATCTGTTAATTTCAATTCTTCCAGCAATAGTGGTTTAATTGAGCTGGATACACCTTTCCATTGACCGATTTCAAGAGGGAAATTTGTATATAACTTACGCTCAGGTATTAACTCGGTTCGCGTTGATAATGAAAATGAGAGTAATAATGTAGCTATTAAAATAACAATCGATACAATCATTGATGCCGATATTTTACGGGTCTCAATTTCTGCATTTGTTTGTATTGGTAAGTTGTTTTGTTCAATATTGAAAACCACAGAAAGTGGACGACGGTCTTGGCCTATCTTTGTAAACAGCCACATTTCAATAACCAGTAGACCCGCACAGGCCATAAATATAATCCAACCTTCAAAATCATGAATGAAACCTTCTGCAGCCTTGCTACCAAAATACTCAACTGTTATGCCAATTATTCCTATTCGTAAACTATTCATAAATACGGTGATAGGTATTGCAGATAAAAATACAATAATTCTCTTCCAGGTACTTGTATGATAAAAAAGTGCTGCAATAAAACTTAGTGAAACAAGTGGGAATAGGTAACGTAATCCACTACAGGCATCAACAACTTGAAGCTTCATTTTTCCCAGGTCAATAACGTTGCCTTCTAGAAATACACTGATGCCAAATAATCTTATGAAACCCACGCCAATATTGGAGGAGATTAACTGTAATTCTGCAGATAGGTTGTTTTGGAAAAAATTTGGCAATGGGATCATGAAAAATAGAAGTATAAATGCTGGCCATGAAATGATGATAGCTTTAGGGCCGTACACAATAATGAATATTCCGCTTATAGATATAAGAAATCCATATTGCATGAGAATAAAAAGTGAACTTAATTCACCACTAAAATACAAAAATATTCCTGCTATCAGAATTGTTGTTCCAGTTATTCCACTGCTAACAGGGGCTCTTTCGAGTATGGTTTTATTTTGCCATAGGTAATAGCCAATAACGAAAGGAAGGATGTAGGCATGACTATATTCATCGTTCTCCCACTTTCCGACCATATTGATAAGACCTGAATAGAATATAGTAACCAATAAACCAATTGTAAGACCAAAATAGCCCCATATTGGTATTGATAGCTTCATGATTGTTTGATTGGTATGTTTCACTACTGTAATTATCTGAATATTTATTTTTGCTATACGATTGTTATACAACTGTATGTTTATGCTAGATAGAATATGATATTACCTAATTATTTTGACAGTATTGTTACGGATGTTATATGTTTTTTTTGCAGTTAAGACGTTATATTACAAAAATACTACGAATATATTAATGTTATATTAATCCTTGGGTGTACGATGTAGTGCAAAATAAATAATAAAGATGAACATGCTTCAACTAAGAAGAATTCACTGGTTATGGTTTATATAATACATTGACAGCACAAATGTAATACACGTAATAAATAATACATATACATCTGAGATAATGTTTTCAAATGTTATCGGCTATATCTATTAATTCAGTGCTTATACAAGATGGGTAGTCAAATAAAATATCAACTATTTAGTAATATTTGTTTTTGAAGGGTAATTTATGGTGCTAAGATCGTTTTTTATAATGGTTGTATTTATATTTCATTATGGTGCACTCAATGCATCAGAAATAAAATCAGGCTATAAGCTTGCACCTGAAGATATACTGAATATCTCAGTTTGGAAGGAAGATGGTCTTCAGCAGGATGTTATCGTTCGACCAGATGGTTTATTAACATTTCCTTTGGCCGGTACAATTCAAGCTGAAGGTCGAACAGTAGAAGATGTGAATGTAGATATTAGTAAAAGAATACACAAATTTATTCCTGATTCTGTGGTTACTGTTTCTTTAATAAAAGTTGCAGGAAATAAAATATATGTTATTGGGAAAGTGACAAGGCCGGGTGAATATGTTGTGGGTCGTTATATTGATGTAATGCAAGCCCTTGCATTAGCTGGTGGTTTGACGGCTTATGCTTCAGAAGGAAATATTATTGTCATAAGACGCATTGACGGTACGCAAAAATCAATCCCATTTGTGTATTCAGATGTGAAGACAGGAAAGAATTTAGATCAGAATATAATTTTACGTGCTGGAGATAGCGTTGTTGTTCAGTAATATATAAATATAAATTATATTTATCAGTTTTAGTTTAAGTTAGATGTATATAAATAGTAAATGTGGTATGGGACAAAATAAATCGTTTTACGTAATACTTATCACTATTTTATATAATGGATGTGTGAATTTGAGTATGGCCTCTGAATGGTATGTGAGCCCATGGATCAATTTAAGTATGGGTTATAACGATAATATTAGGCTTAATAACAGTGCCGGGAAAAGTTCAAGCATACTCACTTATGTTAGTCCTGAGGTTACTTTAGGAAAAGAATCAGAAACATCTTCCCTGGAGCTATCAGCAAAAGTTGATTTTAAACGATACTATTCTATTCATGAATTAGATACAGATAATAAGTATCTTAACTTTAAGGGTGAAAAATCATATGACCTAAGTAAAATATCTGCTGCTATCAGTTATTCAAATGACACCACGCTAGAGTATTTTATCGATGATATAGGTAAGTCCGATACGAAATTGACTCGGCGTGAGAATAAGACGTTTGATCCGGTATGGAGTATTGGGATATCTGAATTAACCAAACTAAGGTTGGGTTACACAATCAATTCAATACGTTACCCAGATGTTGGTACGATATATAGTGATTATGAGATTAAAACATATTCGGCATCTATTCAACATAAATTAAATGAATCTGCTGGAATGTTTTTTAATGTATATAGTAGCAAGTACTTTCAGGGTCTAACAAGTCGAACGACAAATATAAATTACAATGGCATTACAATAGGTGCTAGTTACAATATTTCTAAATTATTTATTGTTAGCGGTTCTCTTGGTCAGCAAGACTCTGATACTGAAACAATAGTAACTCAAATTGTGCCCAGTATACGCTTGAATACTAATTCAAAAACTAATTTATACAGCCTCGATCTAGAAAGAAAGTTTGAATTAACTGTTCTTAAAATAAGCTACAGCTTATCAAGCACACCTGATTCATTGAGCAGGCTTAATGAGCGTAATGAGATTAAATTTAAGTTAAGCCATAGGTTATCAGCAAGGTCGAGTATCAGTTTAAATAGTCGATATTTCGTTCAAAAAGTGGCAGATAGTAGCGATACAAGTGGTGATAGGTCATATCTCTCAATTAACCCTGTTTATGACTTTAAATTAAGTAAGAAGTCGAGGCTTAGAGCCTCATATCAGTATCAAAAAATTGATGTCACTGTAAATAACAATAGTGAGACATCTAATAGCTTTATGTTCACATATAGCTATAACTGGGGAAAAATTAAAATATAGGAAGTCAGTAGGGATTTTCTTATTGTCAACTAAGGTGAATATATAGTGGAACCACAAATATTGTCGTTAAAAGATTACTATGCAATCTATAAACGACGTCGTAAACAATTCTTTTATCCACTTGCAGTACTTATTACTGTAACGTTACTTGTTGTTTTGTTGTTACCACCGGTGTATCGCTCTACGGCTACAATATTGATTGAATCACAGGATATTCCTAGTGAAATGGTGGCTTCTACTGTTACAAGTTATGCGAATGAACGTTTGCAAATTATCAGCCAGCGAGCAATGACGACAAGTAATCTGACTCGAATTATTAAGAAATATAATCTTTATTCAGATGATAAAGATACCCTAACCACAGAAGAA
>VAPM010672992.1_pt1 | contig 38682 bp, 33 predicted proteins | sample 3395091 | NCBI WGS metagenome assembly VAPM01 (sample SAMN08290445, study PRJNA428436) | hydrothermal vent metagenome | isolation source: Deep-sea hydrothermal vent chimney 3 | place: Pacific Ocean: Juan De Fuca Ridge
CCCCCACTCGACTGGCTCCAATTAAGTCTCCTACACCCAGAGTTAAACCAACCGCTGGTGGTGGTACATCTGACAATAAATTAAGTGCACTATAACCATTATCAAAGTTGATCAAACCAACGGGGCGGCTTGCACTTGTTCCTCCACCAGCCCATTGAACGCCTAACTCTCTGGTTGCTTCTTCAGACACTTCGGCAATAACAGATTCAACAAGCACCTGCGCCTGCCGAATATCAAGCCGCCGAATGACCGACTTTAAGGAGCGAACAATATTCGCCGGTGCCGAAATAACCAGTGCATTGGTACTTTCATGGGCTTCAATAATAATATTTGCCTGGGCAGAAACACCTTTAGCTCCTTTACCTTTTTTAGCCAAACTCTTACTAATACCAGTTAAAACAGGAACCAGATCCTTTGCCACAGCATTACGTAAATAAATAACATGAGTATAGCCCCCTGTTTCTAATGGCGTATCTAAATGTGATATTAATGCGCGTGTTCGTAAGCGGGACGATCTTGGTCCACCTAACAAAATACTGTTAGTTCTATCGTCAGCAACGGCATTTAAACTTTTCTTTTGTTTCGTATTCTGTCCATTGAGTTGTTGTAAAATTCGAATAATTTCCGAAGCCGATGCATGTTCCAGAGAAATTACTTCAACCTCATCCCCTGTTGCCTGATCGATACGACGTATAATTTTTTCCAGTCTTGAAATATTGGCTGCACTATCTGAAATAACCAGTACATTTGAAGCCGGATAGGCCGCTAAATGACCACGCTGCGGCACAAGCGGACGTAAAATAGGAACAAGCTGCGCAGCATCAACATACTTAACCTCAACAACGCGTGTTACAAAAGCATCACTGCCGTTATAAATCCTTTTGTTCATAAAAGGGATCGCGTCTTGCTTAGCATTTACTTCTGGAACAATTTTAGTCACATGAGGTCCGACAACCGCAGCAAAACCATGTACTTTTAAAACCGATAGAAAAACCTGATAAACATCTTCACTCGGCATTTCTTTATTAGAAATAATGGTTACCTTACCTTTAACGCGTGGATCAATAATAAAATTCATTCCTGTAATGCGCGAAACAGCATTAATTAGGGCATGAATATCAGCATCGACAAAATTCAATGTATGCGTTTGAACTTCTTCCGTTTTGCTATTACTCTCAATACCACTAATTGCTGGAGCACCAATCGCAAATTGCTGCCCCCCTAAGTGTATCGATGCAATGACAAATAATTGCAAAATGTTTTTTGCAGAAATTATATTTTTTACTGACATTTTAATTTTTCTTGGCCTGCTCATAATATTTTTAAACTTAAAACTCATTGTATTCAATTCGATGCACTCCTTGAAAACTACATCTGCACATTGACTGTTTGTGGAATACCTTTACGCTTAAAATCAATACTCAAAGGTGTTCCATTTTTCAAAGATGACAATAATTGCTCATACGCACCACTCACATTAGTGGTAATCAAAGTTCCATTGATAGCAGTTATCACATCAGTTGGCAGTATACCTAGACTTCGCATAACGCTCGGATCATTATGATTAAAGGTAAAACCTTCCGTCGTACCATCAGCACGGTTGACCACTGGCTCTAACCGAGCATTTTCCATAAATTTTTGTGGCGATCTAACAAATGTTTCTCGTAGTTTTCTGAGCCGATTCGTATTCGGTAATGTACGCACACTTCGACGACTACGTTTACCTGCACGATTAGAGGCGACCTGAATATTATTTAATTTCAGCTGTGGTAAGGCGAGAGATTCCAAACGACCATTCCTGTTCAAAATAACCTCCTTCGCTCTGACTTCATGCAATACAGCGCCGCTTGGTAAGCGCTCGCCAACCTTAAATGTACGCCCCCTTGCATTTTTACTCTCGGCAATAATTGCAAAGGCCTGCATTGGGTTGGTTGAAGCAAAAACACCTTTTAAAACAAGGCGTAACTTTGTTTTTGCTATTCGAGCTGTACTGGCAACCTGTTTACCTTGCGACTGGCCAAATAAATGCAATCGGCTAACCGAGGTCAAACGTGCTTTCGACTGATTAGTCTGTTGCCCCGTCTTTACCGCTGCAACGTTGTAATCCACTGCCGGCGAAAATAGTAGCCAGGTAAAATTAGCTGTAAATTTCGCCAATAAAACAATAAATAAAATGTTCAGCCAAAAGGGAATATGTGAAACCCAGCTTGCTTGCAAAAGCGCAACGGGATCGAGCTTACCCGCCATTTGGGTAAATCTATCGCTCATATTGTGTGCTTCAGCTGCCATATTATAAAATTCCAGAAACAACGTAGGTTTGTCTTTACTTTTTACCCTGAATTCATCAAAATATCAATTAGTTATAGAGTATAGTTAAAAATGTTTCGAGTTGTAACCAATAGTTAGTTAATTTTAATAATTAATTGCCTATAGTGTAACAATTAATAATGACAATTCGATCATACAAGCTTATTTCAATGACCAGATTTAAACAGTTGAAAAAAATACCACTATGCTCGATTTAATGAATATAACTTGTTGTTTTTAATTGTTTAATTAAATATGACTTGGATTGCATTTTTAGATATTTCATCTGAATTAGCGTATTTGCTGTGCTAAGCTATATAGAAGGTGTTATAAACAAACTATGCAGGTTAACTCTATGAAATATAAAATAAGCTATATAAATCAAGGATTTACACTTATTGAATTAATGATTGTTATCGCCATTATCGGGGTACTTTCTGCCGTAGCCATACCCGCCTATAACGGCTATATGGAAAGTGGCCGCATTGCAGAATGCAGTAACGAAGTAGCAGCCATTAAATTAGCGCAAAAACAGTATTTTTTGGAAAATAACCGTTATTTTCCTGGGGTCGGCACAGCAACTGGTAGCGCAGATACATCAACTGATACTAATGACTATAAAAATATCGAAAATAAGAGTGGAGGCTACTTCCGCTCAACTTATCGAGAGCATGGCGCCATTGGCAGCACAATGTATAACGCACACGTTAATTGTGATTATAAAATCACCTCTCTTACGAGTGGCTCAGGATATGAAATAGAAGTAACAGGTATTCGAAGTTTACAGAACGCAAGTCTTAGCGCCTTTACAATGACCATAAACTAATTATTATATAAAACAATAACAAGTAGACTTAAACTTAAAAGATAATGGCAACTCCCAATGCAAAAATACAATTAGGCGGACTCGCTCGAAAAATTGTCCAGGATGGTCTTATCGATGAAGCTAAGGCCATTGCGGCTCAAGCCGCTGCGATTAAAGAAAAAGTTCCTTTTGTTTCTTATGTTGTTTCAAAAAAATTAGCGAATAGTGCTGATATAGCCACTGCTGCATCGAATGAATTTGGTGTTCCGGTGGTTAATATTGAGGCGGTTGAAATTGAAGCCGACGTTATTAAGCTGGTAAAGGAAACACTGGTTCGTAAACATAACACTTTACCCCTATTTAAACGTGGCAACCGTTTATTCATCGCAATATCCGACCCGACTCAACTACTAGCAATCGATGAAGTTAAATTCCATGTTGGTATGTCAACTGAAGCTATTCTGGTTGAAGAAGATAAATTACAGGTGGCTATCGATAAAGCCATGGAGGATAACGATACCTCTCTATCCGATCTTGCCGACGGTGATTACGACGATCTTGATTATGTTGATGAAGAAACTGAAAACGATGACCCCAGCGGGGATTCGGATATTGACGATGCCCCTGTTGTTCGTTTTGTAAATAAAGTATTGCTCGATGCCATTAATAAAGGCGCATCCGATATTCATTTTGAACCCTACGAAAAAAATTACCGGGTTCGTTTTCGACAAGACGGCATTTTACACGAAGTGGCGACACCGCCTATCGGTATGTCAAACAAATTATCGGCCCGCCTAAAAGTTATGTCACGTCTGGATATTTCAGAACGGCGAATTCCACAAGATGGCCGTATAAAATTAAATTTATCAAAGAATCGATCGATTGATTTTCGTGTTAATACCTGCCCAACTTTATTTGGCGAAAAAATCGTACTGCGTATTCTCGACCCGAATAGTGCCAAAATGGGGGTTGAGGCATTAGGTTTTGAGGATGAACAAAAAGAGCTCTACCTTCATGCCTTATCAAAACCTTATGGCATGATTCTAGTTACGGGGCCAACTGGTTCAGGTAAAACAGTTTCTCTATACACGGGTGTAAACATTCTGAACCAGCCAGGCGTGAATATATCGACAGCCGAAGACCCGGTTGAAATAAATATGCCCGGAATTAATCAAGTTAATGTAAACAATAAAGTGGGGCTTAATTTTTCAAGCGCCCTGCGTGCTTTCCTTCGGCAGGATCCGGATATTATTCTTGTTGGTGAGATTCGAGATCTTGAAACAGCTGAAATTGCAATCAAAGCAGCACAAACTGGTCACCTTGTTTTATCCACACTGCATACTAATGATGCGCCGCAAACACTCACACGTTTAATTAACATGGGCGTACCGGGTTACAATATTGCGTCATCAGTGCACTTAATTGTTGCGCAACGTCTCGCCAGACGCCTATGTACCCAATGTAGAAAAAAATTAGATATCCCTAATGAATCCTTATTAGAAGAAGGTTTTTCAAAGGAGGAAATATCAAAAGGGCTAACCATTTATGGTCCACAGGGCTGCGACCGTTGCTCTGAAGGCTATAAGGGACGGGTTGGTATTTATCAGGTAATGCCTATATCTGAAGAGATGGGACGTATTATTATGGAGGGTGGCAACGCATTAGTCTTAGGCAAACAGGCTCAAAATGAAGGCGTACCCGACTTAAGACAATCAGGCCTTAGAAAAGTTAAAGATGGTATGACCAGTCTTGATGAAATTAATCGTGTTACTAAAGAATAAGATTAAGGAAAACCAACATGGCGACAAAAACAAAAAAACAAGACGTCTTTATTTGGGAAGGCAAAGATAGCAAAGGCAAAAAAGTTAAAGGTGAATCGGCTGGTGCCAATATGTCGTTGATTAAAGCAACTTTGCGTCGTCAAGGTATTAATCCCAGCAAAATAAAAAAGAAAAGCAAACCGTTGTTCGGTGGAGGTAAGGGCAAGATAAAGTCCAAAGATATCTCCATATTCAGTCGCCAACTAGCCACCATGATGGATGCCGGGGTACCCCTCGTTCAGGGTTTTGAAATTATTGGTCGAGGGCATGAAAATAAAGCAATGCAAGAATTATTACTGACCGTTAAAACCGATATTGAAGGTGGTAGTAACTTATCCGATGCATTAGCCAAGCACCCATTCTATTTTGATGAACTCTACTGCAATCTTGTTCAAGCGGGTGAACATGCTGGTATTCTAGATAGCATTCTCGATAAAATCGCGACCTATAAAGAAAAAACAGAATCGATAAAAGGCAAAATTAAGAAAGCCCTTTTTTATCCAACCGCCGTCATCGGTGTTGCTTTTATCATTACCGCTATTTTAATGATATTTGTTATACCAATGTTTGAAGGTTTATTCTCAGGCTTTGGTGCTGATTTACCTGCCATTACACGATTTGTAATTAATCTTTCAAAATTCTTCCAGGATTGGTGGTGGGCCGTGTTTGGCGGAATTGGTTTAACTATTTACGGCATTATGCAAATGAAAAAACGCTCAACAAAGTTTAACCACGCGATGGACAGGACTATGTTAAAAATCCCCATCATTGGTAATATTTTAGAAAAAGCCGCAATTGCACGTTTTGCAAGAACCCTGGCAACCATGTTTGCCGCGGGGGTACCACTTGTTGAGGCAATGGTCTCCGTCTCGGGCGCGGTCGGCAATATTGTTTTTAAGGATGCAGTACTTGTAATGAAAGATGAAGTAGCAACCGGTACCCAACTGAATGTTGCCATGAACCAGTCTGGTCTTTTCCCTAATATGGTTATACAAATGACCGCGATTGGTGAAGAAGCAGGTTCGGTTGATACAATGTTAAGCAAAGTAGCCGACTTTTATGAAGAAGAAGTGGATAATGCCGTTGATGGTATGAGTACATTACTGGAGCCTTTAATTATGGCCATATTGGGTGTGGTTATTGGTGGTTTAGTTATAGCAATGTATATGCCTATCTTCCAAATGGGTAAAATTGTTAGTGGCGGCGGTTAATCACTTCTAAAAATAACAATGCAATTCATTGAATTATTACAGCAACTGCCGATGCTTGTTTATCTATTCGCGATAGTACTCGGCTTAATCATTGGCAGCTTCTTGAATGTCGTTATTTATCGCCTGCCCAAAATGTTAATACATGACTGGTCTCAGGATTGTGTTAACTTTTTAGGTGAGCAGGACAAAGATTTTTCTTATAAAAAAACGGCATTAGATACTCCTTTTAATCTGGCATACCCCCCTTCTACCTGTCCACACTGCCAGCATCGAATTTCCGCTATCGAAAATATCCCAATAATAAGTTATTTATTTCTCAAAGGCCGTTGCCATAAGTGTAAGACTGCAATATCACTACGATATCCTTTGTTCGAATTACTTACCGGTATTATCACTTTTATGGTTGTCTGGCAATTTGGATTGAGCTGGCAAACATTTTTTGCACTATTGTTAAGCTGGAATTTAATCGCATTAAGCGGAATAGATTTTGATCACCAATATCTGCCCGATTCTCTAACGCTACCTTTTTTATGGTTAGGATTGCTGCTCAATTCGTTTAATCTTTATGTCGATTTACACAGTGCAGTGATTGGAGCAATAGCAGGCTACTTAAGTTTATGGCTGGTATTTCATATATTCAAATTTATTACAAAAAAAGAAGGTATGGGCTATGGCGATTTCAAGCTACTCGCCTTATTCGGTGCATGGTTTGGCTGGCAGTCTTTAGCGGCAATCATATTACTTTCATCCATTGCCGGCGCCTTTATCGGCATAGGTTTAATTGTTTTTAAAAACCAGAGCCTCAGTAAAAAAATCCCTTTTGGTCCCTACCTTGCAATCGCGGGATGGATATTTCTGCTTTTTGGTGATGCCATTAATTCAAGGTACTTACAATATGTTGGCCTACAATAAGCTTTACATCTCAAAGTAAGTTTTATAATCTCGTTTCTATAATAACCATAACCTCATAAACAAAGATCATGCTAAAAATTGGACTCACCGGTGGCGTTGGAAGTGGTAAAACCACGGTCAGCGATCTTTTTGCTAAGTTTAACAAATCTGAAAATCTGGTTTCTATTGTTGATACCGATATTGTTGCCCGGCAAATTGTTGAAGTGGGTAAACCCACCTATAATTTAATTGTTGATGCATTTGGACATTCAATTCTTAATAACGATTTATCGATAAATCGTGCAGCCTTGAGAAAAATTATCTTTACTGATCCAGAATCTAGGAGTCTGTTAGAATCCATTACGCATCCAGCAATTCAAGCTGAAGTCGCCGACATATTGACTAAGCTGAACTCCAAATATTGTATTATTGTGATTCCACTGCTTTTTGAAACAAAATCTGATTATCAGCTTGACCGTGTTCTCGTAATAGATTCTGATAAAAACCTGCAAATTGAGCGTACCACTCTTCGAGACCGTGTATCGGCTGAAGATGTCGATTTAATTATCCGATCTCAGGTCACTCGTGAATACCGGCTTAAACATGCAGATGACGTGATAATCAATAAAGGCTCAATAGATGAGCTGCTTCCACAGATAGCCAAATTACACCATATATATTTAAATACAGCTCATACTTAAATCTATAAAATAAACATAAATTGTCACAATTACGCTGATCTTACGTATTCATTTTTAAACAATTTTTATATAATGCCAATCTATGACAGATACCGTAACGTATGAATTACCATTAAATGAACGCATTCGCACTTTTATGCGTCTTGAGCATTTATTTGGTCAGGCCTCGTACACTCTTAGAGGATATTCTACCTGGGACAGCCGAGCGACTCTCGCTGTACTAGTCGATATACTTGAATTGCTAGCAAGAAGTGACTTTAAAACCGAGCTGATTAAAGAACTCGAATATATTCATGCATCCTTATCAACACTTGCAAACACACCAGGGGTTGATCCCGAACAGCTCACAACCGTTCTCGATCAAATATCAAGCTCGGTCAATAATTTACACCAAACTGACGGGCAACTTGGGCTAAGCCTGCGAAATAATGAAATTATATCCACATTATTACAGCGCAATACCGTCATAGGAGGAAGTTGTAAATTTGACCTTCCTGCTTACCACTTCTGGTTACAACAACCAGCAGAATCACGTATTAAAAAAGTTGAAGACTGGTACGATAAACTAAAAATTGTTAACCACCCCATTGCACTGATACTTGGAATTTTAAGAGAAAGCACCAACCCACATCAACAACTCGCTGATAGCGGCTTCTATCAGCAATCTCTCGGCTCTAATGTTGAAACCAAATTAATTCAGGTAACAATTAATAGTCAATTGCCCTATTTTGCCGAACTAAGTGGCGGCAAGCATCGCTTTACAGTTCGATTTTTGGAACCCCGTGACTCCGGTCGGCCTATGCAAACCAATGATAATGTCAATTTTGATTTAAACTGTTGTAACTTATAATAAATATGAAAGTTAACTGCCCCACATGTTACAAAAAAATTATCTGGTCAACAAAAGAACCGTGGCGTCCATTCTGTAGCGAGCGCTGTAAGCTAATCGACCTTGGCGAATGGGCAGGTGAAAACCATCGTATTGCAGGCGAACAAGCCCACATGGATACACAACTTGATGAGAGAGATACATCAGACCAGGCATAAACACTAATCAATTTTTAAGGGAATACTTGTTTTATAAATTTCCCCGTTAGTCTCAACCATAAAATTCATTTCCCAATCTGACCGACCACTGGTACAAATGGGTAATAATATTGATGTCTGCCAAATACTATTACTTAAGCGGCTGGCTGCCTGTCTCGTTAATACAAAACTATTCCCCCCCATTGACATGGAACTCATTGAGAACGTTACACTAACTTTTTTTATTATACTTTTAAAATTACTCAAACGTGACTCTAGTCTAAAAGATTTCATCGTTCTAACTTTACTCGCAAAAAACAGTTCAACCAGATGGTCATTAGCCTTATAAATACAGTTTGACTTTAATAAGTCACAACTTGAAACGGTTTCTAAAATCACTATCGGTTTAAGCTTGTTGCTGCCAGGCGATGACACACCTGATTCACGCATAATATAAAAAACAAATGCAACTGAAAAAGTAACACTCAGAGCAATCAAGAAGAATTTTAAACTTTCATTCATTTAACTAGCACCAAAATTCACTGATTGCCGCAATACCAATAGCGCCTGTTTTTTTAGCTTTGTTTAGCAGCGAGCGTTTCATGCCGCCTAAAGCAAAAATAGGAATACTAGATTCACGTAGTATTTCTTCAAGCCCTGACCAATCTAAAATGATTGCGCCTGGATGAGAAAGAGTTTCAAGCACCGGCGACACAACGACAAAGTCAACATTAATACTTATTGCATGTTGCAAATCATTTTTATTGTGTACGGAGGCTGCCAGTAATTTTTTACTACTAATGGGGCGACTACGATAAGACAAAAGTTGTTCCGTGCTTAAATGAACACCATCGATATCATGTTTTTTTGTAAAATCGGCATAGGTATTCACCAGTAGTTTTGCGCCATATTTTTTACATACAGGCTTTGTGATATCAAGTAATTCAATTAATTCCTGTTCCGAAGCATCTTTAGCTCGAAGTTGAATTAATTTAATACCTGATTTTAAACACCGGTTTAAACGTTTTAGGTAATCCTCATTGCTTTCGTATCTTCCTGTTATGGCATAAAAAGAAGGTAGCGATAAACAAGTAAGTATTGCACGATTCGCGACAGGAAAAGAATAGTCAGATAAATCCGAGGCTGAAACCCATTGCAAAGGCTGTTGTTGTTGACTAACGGCAAGGCCGTTAAAGTTATCCACGAGCCAGACATCAAGCAAGACATGTTTATCTGGATAAGCATGAGAAATCTTAATCAAAGGTTTAGCGTGCAGTACCTCAATACCTAACTCTTCATGTAGCTCTCGGCATAGAGCATCATAAACCGTCTCATTTTTTTCGACTTTACCACCTGGAAATTCCCATAAATCACCTTGATGTAGATGCTTTAGGCGTTTAGAAATTAGAAACTGACCATTGCTATGTCTGATGACGCCGACTGCGACATGTGTTTTTGTAGTCACGTAGATATTACATCCAGGTGTTGAATTTTATGAGCGGTATTCAGCGTTAATTTTCACATAATCATATGAAAAGTCACATGTCCAGATTTGAGAGCTTTGCTTGCCTCGCCCAAGTTGTATTTTGATTGTAATATCAGTTTCATTCATTACTTGCTGGCCAAGCTCTTCGTTATAAGATTCTGCACGTCCACCTTTTTCGACAATACAAACATCACCAATAAATATTTTTAGTTGATTAATATCAAGATTTTTAACACCGGCACGACCAACAGCTGCCAGTATCCGCCCCCAATTAGGATCACAGGCAAAAAAAGCAGTTTTCACCAGCGGTGAATGCGCCACCGTATAGGCTACCCGGTCTGATTCGTTAGAATTTTCAGCACCTTCAACCTTGATTGTAATAAGCTTTGTTGCACCTTCGCCATCTCTGACCAGTGCTTTAGCTAGCGTCTCAAAAACTTTATTGAGAGATTCCTGAAATATGTCTATATTTTTTGTGTTAATTTCAACTTCACTCTGAGCAGTGGCCACCAACACACAGGCATCGTTGGTTGAGGTATCGCCGTCCACCGTAATTCGGTTTAATGACTGCGCCGCTGCATTTTTTAAACATTGATCTAATAATGCTTGTTCGATTTTTGCATCGGTCGTTATATAAGCCAACATCGTTGCCATATCAGGGCGAATCATTCCAACGCCTTTGGCAATGCCACTTATCGTTACAACTTGATTATCAATACTCACCTGGCACGAAACGCCTTTGGGAACCGTATCGGTGGTCATAATTGCATTGGATGCTGCAAGCCAGTGATGTGGGTTTAGGTCAACTTTTAAATCCGCAATAACGGCAGTAATTTTTTCAACGGGTAAATTTTCACCAATCACACCGGTTGAAAAAGGTAAAACCTCTTCAGCCTGGCAATTTAATTCAGATGCAACGGCAGCACAACATGCCCTTGCCGCATCCAAACCCGCCTGACCTGTTCCGGCATTGGCATTACCTGCATTAATTAAAAGATAACGTGGTGTTTTATTCTCAAGATGTTTTTTTGCGATAACAACGGGAGCAGCACAAAAAGCATTTTGCGTGAATATACCTGCCACGGTCGAGCCTGCTGCTATTTCTATCAAGGCGAGATCGGTTCTATCGCTATATGAAATACCCGCTGCTGCAGTCGCCAGCTGAATACCCGCGACCGGAAGTAAATGATTTGCATCCTCTAAAATATTCATTGTTTGTTGGCTTTGCCCAGTATGCTAATTTATTTAAATATACCTGTATACTTTCGTATACATTAATACAAAACTAACTCAAACGTCCATGACACTGTTTATATTTTTTACCAGAACCGCAAGGGCACGGTTCATTACGACCTACTTTACGACCATCACGTACAAATGGCGTGTGTTCGTCTTCATTTGAGCCTGTATTGCCATCTTCAGCCATCGCAGAAGCATCATCATGTTGAAAGTTCATATCGGTATCCAGGCCACGTCGTCGTTGATCTTCAAGCGCCTGAACTTCTTCTTCACTTCTTACCTGAACACGACTTAACATGGTTATCACTTCACGATTCATTCGGTCTAATAATTCCACAAACAATTGAAAAGATTCGCGCTTATATTCCTGTTTTGGATTCTTTTGTGCATAGCTTCTTAAATGAATACCTTGCCTGAGTTGATCCATTGTTGACAGGTGTTCACGCCACTGATGATCCAGTACCTGTAACATAACCGCTTTTTCAATATGACGAATAACTTCCGAACCTGATTCCTGTTCTTTTTTAGCATAATCAGACTCTACTTCTTCTAAAATTCTTTCCCGTAGCGTTTCTTCATGTAAGCTATCATCATTTTTTAGCCAGTCTTTTATATCTAACTTAACACCAAACTCGTCTTCCATTGCACCTTCTAGACCAGAAATATTCCATTGCTCTTCCAGGCTTTGTTGCGGGATATAACTATTGACCACCGCATTCACCACATCTATACGTAATTCATTTATTTCTTCAGAAATATCATCTTCTTCCATTAACTCATTACGTTTTCTATAAATTTCTTTACGCTGATCATTGGCAACATCGTCATATTCAAGTAAGTTTTTGCGTGCATCAAAGTTATGACCCTCAACTTTACGCTGTGCATTTTCAATCGCCTTACTTACCCACGGGTGTTCAATTGCCTCATTTTCCTGCATACCTAAACGCTGCATAATAGACGCCATTTTCTCTGATGCAAAAATTCGCATCAAATTATCTTCTAAGGATAAATAAAATCGAGTCGATCCCGCATCACCCTGACGTCCCGCACGACCGCGTAGCTGATTATCAATTCGACGAGATTCATGCCGTTCTGTACCAATGATGCGTAAACCACCGGCGTCTAAAACTTGCTGATGACGTTGTTCCCAATCTTTCTTTGATTTTTCAATTTTTATATCATCTGGTTTCTTTAGACTTGCTATTTCACTATCTAAGTTGCCGCCTAAAACAATATCGGTACCACGCCCAGCCATATTAGTTGCTATAGTAACCGCACCAGGCATGCCTGCCTGTGCAACAATATCAGCCTCACGTTCATGTTGCTTTGCATTTAGCACTTCATGTTTAATCTTTTCTTTCTTTAAAATACCATGCAGGTATTCAGAAACCTCTATCGAGGCCGTACCAACTAGCACAGGCTGTTTATTTTCCTGGCATTGCTTAATGTCTTCAACAATGGCTCTGAATTTTTCAGTCTGAGTTAAAAATATTTGATCGACCTGGTCGATTCTTATCATGTCTCGATGGGTTGGAATAACAACAACTTCTAAACCATAAATTTGCTGGAACTCATAAGCTTCAGTATCGGCCGTACCGGTCATGCCAGACAACGTTTCGTACAACCTGAAATAGTTCTGGAAAGTAATGGAAGCAACCGTCTGGTTTTCCTGTTGTATGTTAACGCCTTCTTTTGCTTCAATTGCCTGATGCAATCCGTCAGACCAACGTCGTCCATGCATGGTACGACCGGTGAATTCATCAACAATAACTATTTCATTATTCTCAATAATATAATCAACATCTTTTTGAAACAGGACATGCGCTCTTAAAGCAGAATTAACATGATGTACCAGGCCAATATTGGCTGGATTATATAAACTTTCATCATCAGCAAGTAAACCGGCAGCAGTTAATAATTCTTCTACATGTTGATGACCAGCTTCTGACAAATGAATTTGTTTAGTCTTTTCTTCTACCGTGTAATCACCCTCACCGTCTTCTTCCTCCTGTTTAACTAATTCCGGAACCAGTTTGTTAATTTTAAAATAGGTTTCAGAGCTGTCTTCTGCAGGACCAGAAATAATAAGCGGTGTACGAGCTTCATCAATTAAAATAGAATCAACTTCATCCACAACAGCAAAATTATGCCCGCGCTGAAATTTATCAGCCACTTCAAAGGCCATGTTATCTCGAAGATAATCAAAGCCATATTCATTATTTGTACCGTAAGTTATATCGGCAGCATAGGCCTCACGTTTTTCATCCGGGTCTTGATCGGCTACAACCACGCCAACGGAGAGACCAAGAAAACTGTAAAGTTTACCCATCCATTCAGCATCACGTTTTGCTAGGTAGTCGTTAACTGTAACAACATGCACACCTTTACCTTCAATGGCATTCAGGTAAACCGCCAGCGTTGACATTAACGTTTTACCTTCACCGGTCCGCATTTCAGCAATTTTACCTTCATGTAGAACCATGCCACCAATCAGTTGCACATCGAAGTGTCGCATACCCAAAGCACGTTGACTTGCTTCACGTGCGGTTGCAAAGACTTCTGACAAAATATCGTCGAGAGTTTTATTTTCTTTTAATTGCTGACGAAATTTTTGCGTTTGATTTTTTAAGTCGTCATCCGACAAAGCCTGAATGTCGGTTTCCAGGCTATTTATTTGATCAACTACTTTTTGCAGCTTTTTTATATAGCGTTCGTTTCGACTACCAAAAATTTTCTTTGCGACTTTTCCAAACATGAAAAACTTCCTAATTTACACTGTAATTATTCTAAAATTTATTGATGACATTAAAGTTATTAAAACTGAATTATTCGTTTCTTTCTCAATGCTACGCCACTTGAAAACCCGGTATCTAACAGCTGCCGAGCCAATCTTTAAAGTTTCAGAGCAGAAAAAACCCCTATTTTACGCTATCTGGACCGACTTTGTCTGATTTGCTGACAGAATTTTTTGCATTCCTGCTTGGTTTAATCTTAATACTGCCGATTGCATCTATTTCAAGCAGTGTTAATGGAAAATCATGCTCGGTTAGTTCTTTTATAAGCTTTGCAGCACGATGCGTAGTATCGATGATTGGCCCGTTTGGTCTTATTTGTCGCGCTGAAACAATCCGGCCAGATTTAAAATCGCCATTTTGATCGACATTTACCGTTAAAATGGCTGCTAATCCATTTATTCCCGCAACATTAATCCCCAGAGTCGTACAAAAATTTCCCAGGCTATAAGCAATAATTTTATCTTTATAAAGCTCAAGCGCTCGAGGCACATGTGGCCCGTGGCCTAAAATAATATCAGCACCTGCATCAATGGCAGTATGAGCAAACAATGCAACATCGCCCCGATTTTCTCCATAAAAATACTCTTCTTCAAAAGGCACATGGGTATGGGATTCACCTTCGGCTCCACCATGGAACGAAACAATAACAATATCATTGACTGCTGAGAGTGACTCAACCGCTTTGCGTACATAATCTAAATCTAAAAAATCATGTGCACCCCGAAATGGCGCAAATGCAATAAGTGAAACATTGAGTCCTTTTATCTCCCATTTTGCAACATCACCCATTAAACCAGAGTGTTGAATACCATGATTATCTAGGACCTGCATAGTAAGTAAGCGGCCACTATCTCCAAAATCACGGGCATGGTTATTGGCCAGACTCATAACATCAAAACCGGCTTGTTTTAAATATTGGGCATAATGAGGTGGCATTCTAAAAACATAACAACGTCTCACATCCGGGCATTCTTTTTCTGCTGTTCCAGCGACACCAAAAGTACCTTCTAAATTCCCAAAGGTGATATCAGCCTGTGATAGAGCTGCCGATACATCTGCGAGCAAATCTTTGCCATCATTTTGAGGTAATCGGTAGTCTGGGTAGTCTGTACCCAACATGATGTCACCAACGGCACTTATAGTAAGGCTTACATCTTTGCGGGCTTTATTATCGTATACAGTTTGAGCTGGTTTATCGGAATGGACAAGGGCAGCCGATTCAATTTGGGTGTTGGGTAACCGTACATCAACACTGGAACAGGCTGATACTAAGGAAATGCTCAGCCCCAAAATAGCTACGGAAAAATTTTTCACTTTTTTCGATTAAACTCTTGGAAAAATATCGAGGAAACGGTCACAGAGGAATTATACACAGCAGACGGATACAGCCATATCACGATTAAGAGATTTTATATTTTCAATTAGAATCAGTCTAATGTAAGACGCCACACAGACAATAATTAATTTAAATCACTAATTTTTAGCAGCGCGAAAAATATAGCGTTTTGGGTTAACTGCTCGTCCATTGTTAAGAACTTCGAAATGAACATGAGGCCCTGTTGATCGACCTGTGGTACCCATTTTGGCTAAAACTTGGCCTTTCTTGATGGTATCTCCTACCTTCACATCTATCTTCAGGCAGTGTCCATAGCGTGTTGAGTAACCTTTACCGTGATTCACTTCAACCAGATTACCGTAGCCTGAGCGTCGTCCCGCAAATGTCACTACACCTGATGCCACAGCAACAATATCTGAACCTAACTTACCAGCAAAATCGATACCTGAATGATGTACCCGCCTACCAGTAAAAGGGTCGGTGCGAATACCAAAATACGAAGATAACCAGCCACGAGAGATTGGCCGACCTGCTGGCTCAACTTCAGCTTGCAGGTTATTGGTCATCATCATGGTTTCTAATACATTAAGTTGACCACTGCGATTATCAAGCTGGCTGGAAAGATCCGACAAGGCAGCCAAAAAGTCATTAACTTCCATAGACTTACCTTTTTGATCCAGTGTATTCGCAGGACCACCTTGAGCCGGTGGTTGAGAAAAATCAAATTCGCCACGTTCCAGTTTAGCCATTGCCGTCAAGCGCGAACCCAGCGCATCTAGGCGAATAACATGAGCCTGCAATTTACCCAATCGGAGTGCCAGTGCATCCATATTTTCACGCGCATCAAGAGTCGCTTCATCTATTTTTAAGCGTTGGGAATCAATTTCGGTTTGATAAGCTAAGTTTAAATCATCAGGATTTGCACGCACATTTTGAACGCCAATTTGATAGCCCAAATAGAGCAACCCTGTTGGCATTAATAAGAAAAACCCCACAACCAAAGCTGCAAGTTTTTTTGACTCCATGACATAAAGTCCTGAAGCCCCTTGTTTTCTCCTAAGTAGTACTATATTCATATGCATACAACCTTAAAACATATATTATTGTTAACGGTCGTTCCCGTTAATTCTTTATAAATATTAGCATGTACTTCTCGACTGTAAAGTAAGATGTACATTTAAGTTTTCATCGCAACCTATTAATTTTAGTATGAAATTACCGAAACAAATTAACAAGCTACTACAAAGTAAAAAGTCAGGATTTGCGGCTCTCATCACAGAAGCGCGTAAACTTGAATTTTTAAACAGCATTCTACTAGACTTACTTCCTGCGCCCTTACCACTGCACTGCCACTTAGCTAAACTTAATAACAAAACACTTATTATTGTTGCCGATTCTGCTATCTGGTCAGCACGATTGCGCTATTCTATCCCTGATTTACTCGCAAAACTAAAACACCACTCACAGTTTTTTATTCCCATTAAAAATATCGAAATAAAAGTGAATCCGAAATGGCATTCAAAGGCCAAACACATGGCATTAAAGCCTAAACGTATTTCAGCCAAAACGTCAAAGTGTCTCCGGGAGACAGCCAATTCAATTGAAAATGAAGAGATAAAAAAAGCTTTACTAAAACTAGCGTCTTATTCTTAAACTTATTTCTATTACAACCATATTCTATTGCAAACTAGCCAAATAACGTATTGATTATATTAGTTTTTTCTTATGTACTGTTATCTATGTAAGATATTACCTACACTTAGTGATGAAATCAAGAGAAGGGAGAGATTAAGATGCTGAAACGGGTTGAATAAAGGAAATAGGGGCTTCTTGAGGGTCGGCAAAGCTTACTTGTTCCCATGCATCTTCTTCTGCGAGCAAGGCACAAAGTAATTTATTGTTTAATTCATGGCCAGATTTATGCCCGGAGAAGGCACCAATCAAACTATGGCCAAGCAAATACAAATCACCAATTGAATCTAAAATTTTATGTTTAACAAATTCATCTGCATAACGCAGACCATCTTCGTTTAATACGCGAAAATCATCCATTACAATTGCATTATCAAGGGTACCACCGAGTGCCAGATTTTTAGAGCGTAAAGCTTCAATTTGATTCATAAAACCAAACGTTCGGGCACGACTCACTTCTTTAACAAACGAGGTGGTTGAAAAATCAATTTCAGCCGTTTGCTTGCCTTCACTGAAAGCGGGATGATTAAAATCAATGCTAAAAGACACTTTAAAACCATCAAATGGTTCAAATTGAACCCATTTATCACCATCATCGAGGCGAACTTTACGTTTGATACGAATAAAACGCTTGGGCGCTTTTTGCTCTTCAATTCCTGCCGACTGAATTAAAAAGACAAATGGACCAGCACTACCATCCATAATGGGCACTTCAGGGGCATTAAGATCAATATAAGCGTTATCGATACCTAAACCTGCCATCGCAGATAAAAGATGTTCAACGGTAGAAATTCGAACGTCACCTTTAACTAACGTTGTCGATAAAGTGGTATCGCCAACATTTTCAGGTGTTGCAGCTATTTCAACCGGTGTATCTAAATCAACACGACGAAAAACAATGCCTGTATCGGCTGCCGCAGGTCGTAAAGTTAAATAAACTTTCTCTCCAGAATGGAGCCCAACGCCCGTTGCCCGAATAATGTTTTTCAATGTGCGCTGATAAATCACTTATTTTGATTCCTATGTAAATACAGTCAAAGCCATAGTTATGGTAAAACTAAGCAAGAGTTAGACCAAAAGGCCTGACCAATGATATGTTTTCCGCTGAACGGCTAATAATAATACAAAAGACACTCCGACAGCAACCCGCAAACACTTAGCGTCTAAAAACTTAGAAACTTGAAAGACTTAGAATAAATAGTAGACAAATAGTTCACTATTCGCCCGTAACTTACTTATTTTAAGGTACTTTATTCAAGTTTTGTGCGCTTAGTCTACTAATTAGTCTGCCTGGCGGCGTAAAAATGCCGGAATATCTAGGTATTCCAAATTTGCATCACTACCGGCACGCGCATTGGTGGAAGTTTCTTGCCGACGTTTAACGGTTGGTCGATCTAACTGCGTATAATCTACTTCACCATTAATCGCTGTATCAACCACCAGGGTTGGAATCTCGGCTGCACTCTGTACTTCGTTACCTAAGCCGGTCGCAACAACCGTGACGCGCAACTCACCCGTCATCGCAGGGTCAATCACCGTACCAACAACAACGGTTGCGTTTTCAGAAGCAAATTCCTTAACGGTATTGCCGACTTCTTCAAATTCGCCAATCGATAAATCCATACCCGCTGTTACATTAACAAGAATACCGCGTGCACCCGATAGGTTGACATCTTCAAGTAACGGACTTGCAATAGCCGATTCAGCCGCTTCACGCGCACGGCCTTCACCACTGGCACGACCCGACCCCATCATTGCCATTCCCATTTCAGACATAACCGTACGCACATCAGCGAAATCGACATTGATTAAACCCGGTCGAGTAATGAGTTCGGCAATACCTTGTACGGCTCCTAACAACACATCATTCGCTGCTTTGAAGGCATCGAGTAAACTCATATTTTTCCCAAGCACGCTCAGTAACTTTTCATTAGGAATAGTGATAAGCGAATCAACATAGGCTTTTAATTCATCAATGCCGGCACTTGCAATATCACCACGTTTTTTGCCTTCAAAAGGAAATGGTCGAGTCACAATCGCTACCGTTAAGATGCCTAACTCTCTGGCAACTTGAGCAACAACTGGCGCACCACCTGTTCCGGTACCACCGCCCATACCTGCGGTTATAAAGACCATATCCGCACCTTCGATAACTTCGGCAATGCGTTCTCGATCTTCTAAAGCTGCCTGGCGTCCAATTTCAGGGTTGGCTCCCGCACCTAAACCTTTTGTAATGTTGCCTCCGAGCTGTAAAACAGTTTTAGCAGAAGAATTTTTTATAGCTTGCGCATCTGTGTTTGCACAAATAAATTCAACCCCTTCTAGCTCCCGGTTAACCATATGTTCAACAGCATTTCCGCCACCACCACCAACACCGATGACCTTGATAACTGCACTCTGACTATATGTATCCATTAACTCAAACATCTTAGACCTCCTCACTGCATTACAGTGCTTTTATAAAATTAAAAATTTCCTTGAAACCAACTCTTCATACGTTGAATAACGCTATTAAAACCACTTCCCATGCGTGCTTCCGATTCACGTAAGCCGCGATTTTGATAACCGAACAACAACAGGCCAACGCCAGTTGAGTGAATCGGTGTACGAACAACATCAACTAAACCTGTCACATATTGCGGCAGACCTAAACGAACTGGCATATGAAATATTTCTTCTGCCAATTCAACAGCACCTTCCATTTTCGAACTGCCACCGGTTAATACCACACCGGCTGCACATAAATCTTCAAAACCACTACGACGTAATTCAGCTTGTATTAAGGTAAATAACTCTTCATAACGTGGCTCGACTACTTCAGCTAATGTCTGCCTTGCTAAACGTCTGGTCGCGCGATCGCCCACACTAGGCACTTCAATTGTTTCGTCAATGCTCGCAAGCTGGGTTAAGCAGCAAGCATATTTAAGTTTTATTTCTTCGGCATATTGCGTAGGTGTGCGTAGTGCAACCGCAATATCGTTGGTAACCTGGTCTCCTGCAATAGGTATAACTGCGGTATGCCGTATCGCACCTTCGGTAAACACTGCAATATCGGTTGTACCGCCACCAATATCGACCAGACAGACACCGAGTTCTTTTTCATCTTCAGTTAACACAGAATGACTTGATGCTAATTGTTCTAAAATCACATCATCAACTTCCAAACCACAACGACGAACACATTTAATAATATTTTGTGCCGCACTCACCGCCCCCGTCACCATATGTACTTTTGCTTCTAAACGTACGCCCGACATACCAATCGGTTCACGAATACTTTCCTGATTATCAATAATAAATTCTTGTGGCAGGATATGCAGTATTTTCTGATCTGCCGGTATCGCCACAGCTCGTGCCGCATCGATCACTCGCTCGACATCTGCATTTGAAACTTCCTTATCGCGAATCGCAACAATACCATGTGAATTTAAACTACGAATATGACTACCCGCGATACCTGCATAAACAGAATGAATCTGGCAACCGGCCATCAGCTCGGCTTCTTCAATCGCACGTTGAATCGATTGCACGGTTGATTCAATATTGATAACCACACCTTTTTTTAAACCACGTGAAGGATGTGAGCCAATGCCAATTATTTCTATTTCATTATCCAGTGTAATCTCACCGACAATAGCAACCACCTTCGAGGTTCCAATATCTAAACCAACAATTAAATTTTTCTCTATTTTTTTAGACATCAGCTTTGCCACTCTTCTCTTTTAAATATTTTTCACCATACTGAATACTTTTTATTCCCTGTAGCTGCTTCCACTTAACACTAAAACCGTTGGTATAACGCATATCCACTCGCTCAATAAGACTCATACGCTCACGCAAGGGCGCATAAATTTGCACGAAACGCTGCAAGCGATATAATTTATTTTGCCGACCTAAATTCAATTCAACACCATTATCTAAACTTAAAGTTAAAGCCTGTCGCGCATCGAATTTAACCTTTTTTACTTTTAAGTTAATTGTAGAAAACATATCACTTGCATCGCTAAAATAACGTAAGCTTTTAATTGCAGCCTTTTCTGTCACACTGCCATCATGACCTTTTGTTACCAAAAAACGAGGTAAATCTTTTGGGTAAGTTTTTTTAAGTGGACGAAAGACTTCCCCTGTATTACTCACCAGTCCAGAATTCCCCCAGTAGGCAATCGGGGTATGCTCAACCACTTCGATAACCAGCGTATCGGGCCATACTCTTTGCACTGATACCTGCTTCACCCAGGGCATTTCTTCAACTCGCTTTTTAATTGCATCGACGTCAATATCAAAAAAACCTTTATTTTCCAAAACACTCAATTCATTTTTATTTTCAACACCCTTTGCCAAAGCTAAGTGCAGCATTTCTTCGGTAACATAAGTAAAGTCACCTAACGCTCTTACTTTAGTAATAGGTAAAGTTGCAGGATCACTTATTTTCAAATACCCCCACAGACTGGTAAAAACAACTAACGATAAGATAAGAACAAAACGCAAAACATTCACAAACCCGACAAAAATACCTGGGCCATTTAAACTAACTGCTTGATGATTACGTCTAAACATTTAAGAGCCCTTTTGCGTATTCAGAGAATGTTCGTTTGAACATTCAACGGTTTGTTGCAATATAACGCATACAAGTTCATCAAAACTTAAACCGAATTCTTTAGCTGCCATGGGTACAAGACTATGATCTGTCATACCGGGTACAGTATTTATTTCTATAATCCAGGGTTTATTATTCGCATCACACATTAAATCCACGCGCCCCCAGCCTGATGCGCCAACTTGATTGAACGCAGATAAAGCAAGCCGTTGAAAATGGCCTTCATCTTCAACCGATAAACCGCAAGGACATATATACTCGGTATCATTTGACTGATACTTTGCACTGTAATCATAAAACGCATGTGATGTTTTTAGTTCGATAACAGGTAAAGCATTGCCGCCCAAAACAGCAACCGTATATTCTGCACCTGTTATCCATTGCTCAACCAAGACGTCACCTGTAAAATATTTTGCCTTAACATAAGCTTTTTTTAATTCATCTATTGATTCAACTTTTGCCATGCCTAAACTTGAACCTTCCAGACTTGGTTTAACGATTAGCGGAAAACCTAATGTTGCGGCTATATAATCACAATCGGATGACTCATCCATTATGATAAAAGAAGGTGTTGGCATACCCACACCCTGTAATAATTGTTTAGTCCTTAGCTTGTCCATAGCCAGTGCAGATGCTGCAACGCCACTGCCGGTATAAGGCAAGTTAAGGATCTCCAACATAGATTGAATAACACCGTCTTCACCTCCTTTACCGTGCAAGGCAATAAAAACTCGATCAATCTTTTTATTGCTTAAATCTTTTATAATGTGCTCTTTAGTGACATCAACACCAAAAGCATCTACCCCTTGGCGCAGCAACGCATCAAGAACAGCCTGGCCACTTTGTAATGAAACAGGACGCTCAGCTGACCATCCCCCCATTAACACCGCAACACATCCAAATTGCTTAAGCTGCTCATTGTTAATTAATGTTGCCACTATTTATCACCGATAATTCGCACTTCGCGAATTAAGTTCAGATTAAATTCTGCTTGCACTGTTTGTTGTACGTATACAATAAGTTCTTCTATATCACTTGCTTTTGCCGTTCCGGTATTAATAATAAAATTGGCATGTTTATCTGAAACACAAGCGCCACCTATGCAATAACCTTTTAAGCCAGCCGTTTCGATTAAACGTGCTGCAAAATCTCCGTCTGGATTTCTAAAAACTGAACCAGCATTAGGTTGCTGCGTTGGTTGCGTAGCACCACGTCGAGCCAGGTGTGATTTTATTTTCTGTTCACTTTCTTCACTTACACCTTGTTGCAATTGCACGGTCGCTGCAATAAACCATTCATCGACACCCAGCTTAAAATTCATTGCAGGCTTTGCTTTTACTGAGCGATAGGCTATTTCAAAATCATTTTTATCTCGTATTCGTATAACACCTTGTTTATCCACGGTTGTCACTGTTTTAACAATATCCCAGGTTTCTCCCCCCATCGCACCAGCGTTCATTGCCAGAGCACCTCCAAAGGTGCCCGGTATGCCAGACAAAAATTCTGCTCCGGTTAAACTTTGTTTTGATGAAAAACGTGCAAGCTTTGGACTTGGAACACCAACTTCAACATACATACTTGAATTATCTTTTTCTTCTAACGCCTTTAAAACACCGCTAGTACAAACAACCACACCATTAATACCTGCGTCACGCACTAATAAATTACTGCCTAAACCAATAAAAATAATCTCTTCATTTTTTTCCTGTTGACTTAAAAATAAGCTTAAGTCCGCAATATCTATCGGCTTATAAAATATTTTAGCAACACCACCAACTCGCCATGACGTATGTTTAGCCATCGCTTCATTACGTATCAACTCACCACGTAATTTTTCCTGTTGTTGAATATTCATCGCTAACATCATTTACTTTCTGATAATTGAAATAATTCTGCTTCTAATTTTGCTGCAGCTAAACCGACATTACCGGCACCTAGGGTTACCAGCACATCGCCATCTTTAACAACGTTATTAATTGATACTGCCAAATCTGTAACATCCTCAACAAAAATTGGATCGACCTGTCCGCGATTTCGAATTGCACGCGCTAGGGAACGGCCATCAGCACCGGTGATGGGTGATTCACCCGCAGGATAAACGTCAAGTAATACCAACACATCAACACTGGATAACACTTTTGAAAAATCCTCGAACAAATCACGTGTGCGCGTATATCGGTGCGGTTGAAAAGCAATAACCAAACGGTTATCCGGCCAACCTTTCCTGACAGCCTCAATTGTTGCTGCCACTTCACTTGGGTGATGTCCATAATCATCTATATGCAAAATAGAACCATGGCTTGTTTTAATCTTGCCATTAATTTGAAAACGACGACCAATTCCTGCAAATTTATCAAATGCCTTTTTAATTGCCGTATCATCAACGTCCAGTTCACGCGCAACGGCAATGGCTGCTAAAGTGTTCAAAACATTATGTTCACCGGGCATATTCAATGTTAAATCAAGTTTTGATTTTGTTTTTTTCGATATCACCGTAAAGGATGTTCTGTTCTCAACCTGTTTAATATTAACAGCCTTGATATCGGCATCATTATGTATGCCATAAGTCAGAACAGGGCGGGTAATTTTAGGTAATAATTCATTTACCACCGGGTCATCAATACAAACAATCGCAAGACCATAAAAAGGTAAGTGGTGTAGGAACTCTAAAAAAGTTCGTTTCAGTACTTCAAAATCACCATCGTAGGTTTCCATATGATCGGCATCGATATTGGTGATGATTGCCATCATGGGTTGCAGATGCATAAACGATGCATCACTCTCATCAGCCTCCGCAACTAAATAGTGACTTTCGCCCAGGCGCGCATTTGAACCCACACTATTTAGTTTGCCACCAATCACAAAGGTTGGATCCAGATTACCTTCAGCTAAAACAGTGGCCGTTAAACTGGTTGTGGTTGTTTTCCCGTGTGTTCCAGCAACGGCAATGCCATATCGAAAACGCATCAACTCCGCTAACATTTCAGCACGCGGCACCACAGGAATTCTATTTTCATGTGCAGCTTCAACTTCAGGATTGGTCTGATTTACCGCGCTTGATGTAACAACTACGTCGCAACCAATTACATTTTCAGCGTTGTGGCCAATAACGATTGTTGCACCTTGCTTCTCCAGTCGGTTAGTCACTGCATTTTGTTGAATGTCCGAACCTGATATTTCATAACCTAAATTAAGCAATACTTCTGCAATACCGCTCATACCGATACCACCAATACCTACAAAATGAATACGACGAATACGCCCCATACCCAGGCGGCCTTCGCGTTCTATTACATTGTTATTGCGCTCAGTCATTCTTTATACCTACTTCGCTTTATAGCTCATGTTACAACAGAGGTCGGCAACTTGAACTGCCGCATTTAGCATTGCCAATGCACGAGCATGTTCGGCCATGTTCAATAATTTATCGCGGCCATTACAAAGCAGTTGTTCAAGAATCTTCATAAATTCTTTCGACTGCAGATTTGTTTGCCGAACAACATAGGCCGCCTTACCATCAACAAGGTACATCGCGTTAGAATACTGATGGTCATCTACTGCATAGGGATAAGGAATAAGAACAGCACCAAGACCAACAGCAGATAATTCTGATACCGTGAGTGCCCCAGAACGACATATAACAATATCAGCCCAGCTGTATTGCTTAGCCATATCATCGATATAGGCGACAACTTCTGCATCCATTAATACCTTGTTATAAGATTCTTTTGCAGCTTCTAAATGCTGCGCACCTGTTTGATGAATCACTTTAATGGCACAGTTTTTATTAATTATGTTGAAAATTGATGGTAAATTCTCATTTAATGCTGTTGCACCCAGACTGCCGCCTAACACAAGCAAATGTATTTTTTTATCTTTCCGTTGTCTAAATCGTTCTTCAGGTAAAGTAATGTTTTCAATATTTTTACGCAGCGGATTTCCTACATGTATCGCATTCACCTTACGACCAAAGGTATTTGGAAAAGCCTGTGCAACATGTGTCGCAATATGCGATAGCATTTTATTTGTCATACCTGCAATAGTATTTTGTTCATGAATGACTAATGGTTTACGCATAAGCCAAGATGCAATACCACCCGGCCCGGAGACAAATCCCCCCATACCCAGAACCACATTCGGTTTTTGTTTTATTAAAATAACAATTGCCTGTGATATAGCTAAAGTTAATTTAAAGGGTGCAAGCAACCAGCCCAGCATACCTTTACCTCTAAGCCCTGTAACAGATACAAAATAAAGAGGTATTGATTTTGATGGAACTAATTTTGCTTCCATACCTTTTCGTGTTCCCATCCAGCTAACTTTTACGCCTCGATTTAATAATTCTTCAGCGACAGCAAGCGCAGGATAGACATGGCCACCCGTTCCGCCTGTTGCAATTAAAACATGTTGAGTCTGCATCACAACATCACCTTATTTGACTGCTGCAAACGTGCTGAATCGACATGTCGATCATATTGCCGAGTTTCATAATTAACACGTAACACCAGACCAACGGCTATAAACATAACAACAACACTACTGCCGCCATAACTCATAAAGGGAAGAGTTAAACCTTTTGTTGGTAATACCCCCATATTGACACCAATATTGATAAAGGCTTGCAAACCAATCCATAGACCAACGCCATAAGCCAAATAACCGCCAAAAGGATTTTCATGTTTTTCTGCACGAAAGCCTATATACAGAGCGCGAAAAACAACAAAAGCAAATAAAGCAATAACAAAGACACCGGCCAAAAGCCCCATTTCTTCAGACATTACTGCAAAAAGGAAATCAGTATGTGCTTCAGGTAGGTAAAATAATTTTTGTACACTCGAACCCAAACCAACACCGAACCATTCACCACGACCAAAGGCAATCAGGGCTTGTGTAAGTTGAAAACCACTGTTAAATGGATCGCCCCATGGGTCAAGAAATGTTGTCAAACGCTGCATCCGATATGGTACGACAACCGCAAGCAATCCTAACGACACAACTAAAAACAAAAGAAACACTAAAAACTGTAATGGCTTAGCTCCACCTAACCATAACATTCCCATTACAGTTGCAAGTAATACAACACTGGCACCAAAGTCAGGTTCCATGAGGAGTAATAAAACAATAATACTTAATAAACTAAGTGGTTTTAAAATACCCGCCTTATCTCTTCGTAAAACATCATTATGTCGAACTAGGTAGCCTGCGATATAAATAATTGCAAATAGTTTTACAAACTCCGAGACCTGTAGACTAAATAATCCAAAGTTAATCCAACGTGTACTGCCATTAACCTGCTTGCCAATACCCGGGATAAAAACAAGGCTTAGCAAGATCAAACTTAATATAATAAAAAAGAAACCGCTTTGACTCCATACTTTCAATGGAATTTTATAAACAACATACAGTGCCATAAACCCGATACAAACATAGATCAGTTGTCGCCAAAAATAATACAAAGGATTGCCGGTTAATTGATCAGCTGTTGACACCGAAGATGAACCAACCATAACCAGCCCTAATAAAGACAAACAGACAACGGCAAACATTAACGGTCCATCAAACAATACAACCTGCTTGCTCGCACTCGATGCACGAGGCTTTACTGTTTTAGTTGATGATACATAATTAGCTTGTAGAGCAGACATTAGCTTTCCAGCCTTTTCACAGCGTTTATAAAAGATTGGCCACGCTGCATATAATTATCAAATTGATCAAAACTGGCACATGCAGGAGAAAATAAAACAACATCGCCAAACGATAATGATTGTGCAACAATCTCAACGGATTCATTAAGATTATCTACCATCTCAATACGGGCTGTTGTGTCAATCTCGATACCTGTGCGAATTAAATCTGCATCTTCACCAAAAATAACAATCGTTTTTACATTACTCGTTATTGCCGGAGTAAGTTCTTTAAAATCCTGTCCCTTAGCCTGACCACCTAGAATTAAATGGATATCATTATTAGAAAAACCATTTAATGCCGCACAAGTTGCAGCAATATTTGTTGCCTTCGAATCATTTATCCATGTTGCACCCGCATAGTGACTAACGCGTTGGCTACGATGTTCTAAACCTGTAAAAGAAGCAATAACCTTGCTTATTGCTTTTAAATTAATACCAAAAGTTGAACACAAGCTAACGGCTGCGAGAATATTCTGCTTATTATGCTGACCAACAAGCTGAATATCTGAAATATCGACTATCGCATGACCTTTATGGAAAACGCATTCATGCCCACTATATTCTTCTGTATCAATATCAATATAAAAATCAGCTTTATCTCCAACTATGCTAAATGAAATTTTATTTGTATTATGCGTAGCACAGAATTTAACAACCCCTTCATCATCATTGTTAACAATAATATTCTCTGAATTTAATAATATTTTTTTCTTTGCGTTACAATATCCCTGGAACGATTCATAACGATCCAGATGATCTTCTGTTAAATTCAAAATAACACTGGCATGAGATTTTAAACTAAGCGTCGTTTCAAGCTGAAAACTTGATAATTCCAGTACATAACAATCTGTTTCAGCATCACTTTCTAATAAATCCAGACATGGCACACCAATATTGCCACCGACTTTAGCAACAAATTTTACAGCGTTTAAAATTTCCCCGACCAGTGTTGTTACCGTACTTTTACCATTTGAGCCTGTTATTGCAATAATAGGTTTTTCAGTCAAACGACAGAATAATTCAACATCACCAATAACTTCTTTGCCTTGCTTGATTGCCGATTGTACGAAAGGTTCTGTAAGTGGCACACCGGGACTAACAATCAAAATATCGGCAACATTAAAATTTTCTGCCTTAAAATCACCGCCAATAATATCAATACCGTGATGTAAGCCAGATAAATTCTGCCGACTGTCAACAATAACAAAATCAAGTCCATGTCGTTTTAAAAAATTAGCACACGATAATCCTGTAGAACCTGCACCAACAATGAGGATCTTTTTATTCTGCCAGTCGTGTTTTAAATCAACAATTTTCATTTTTTCACTATCATTACTCAACATTAATTTTTTAATCGCCAACATCGCTATCGCGCTTTCAACATTGCTAAACCAACTAATACCAATATGACCGTGATAATCCAGAAGCGCACAATAACCCTTGGTTCAGGCCAACCTTTTAATTCAAAATGATGGTGCAAAGGAGCCATACGAAAAATTCTCTTGCCGGTTAATTTAAAGGAAGCAACTTGCAAAATGACTGACAATGTTTCAACAACAAACACCCCGCCCATTACAAATAAAATCAATTCCTGTCTGACCAGAACAGCGATAATTCCTAATGCGGCGCCCAGTGCTAATGCGCCAACATCCCCCATAAAAACCTGTGCAGGGTAAGTGTTAAACCAGAGAAAACCTAAACCAGCGCCAACAATTGAGCCACAGAATATAACCAGTTCACCTGCACCCGATATATAGGGCATTGATAAATAATTTGCATATTCAGTATGGCCGGTTAAATAAGCAATAATACCTAAAGCACCAGCCACCATGACTGTTGGCAAAATAGCCAGGCCATCCAGCCCATCAGTTAAATTAACAGCATTACTAGAACCAACAATGACAAGATAGGTAATACCAACAAATGAAAAGAAACCAAGCTGAATCGTCATATCCTTAAAAACTGGAACAATAAACTGCGTTTCAAGCTGGCTACCTGTTTTATATAAGTAAACAGCAACAACTAAAGCAACAACCGATTGCCAAAAATATTTATAACGTGACGCTAAACCTTTGGGGTCACATTTAACCAGTTTTTTATAATCATCAACCCAACCAATAACGCCATACGCAAAGGTAACCAGCAATACAACCCATACATAGCGACTTGTTAAATCTGACCACAGCAAGGTACTGATACCAATAGCAACCAGAATTAATGCGCCTCCCATAGTCGGCGTACCCGATTTAATTAAATGTGTTTCAGGTCCGTCCTCTCTAATTGGTTGACCAATATTATAACGCGTCAAACGCGCAATCATTGTTGGCCCGATAATAAGTGAAATACTCAATGCCGTTATAACGCCCAGAATCGAACGAACCGTTAAATAATTAAAGAAATTAAAGCCGCTGTATATTTCCTGCAGATGTTGGGTTAAAGCATATAACATTTATTGCCCTCCCAATTTTGCTGAAGCAATACAAACTGCATTGACAATTTTTTCCATTTGCATAAGACGCGAACCTTTTACCAGAACAATATCACCCGGTTTAAGGTTTACTCTCAACTGCTCAATCAATTCCCTGTGTGTTATAAAATGTTCTGAGCTTGCTTCACTATTCAGGTTTAAATATATTGCGCTCGTATTCGAACTGTTTTCACCTAGTGTGTATAAAAATTCAACCTGTGCCTGCAACAATATTCCGGCAACATCTTTATGCAGACGAACCGTATCCTCCCCAAGTTCACCCATATCCCCCAAAACCACATGATAGCGGCCACTATATTGTCTACCTGCAAAATCCTTGATGGCATTAACGGCTGCTTCTAAAGAAGATGGATTAGCATTGTATGTATCATCAATAACAATGCTACGATTAATTCCCTGTTTCTGTTCCAGGCGACCTGCCACTGGCTTTATCGTTTCAAGTGCATGCTTAATACTTTTAAAATCTATATTAAGAGCAACAGAAGCTGCTATTGCAGCAAGTGCATTAAGCACATTATGTTTGCCTAATAGAGGTAATTTTAAATCAAATTTATCGCTACCGTTTACACGAACAGTTAAGACATTATTATTACGAACGTAAGTAACATCCGCTGCTTCGCTTGCACCAAAACTTATAATTCTTTTATTCCCAAGCAAGCCCTTCCAGTAAGCAAACTTATCATCATCATGGTTTAAAATAGCAATGCCACTATCATCTAAACCTTCAAAAATTTCACCTTTTGCTTTTGCAACGCCATCCAGACTTCCAAAACCTTCGAGATGTGCCGCTGCTGCATTTGTAATAATGGCAACATCAGGTTTAACCAGTTGCGTTAAGTAAGATATCTCAGACTGATGATTTGCACCCATTTCAATTACAGCACTGTCATGTTCAGTAGTTAAGCGATATAAAGTAAGCGGCACACCAATTTCATTATTAAAATTACCTTTAGTTGCCAGCACATTACCTTGTGTTGCAAGAATGGCAGATAACATTTCCTTAACGGTTGTTTTGCCATTACTACCGGTTACGGCGACAACAGGATAAGTAAATTTTTGCCGCCAGGCACTCGCAAGTTTGCCTAAGGCAATGCGTGTATCATCAACAATAAGCGCAGGTTTAACGCCGCCTATTTCATGGTCGAGTATATATGCGGCCGCCCCCCGATCAGCGGCGTGCGAAATAAAATCATGCGCATCAAAATTATCACCTTTTAAAGCAACAAATAATTCACCTTGTTTTATTGTTCTGCTATCAGTATTCACACCACGTACAACGAATTCACCAGCAGACGAAGCATCGCCATCAAGACGTGCTCCGGTCGCTTTTCTAATTTCATTTAGTGTCATTGTAAACATTGTTTGCGAATATCCTGATTTAACCGCTACTGCTATCATTACTACTTACTCATGAATTTTTTAACAACGGACGCATCATTAAATTTAATTTTTTTACTACCAATTATCTGATAGTTCTCATGTCCTTTACCCGCCACAAGAACACTGCCATGTAGGTCGGTCTTGCTTATAGCGGTATTAATAGCCTTTTCTCTATCAAGTTCAATATGTACTTTTTTCTGATCTTTAATACCAGACATAATCTGTCTAATAATTTCTGCTGCATCTTCGCCCCGTGGGTTATCATTGGTCAGCACTATATTCATTGCGTAACGTTCTGCCACGGCACCCATTTTTTTTCGTTTAGCTTTATCGCGCTCACCGCCACAACCAAAGACGCAAGTTAAATTTTCACCACATTTTGTGACTAAGGTTTTTAATGCTTTTTCCAATGCATCCGGGGTGTGCGCATAATCGATAATAACAACAGGAAAACCATCGGCCAGAATCTTTTGCATTCGCCCTGCAACCGACTGTATTTTTTCAACGCTTTGCGCTATCTCTTCAAGTGAATATTTTATTGATCTTAAATATGCGCATACTGCGAGTAAATTACTTACGTTAAAATCACCTATAAGCTTTGAACGAATAGCGATACATCCATCGGCAACATTTAAAATAAAATCCGTTGCATCACGCTCATATTTAATATTTGAAGCAAAAACATCTGCTTTTTTATTTACATCTAGACTATAGGTAATAATATTTTTATCCCTTACTGCATTCACAACAGCAATGCCATAGGGATCGTCAAGGTTAATAATCGCCGTTTTTAATGATGAACGCTGAAAAAGTTTCAGCTTCTCGTTAAAATACGCTTGCATCGTAGCATGATAATCAAGATGGTCTTGCGTTAAGTTGGTGAAAATAGCAGTATCAATATTGACCCCATCAACTCTACCTTGCGCTAATGCATGTGACGAAACTTCTATAGCAGCATAACGAACGTCGTGTTCGACAAAATTTGCAAGTGTTTTATGTACACTTAATACATCCGGCGTGGTATGTGTACCAGATAATATATTAGGGTAAATGCCTGTGCCCAGTGTTCCGATTAATCCACATTTTTTTTCAGTTCCTAAAGCCTGCGCAATATAATTTACACACGATGTTTTTCCATTTGTGCCGGTTACCGCGACAATATCAAGCAACTCAGAAGCGGCATTATAGAAATACGTAACGAGTTCCGATAAATTTTCTTTTAAGTTTGTAACCGCTATGAGTGGAATTTTATTTTTTGCAGCTGACCATGCAAACGAAATAGTATCTTCAGGGGCATCCCATAGAACGGCTGAGGCACCTGCGTCTATAGCCGATTCTATATAGTCAGCACCATTAACTCGCTCACCTTGAATCGCTAAAAATAAATCGCCCGGCTGTATTTGGCGACTATCAATTGCTAAATCTCGTATGGCAACATCATATTCGTCAGGAAGTAACATAACGTTACTTAAAACAGCGCTTAGTGTTTTATGCTGTGGTTGTTGTATCGCAGCCATCATCTTCCCGCCATACCTGTTGCCATTACCGTAGAAGGAACAGATGCATATTTCAAATTACTATTAATTGCATCAGGTGCGATATCCAAAATTCTTAAGGCACCGGCCATAACCTTTGCAAATACAGGTGCAGCAACTTCGCCACCATAATACACACCATTATTAGGCTCATCGACTGTTACCACCATCACCATTCTTGGATTACTCGCAGGAACGATACCGGCAAAAATAGACAGGTATTTCTTATCACTGTATCCGTTGATTGTTATTTTTTTAACCGTGCCCGTTTTGCCTGCAACGCGATAGCCTTGAATAGCTGCCCGGCTTCCAGTACCTTCTTTACTAATAACCGACTCCATCATGGTAATAATTTGCCGTGATGTGCTTTCAGCTAAAACCGCTTCTGCCTCTACGTCATTATCAACCCGTATAAAGGTAATAGGTACTCGCCTACCTTTGTTTGCAATTACTGCATAGGCACGTGCAAGCTGCAGTGTCGTAACCGACAAACCATATCCATAAGATAATGTTGCTCGTTCAATTTTCTGTTTGTCGGTAATAGGGTTGACTAAACCATTTACTTCGCCGGGAAAACCACTATTACTACTTGAACCAAAGCCAACACTATTGTGCATTCGTGTAATTTGGCTTGCAGGTATAGACAATGCCACCTTGCTCATACCCACATTGCTCGATTTTTGAATAATACGTGTTAAATCAATAACACCATAGTTACGATGATCGCGAATTAAATTTGAACCAATCCGTAATGTACCCGGCGTGGTGTCCACCTTAGTTGTTGGTAAAAACAGTCCAGACTCTAAAGCAGCGGCAACGGTAAAAGGTTTTATTGTTGAGCCTGGTTCATAAATATCCGTAACGGCACGGTTTCTAAAATTTTTGCTTTTTAAATTCTTTCTATTATTCGGGTTATATGATGGCTGATTGACCATAGCCAATACTTCACCTGTTTTAATATTCAGAATAACGGCCGAGCCTGACTTTGCTTTATGTTTATAAACTGCTTTTTTTAATTCACGATAGGTTAAATATTGTAAGCGCCTGTCGATACTCAATACCAAATCTTTACCTGGCTTTGCTTGCTTGATCAAATCAACATGCTTAACAACCCGTCCTAGTCTGTCGATTAGCACTTTTTTTAAACCAGGCGTACCTTTTAGCCATTTATCGTATGCCAACTCCAAACCTTCCTGACCGGTATCATCAATATTTGTAAATCCAATCACATGCGATGCGACCTCACCTGCAGGATAATAACGACGGTACTCACGTTGCATTGAAACACCAACAAGTCCTAAAGCCATAATTTTCCCAGCTATTTCTGGGGTTATACCTCGTTTTATATACACAAAATTTCGTTTCTTTCGTTGCATAACCAGGCGGGTTAAGCTTGAAACTTTCATCTGTAATATTTTTGCCAGCTTCGGCCACTGAGCCTGTACGGTTAAAAATTCTTTGGGTTCAACCCATACTGAACTGACCGGTGTACTGAGTGCTAGAGGTTCGCCATTTCTGTCGGTAATCATGCCACGATGGGTTGCAATCGGAATTGTACGTATATGACGCGCAACGCCCTCACCCTGTAAAAAAGCATGATCAAGAATATGTAAATCAAACGCACGCCATACAAGTGCAATAACACTTAAAACAATAAGTGCAACAACCACAAACATGCGGTAATACTTAACGGGGGTGTGCAGTGTGACACTCATAATCTAATAATCACCGTATCGTCATATTCAACATTACGCATATGCAATTTGTCAGTTGCGATTTTTTCTATGCGGCTATCCGTTGCCCAGGTACTTTGTTCTAACTGCAACTGGCCCCATTCAATATTCATTTTGTCTCGTTGAGAAACTAAATTATCAAGTTTAACAAATAACAATCGATTATTATGTTTGCTATAAACAACAAACATAGCGGACGTTAGGACAGCAAGTATTAACAAGCCATTAATGAGTTTTAATTTATCACTCAATAATTGTATGAATATTTGCTGCATGACTAAACTCTTATTGCTATGCGCATAACAGCACTGCGCGAACGTATGTTTTGTTTGACTTCTTCTGCTGATGCTTTAATTACTTTGCCAATACGTTTTAATTTTGAATTTACCTGTACATGCATAACCGGCAAATCAATCGGTAATTGCTCACCTCTTTCCATCTTACGAATAAAGTGTTTTACAATACGGTCTTCAAGCGAATGAAAACTGATAACCACTAAATGCCCACCCGGCTTTAAAACATTAACTGCCTGTTGCAGGCACTGTTCTAAATCATCAAGTTCGCTATTAATAAAAATTCTTATCGCCTGAAAACTCCGTGTAGAAGGATCCTTGCCTTTTTCCCATTTAGGGTTAGCAGCCGCAACAATAGATGCGAGCTGTTTGGTTGTTTCTATTGGTGCGTCTTCTCTCGCATTGATAATGGCGCGAGCAATCCGTTTAGCAAAACGTTCTTCACCGTATTCTTTTAATACTTTTGCAATATCCGCTTCACCGGCATTGGCTAACCATTGTGCTGCACTCATGCCTTGATCTGGATTCATTCGCATATCCAGTGGGCCATCATTTTGAAAACTAAAACCACGGGCTGCGTCATCTATTTGTGGTGAAGACACGCCTAAATCCAGTAGCACACCATCGACATCACCTTGCCAACCGCGTTCTGTCACCACAGCTTCTAACTTGGCAAACGATGTTTGTGAAATAGAAAATCGTTTATCCTCAGCAAATTCCTCATCAGCGGTTTGAATCGCAAGAGGATCTTTGTCGAATGCAAGTAATTGTCCTTCTGCACTCAGTTGTTGCAGAATTAACCGACTATGACCACCTCGCCCAAAAGTGCCGTCAACATAACGCCCAGCCGCATCAATATTTAAAGCTTGAACCGCTTCATTAAGTAAAACCGTTTGATGGGCTAATGCGTCACTCATAATGAGATGTTCCCTAGCTCAGCCGATAATTCAGCCGTATCGGTTTCGTTTAACCAGTTATCACGTTGTTCGTTCCATATTTGCTCGTCCCAAATTTCGAACTTTTTGCCCTGGCCGATGAGTGTGACTCTTTTTTCCAAATTAACCCGTTCCCGTAACAGAGGTGGTAGCAGGATCCGACCACTATTATCAAACTCACATTCGGAAGCATGGCCAATAAGCAAGCGCTGTAATTTACGTGTTTGCGGATCGATATTTGGTAAACGAACAAGTAGACGTTCAATTTCTTCCCAGGCAGGGAGGGGATATAGCAATAAACAAGGATCATTTAGATCCAACGTCACCACTAGCTGGCCACTGCATTGTGCAGTCAGCTTTTCCCGATACCGACTGGGCATAGCCATACGCCCTTTCGCATCAAGGTTAAGTGTGTTGACACCTCTAAACAATTTCGAGCTCCTGAGTGATCAAGTCAGTTAATGTGATCCAATATTACCCACTTGGATCCACTTTTATACACTATAGAGAGCAAATCGGCACAAAGCAAGTGATGCGATACACAAAACATAAAAACTTTCTTGTAGGACAAGGACTTAGGAGAGGCTTACAGATAGATCGATTAAATTTTGAGCATTTTTTGTAAAATATAAATATATAAATATCAATAAGTTACATATGCTTATTAAAGTGAAAATTCAAGATTATGGTTAAATAACGAGCAAAATAAGGCGGAGTTAGCCGATAAGCCGGGTTCTGTCGTGAGCAATCATTCATCTGGTTACACGTTGCCGTGCAACTCAAGCAACCTACCCAGAAACCATACGGGCCGCATGTTTCCACTTAAAAAGCGGAATGTTTCTCTATTTGGTCTTGCTCCAGGTGGGGTTTTCCCTGCCACCTATGTTGCCATAAGCGCGGTGCGCTCTTACCGCACCATTTCACCCTTACCATTATATAAATATAATGGCGGTATATTTTCTGTGGCACTTTCCGTCGGCTCGCGCCGCCCAGACGTTATCTGGCACCCTGCCCTGTGGAGCCCGGACTTTCCTCCGGTATTTAGCGAACTAAATACCCGCGATTGCCTAGCTAACTCCTAAAACCATTTTCGCAGAACAATAAACTTAAAGCTAGTGCTTAATTTATAAGCAAGATCTTTAATCATGCTAACCGTCATAGATTACTCAGCATTATTTTGTTAAATTCTTATTTTGATTAATTCAAGCAAAGCACGACCAGGGAAGGCACAAAACCATGCAACAAAATCAGAACTCCTTAGACCTCAATCAGCAAACCAGAATTCCAACAAAAGGTAAGGAAACAATAAAAATACGCTTTAGTATTTTTTTTGACGGTACCTTAAATAACAAAACCAACCTCGAGCAACGTTTACTCGCATCCCCCGACAACAAGCTCACCAACGAAGAACGCAAAGCGGCGGCTGAGTTAACCCAAAAAACGTCAACTAAAGATATAAAAAAAGCCAGTGAACTTTACAAAAGATACGGTGCTAAAAAAAAGGGCAAAGATAATAGTTACGAAGGCTATTACACCAATGTTGCTATTATGGAAAAATATGTCGAGTCGGCCAAAAATTCTATCTACAAACTGAACCTACAAACCTATATAGAAGGCGTGGGCAGCCTTGATAAAGCAAAAGATCAGCGTGCCGGTTTTGCCTTTGCTATCTGGCATTCGGGTCTTATTGCGAAGGTTAAAAGTGGTCTAAGTAATGTAGTCACCTTGATTCGTGAAAATCATACTGACAAAAGTATTATTATCGATGAAATCACCTTAGATATTTTTGGCTTTAGCCGAGGTGCAGCCGCAGCACGCAGCTTTATTTTTGAAGCCTTACACGGCGAAATGGCTATCGATAAACAACTTAAGGAAGACGGCTACCAACTGCAACCCCGCTCGGTTAAGAGCTGCTTTGTTGGCCTTTACGATACCGTTTCAAGTTATGGAATTTTTAAAACCTGGCTGGATATTGGCGAGTCGAATACCCGAACGCTCAAACTCGATTCCATTGCTTACGCTAAACAAGTCATACAGCTGGCCGCCGCCGACGAACACCGTGAATATTTTTCACTGGACGATGCTAATAAGGAAATAACCGATTTGATTTCCTCAGGACGCTATCGAAAGGATGAGTTATTTTTTGAACATACCCTAGGCTATGAGGGAGACGAAGGCGATGATTCTTCGATTATTCAAGTCGAAAAGAAAAACCTCAGCAATAAATACAGTCGGATACCATTGAACTTAATGGTGGGGTATGCGAGAAAGCAGAATGTTAAATTACTAAGTCAGTTAGAAGATGATGAATCTATTCCTGAAGAACTTAGTCAGGTCAAGCAACGAATTGACCAATATATAGCGACAACGAACAATTCTGAAGCCAAACATTGGCATCATAATAACGAAGCCTGGCTACGTGAACTACGGCACGACTATCTTCATTTTTCAGCGCGTTATACCCTAGGCCACACGCCACGCTATTATGAAGGCAAACGCGCCCGACTAACCATTCAAGGCTAACCACGTTGAGCAAAAAACCTATTCAATTACCCGGCATTATCATTTTTAGCCTACTCTTCACATTCGGAGCAACTAGCATGGCTGGCATTCACATTATAAAAAAAACCAACAACGCAACCCAAACAAAATTTGACTGGCAGGCCAGCGAAAGCGGCCCCTTCCACTACCCAGTGCAAATCACCACGGGCACCTTTTATTCACC
>VAPM010032746.1_pt1 | contig 38619 bp, 36 predicted proteins | sample 3395091 | NCBI WGS metagenome assembly VAPM01 (sample SAMN08290445, study PRJNA428436) | hydrothermal vent metagenome | isolation source: Deep-sea hydrothermal vent chimney 3 | place: Pacific Ocean: Juan De Fuca Ridge
ATCATTCCTGTGATTTTCACAAAACCTCCCAAAGGAATTGCGCCGATTGAGTAAACCGTCTCACCATATTTGAACCCAAATATTTTTGGAGGAAAGCCAATAGAAAACTGTTCTACCTTCATGCCAAAAAACTTAGCGGCCACCATATGCCCACCTTCGTGCAATCCTACCAATATAGACAACGCCAAAATCAGCTGCCCAACCATCACTATTATATCTAATGTACCGCCCATTTATTTATTATTTCTTTAGCTTTTATTCTTGTTTCTTGATCTGTATTTATAAAATCTTCTATTGCCGGATTTTCCAGAAAAGAGATATTTCCCATGCATTCATCTACCACCTCAGATATCTCCAGAAATCCAATCTTATCTTTCAAAAAAGCATCTACTGCAATTTCATTGGATGCATTAAGAATACAAGGCAAATTCCCTCCTTTTTCCAATGCTTGATATGCCAATGATAAATTATTGAATGTCTCTAAGTCCGGTTGTTCAAATGTCAAGGCTGGATAATCTAAGAAATTAAATCTCGGGAAATCAGACTTCAATCTTACCGGATAGCTCAAGGCATATTGAATTGGCAATCGCATATCCGGCAATCCCATCTGTGCTTTTATCGAACCATCTTCAAATTGAACCATCGAATGAATAATGGATTGCGGATGAACCACAACTTCAATTTGATCATTACTTAAGCCAAATAACCACTTTGCTTCAATGACCTCAAGGCCCTTATTCATCATGGTTGCTGAATCGATGGTGACTTTTGCACCCATTTCCCAATTTGGATGTTTAAGCGCCTGCTCTGCCTTCACATAAATCAACTCATCCCGGGTCTTCCCTCTAAACGGCCCTCCGGAAGCAGTAAGTATTATTTTTTCAATTTTATGTTGAAAGTCGCCAACCAAACATTGAAATATCGCCGAATGCTCTGAATCGACCGGATAAATATTTATACCTTTTTCTTTGGCTGTTTTGGTGATTAAGTCGCCAGCAATTACCAAAGTTTCTTTATTAGCCAAAGCAATCTGCTTACCGGATTCTATAGCTCGCAATGTTGGTTTAAGGCCCGAAAATCCAACCAGAGCCGTCAACACCAAATCTATGGTGTCCATTTCTACAATTGAAATAAGAGACTTTTCACCAGAGTAAACTTTTATATCGAGTTTATCGAGCGCATTAAAAACGTATTTGTACAAATTATCATTCCCAATTACAACGGCATTTGGTTTAAATTGATTTGCCTGCTGAATGAGAAGGTCTGCATTATTGTTGCATGTAAGTACCTCTACTTCGAAAGACTCTGGATTTTTCTCAATAACATCAAGGGCTTGAGTGCCTATTGATCCTGTGCTACCAAGAATAGCAATATGTTTTTTAGTCTGACTCAGAACGATTTATATTTGAAAATAAGCCCGCAAAAATAATGATTATAATTGATATGATCTAAGTTGATCTGCTATTTGTCGATCGTTAGAGAGTCTGGGTACTTTATTTTGCCCACCAAGTTTTCCTTTCGATTTCATATAATCTCTGAACGCATCTTTTTTGAGAGGTATTATTTTCAATGGCTGCAATATCTTACCCACGATTAAATCTTCGTAGTATGCATTTAGTTTTTGCAATGTATTATCAATCTCCGTTTCAAAAAGTTTCATATCGGTCGGAGGAGTTGAAAATTCGATATACCATTCATGAAGTGGTAGCCCTTCTCGGGGGGTTACTTGTGGTGCAACTGTAAATTCTATCGTTTCCACTTCTGTGAATTTCTCAGTTGCATGTTTCATTGCTTTCTCAACTTCTTCAGCAATCACATGCTCGCCAAAGGCAGATATAAAATGTTTTATCCTGCCCGTAACAACCACACGGTATGGATTTTTATTGACAAATTTTACCGTGTCTTCTATTGAGTATCCCCACAGCCCAGCATTGCTATTGATAATCACAGCATAATTGACGCCGGTCTCTACTTCTTCGATGGTGAGCCTTGTAGGGTTTTCGTTGAAATATTCGGTTGTAGGAATAAATTCAAAGAATATTCCTGAGTTGAGCAATAGCAACAATCCTTCTTCTTGCTGCGAATCTTGATAAGCGATAAATCCTTCGGAAGCCGGGTATGTTTCAATGGAATCTATGGTCCTACCGATGGTGTCAAACAACTTAGCCCGATAGGGTTCGAAATTTACTCCTCCATAAATAAACATCGAAAAATCAGGAAACGCATCTTTTATTGGCTTCCCGGTCCGCTCCACGATTCTATCAAAATACATTTGCACCCATGGCGGAATACCGGATATCAGAGACATTTTCTGATCTATGGTCTCGTCAATTATTTTCTCCAATTTTTGCTCCCAGTCTTCAATACAATTGGTGTCGTAGCTGGGCATCTGGTTGGTTCTCAAATATGCGGGTACATGATGATTGACAATGCCTGATAGTCTGCCAGTATGAATTCCTGCTTGCTGCCCAAGAACTGGACTGCCCGATAAAAATATAAGTTTGTTATCAATAAACTCGGCCTTACCCGTTTCATGGATATAACTCAAAATAGCATCTCGTGCGCTATTCATATGATTTGGAATAGAATCTTTGGTTATTGGAATATACTTAGTGCCTGATGTTGTACCCGATGTCTTGGCAAAATATACTGGTTTCCCAGGCCAAAGTACACTTTCTTTTCCATCCAGAATCATCTTTACATAAGGCGATAGTGCTTCATAATCTCTTATTGGCACACGGTCGATAAACTCTTTATGGGTTTTGATACCTTTAAAATCATGATCAACACCAAAAATAGTTTTGCTAGCTTTTGATATAATTGAATTAAAAACTTTTTGCTGCGATGCACCTGGTTTTGAAGACCATTTTTTTTGTTGTCGAACGATATGTGCTGCAAATGGTTTGCTTAGTAGTGATCTGATACCCATAGAGCAAAGGTAAAAATTATATCAATTATGCTCTATTTTTTTATTTTACTAAAGCATGGATTTTTTGCACAGTTTTTGAAATCAAATAAAGTACATTTAATACTGACAAAATTTCATTCATCATGAAAAAGACAATTTCAATAATACTCATGGCATTTATTTCAGGATTAGGTGGGTCTTGGGTTTACAATAACTATTTGTCAAACCACCATGTCGAGAACAATTCAATGCCTATTCCGAAAGGGGTTAGTGAAACTTTCATGGCAAAACATCCAATATATCCAGCCTCAACTGTTGAGTCAAGAACCTTAGATATTCGACCTTCTGCTTCCATGCTAAAGCCAGCCGATTTTATTCTGGCTTCAAAAATTTCTACAAAAAGCGTTGTTTATATCAAGACCATTTCACAAAACAGATATGGAAGCACCTGGAGGGATTGGTTTTTTAATGGTGGAGTTGGCCAGTCGATCAGTAGTGGGTCTGGCGTCATTTACAGCAACGATGGGTACATAATCACCAACAATCACGTGATCAATAATGCTGATAAAATTGAAGTGATCATTGGCAAAAAGGCTTTCGAGGCAAGTTTAGTGGGCGCTGATCCTTCCTCAGATCTGGCAGTACTGAAAGTAGAAACAAAAGGGATATCTGCAATAAAATTGGGGCGTTCGAAAAATGTGCAAGTTGGTGAATGGGTACTTGCGGTTGGCAACCCATTTAATCTTACCTCTACTGTAACAGCCGGAATCGTGAGCGCCAAGGGAAGGGAGCTTAATATCATGAAATCTATTTTTCCTCTCGAATCTTTTATCCAGACAGATGCAGCCATCAATCCTGGAAATAGTGGCGGTGCATTGGTGAACCTTGATGGTGAATTGATTGGCATAAATACTGCCATTTTGTCCAAGACAGGTTCTTATGCCGGGTATGGTTTTGCGGTGCCTTCAGATATTGTAAAAAAAGTGGTCGATGACCTAATAAAATATGGCGAAGTACAGAAAGCATTTTTCGGTGCAGAAGCCATGGACATCAATTCTGAAATCGCGAAAAAAATAGAAACAGATGATCTTTCCGGTGTGGTATTGAGCTATGTTCAAGAAGATGGTGCTGCCTCCAAAATTGGCATGAAAAAAGGAGACATCGTGCTTAAAATAGACAATGAGTTGCTCAATAGCAGAAGCGAGTTCGAGGAGATACTGAGCTACCATTCGCCGGGCGACAAAATAAACGTCGTATATAAGCGAAAGCAAAAAATCATAAACAATTCAATAATTCTGACCAACAAGGAAGGCACTACTGAATTACTAAAAAAGGAAGTTTTCACTTCAAGAACTCTGGGAGCAGATTTGGAGAAGGTTTCGAAGGTAGAGCGCAATTTGTTAAACATCGAACACGGCGTTCGTATTTTGAAAGTCAGGAATGGATTGATCAGGCAGATGGATATTCCCGAAGGTTTTATTGTTACCTACATCAATAAAGTACCGATCAAAGATGCGGAGACATTAACTGATATTCTCACAAAGATTCGAGGGCGTGTATATGTAGAAGGAATAAGCAAAAGGGGCAGAAAGCAGTATTTTAGATATTATTTTTAGTTGTTGATTTATCCATACATAACCCAGGAAACAGACATCTTCCTGCTTACTGGAATATAGAATGAGTTTGGTTGTTGCCTATTTTACAGGTTCTTGACAGGGGTCTGAAAAATTCAATTTTCTAATATCACTAATCGTCACTCAGTTTCGGGTTATTTTTATGACGATCGGCATCTCGTAAATTTTTCTTCTCTAGGTTTCTTTTAAAGGCCGCTGTAAGGTCCACTCCGGTTTGGTTGGCAAGGCAGATTAAAACCCAAAGCACATCTGCCAATTCATCTTCAAGATTCACATCTTCGTCTGATGCTTTAAAGGATTGCTCTCCGTATTTTCTGGCAATAATTCTGGCGACTTCGCCTACCTCCTCAGTGAGCATGGCCATATTGGTCAATTCATTAAAGTACCTCACTCCTACTGTTTTTATCCAGTTGTCAACCAATTTTTGAGCTTCTTTTATTTCCATATCTTATTGTTTTTATAGCTAATTTTATACAAACCTTACCCGCTGTAGGAACAAACGGCTCTATTATTATTTCTTGTCTTTGGTATCGATAATGATAGTTACCGGACCATTATTGCACAACGAAACCTGCATCATTGCCCCAAATTTTCCCGATTGAATTTCCCTCCCCAAATCTGATTTTAATGCATCCTTAAACTTCTCGTAAAGAGGAATCGAAATCTCAGGCCTGGCTGCTTTGATGTATGAAGGCCGATTGCCTTTTTTTGTAGAAGCATGAAGGGTAAATTGACTTACAAGCAAAATATCTCCTTCAATATCTACAAGGCTCTTATTCATGACTCCATGGTCGTCGTCAAATATTCTCAGTTTGATAATTTTATTTGACAACCAGTTTATATCTTCTTCACCATCTTCAGCCTCGATACCTAATAAAACCATAATCCCAACACCTATTTTACCGGATATCTGGTTTTCAATTTCTACTTTTGCTTCAGATACTCTTTGTATTACTGCTATCACATTTTTAACTTTAGCCTGAATAATTTGATAAATATCCGAAAATGAAAACAAAAATCTCATTATTGAAATAATCCTTTACTATTGACTTCCATCAAATTCATAAAATACCACAAACTAAACCTTTTAGTTGTTATCCTCGGATTGGTGATTGCATGCACCTACCATACTTTTCAACAGCCGAATAACTTTAGGGAAAGTGAGCTTTCTGACGCCATTGAGTATGAGAAAATTTATAATTATTTTAACGGCAATACTGAAAATTATCAGGTGAGGTATGGCATTCACAATCGTATAATTATTCCATATTTAGCAGCATTATTTTCAGGAAACAATCCGGAAACAAGCTTTTCTGTCATCAATACTTTTTGTGCTTTATTATCTCTACTTGCTATTTTCTATTTAATGAGAAGTTATCAAGTCAGGCCTCTCATTATTTTTCTCACGTTGTGCTACTTTTCATTCCATTGGGTTGGTCCGTTTCGTCAAAATGCCATTTCTCCACTAAATGTCGATATGGGTGTTTACCTTTTTGAGGTGCTATTTTTATTGCTTTTTATCAAAAGAAAATATCTTGGATTGCTTATCATTTCACCAATTGCCATTGCTACAAAGGAAATTTTTCTGGCCTATTTGGTGGTATTTTTCATTGTTGGTATTTCCTGGAAGTTTCTTCAGCGAGACAAAAAAATATCCGTCCCCTGGATATTTTGCATTCTTCTCACTGGGATTATTACTAAGCTTTTGCTGAACCACTTCTTCCCTTCTGTTTCTCCAGGAAGAAATTCTGTAATTGTATTGGCATTTCATGCCAGAGAGATGTTGCTACATCCCGATCATTTATTGAGGTGGGTTCTTGGTCTTTTTGCAGCTTTTGGTGCGTTTTTATTTTTGCTGGATAAAAGAGGTATAAATACAAATTCTATTTCCGACAATGAAATATGGCTACACAGCATGACGTTGGCGGCATTGGCATTGAGCGCTTTTGGAGGAATGGATTATACCAGATTGATATTTTTAGGGTTCCCATTTATAATGTTGTCCATCATCTTGTTAAGCAAACCTACTAATATTGAATTCCTAATTGTGTTTATTATATCCATGATTATCACAAGATTTTGGATAATACTTCCCGATCCATCATCCGATCTTTCGTTATACAATTTATGGATGCCAGAATACGCTGACACGAACCATCTTTGGATATGGACGATAGTTGCTATTTCCTGTTTTTTGTTAACGATAATTGCAAGGAGATTTTATTCAGTTAGGGATTGACCGTACTTCATAATGTCACCGGAAGGAAATATTGCAATACCTTGCCTGGATTCCAAGGATATTGATACCATCGCATTTGCGACTATCCTTGCCTCAATGGATCGATATTTTTTAAATTTCCCTAACAACAGCGGATTGATTATTTTTAATAGCACGGCTCCAATACGCTCTCCCAGGCGAGATTCTTTTCGCTCTCCAATCAATAAGGAAGGTTGAAAAATATTAATACCCTGACCAGCGTGCTTATTGCCTCCTCAATTTCGCCTTTAACTTTATTATAAAAAACTCCAGATCGAGCATTTGCCCCCAATGCAGTAATGATATTGAATTGCTCGCTTTTATTTCCCGCCATCATTTTTGCGAGTTCTAAAGGATATGTAAAATCAACCTTAATAAATTGTTCCCTGGAGCCTGCCTTTTTGATTGTTGTACCAAGACAACAAAATACAACATTGGCCCCGATTAAATCTGAATAATCATTTAGACAATCATAGTCAACTTCAATAATACTGGCATTGGCGTTTTTGTAATTACTACCCTTTCTGATAAGTACTTTTACTTCTTTATAATAATTTTCTTCGATCAAAAGGTCAACCAGATGTGAGCCAACCAATCCGGATCCTCCAGCTACTAAGGCTATTTTTGACATTGTGAATTAAGGTAAATGGTCATCAGGAATTTTTTTTATTGCGCAGATTGCTCAAAATCCAGGAAGGCTGTTATGTCTTCATTTATGCTACCAAATACCAAAAACAAAATTGTAATATCATCTGCAAGACCAGTGATTGGGATAAAATCCGGAATTAAATCCAGCGGCATCATAAAATAGATCAAAGACCCAACAATCATCATGAGTGATTTCCATGGGATTTGACGATACTCTCCATTGATATATGCCCTGAGCATCCTCAGCATTATTTTCATTTTCTCAAAAAACTCGGCAACACGTTTTTTGTTTTCATCCATGTCCGACATTTTTTCTGTCACACTCCCAATAAGCTCTGATATTTTTTCGGAATCAGATGCAATTCCTGTAGCTTTTCTTAAAGCATTCTGAAATATTTTACTTTTCAAATAATTCACCTGGTATTAATAATTAGCTTAAATAATTCATAGAAATTTTCTACTTACGTTTAAATCCTCCTGACGGTAAGGCCAACGTCAATAATTAATCCTGGATTATCCAGGTTAGAAAATATCCCTGATCTCGGATTTTACTTCAGATAGCGTCACGGTCACCGGATCAACTTCTCTTTTTTCCATTTCATTAAATATCAACTTGGCCAATTCAACGCTTTTTGCATCATCGGTCAAATTTTCTGCATTTGTATTTATTAACGCTATCACATCTTCCATGGTATTTTTTATCAATGCCCATGATTCATCACTCAAATATATTTGCTGAGATAAATTATGGTTAAATTCCTCTCTTATTTCCGACACCATCAAATGTTGCAACTCCTTTGCAGACATATTGGTATTATTGAGTCTTAGAACAAGATTTCCGGGTGAGAGCCGCTCCAGAAAAAGGCACATTCTCTCAAAGGCTTGTAGCCTGCTGGGTAATGCGATTTTGCTACTTTCAATTTTATAATCCAGATTGGCTTTTACAACTTCCTTTGCCAAAATTGATTTCATTGTAAGATACATAGCATAAAGTACCAATCCGGCAGGCAATAATATTTTTCCAAAATCTAAAATGATTTCCATTGTCACAGTGTGCTTTATTTAAATTTTATATGCTCAAATTTAATTATTTTTACCAGATCAATTAACTCACATTACATTTATTATTAATTCAATTCTCGCAATAATTATTGAAAGTAATCCAAATTGGATTCTGGGACTGGGAAGATACTTTTGATGCAAGAGGTTTGCTGGATAGAACAACAAGGAGTATATAAACATATGGAAAAACAACTTCCTATCACCATATCAGCAACAGCGCTCGAGAAAATTCTTGAAATCAGAAGTCAGAAAGGCATCACTGATGATTATTGCCTTAGGTTGGGGGTAAAAGCTGCGGGATGTGGGATAGCATCATATGTCATTGGATTTGATCATATCAATGACAAGGATGAAGTTTATCTTTTAGATGGACTAAAAATTATCATCGAAAAAATTCAAGTGATGTATTTGGCAGGAAAAGTTGTGGCATATGGCAATGCTGAAGGCAAGCTTGGTTTTATCTTTCGAGACAAAAATTGATTTTCTTAGTCGTTTCTCAGATTTGACAAGGTAACAACAGCTCGTTTGCAAATTCCACCAATTGGGGGATTAAACTTCGATATCGAAATATCTACAGATGTGACCAATGGAAATTTATCAAAAACAGCATTCATAATTCTTCCTCCAATATTTTCTAATAACCTTGACGGCTTACCCATCTCCTTACAAATGATCTGATACAATTCTTCATAATCAATTGTCTCAGATAATTTATCATCTGTACCTGCTTTATCCAGAAATGTTTCTACGGTAATATCTACGCCATACTTGTTACCAATTTTTTGCTCTTCATCGTAGAAGCCGTGAAAGGCAAAAAATTCCAGTCCATCCAATGTGATTTTACCCATGATTTATTCGAGGAGGTCAAAAAATGATTTCTCAGAATTTCCAGCATTCCTTGTTGGCCCTTTCTTATTTCTGCTGGAAGTTTTTGTCTCAAGTTCTTCTTTTTCCAGGGATTTCTCAAGATCTCCTGAGTTAAACTTGAAGTTTTTCAAATCGTAATTCTCGGCAAATTCCCTGGCATCTTTTATATATTTATCGATATCCAATTTATCCTTTTGTTTTTTGAATTGCTGAACACGCTCGAGAGCGGCAGAAGATAAGTTGGTGATATCGTCAATCAAATTTTCCTTGAGACTTTGAGCAGAGTTAAAGTTTTGCTCCAGAGATTTTATTTCTGAAAGCATATTGCCAATTATCTCACGAGCATGCTTTTCGGTATTTTCAATAATCATTTTTGACTTTGCCTTGGCATCTCTTAGAATATTATCAGACTTCATCTGAGACTCTTGCAACTGAAGTTCGGCTGCCTTTTTGGCCTGCTCTATCATGTTTGTTCCAGTATCTTCAGCTGTTTTCAATGTTTTGTAAAGAGAATTTTCTACCTCACGCAATTTTGATATTTCCTTTTCGGCAAGCTCATATTTGATCACAAGCTCTTTCTTTTCATCCATGATTTTTTCCCACTCAGCACTGAGTATTTGCAAAAAAGCAAGTACCTCATCCTTATCGTAGCCCCTGAATACTTTTTCAAAAGTCTTTTGTCTTATTTCTATTGGCGTGATTTTCATTTTGGCCTATTTTTTGAAAAATTCATTATTGAGTTGTTCGTATTATGATAATACAAAAATATGCTTAAAGTTGAGAAAATATTACTAATTAAAGCTCAAATCCCAAACAGATATCTTTTTATCATCACTGCAAGACAACATCTGATTTTCATGCTTTGTCCAGAGTACTTTATTTACAGAACTTGCATGTCCTGCATATCTGGATTTATCCAATACTTTCAATAATTTTAAAGATTCCAATTCCCAAATTTTAATTGATTTATCCATACTTCCCGAAACAAAATATTTATGATTGGGACTGATACTCAACGAATTTATGGCAAACATATGGGCAACTACCGACTGCTCCATTTCATAATGATTGAAAGGATTCCAACTCTTAATATTTGCATCTCTCCCAGCACTAATCAAATGGTTATTTACTGGATTATACACAATAGAAAAAACAGATGCCTGATGCTCATCGATCTGGTATTTTTGCTTATAATCATCTAAATCAAGTATTCTGATACTATGATCACTCAATCCTATAGCAAGCTCTCCTAATTTACTGTTGATAGCGATAGACCTTATACTCTTATCAGAAAGCTTGATTTTATTTAAAATGCTCATCGTCGAAAGGTCAATAACGGAAAGCACTCCATCTCCCGATCCTACAAATAATTTGTTTTCATAACTTTTAATATCAAATATTCTTTCCTTGGATATTTCCAAAGACCCGATTTCTTTTTTGCTGTCCAAGTCTATGAGATGAATTCCATTGAAATTTTGCCCGACAATCAATAATTTTTTTTCAATTTTATAATGTAAAGCATACACAGAGTTTTTCATATTTGCTATCAAGCGACCCGTTTCGGGGTTATTCAAATCCCACTCAACCACCATACCATCTCCACTGGCTGAGTAGAATAAATTACTTTTCTTCCCCGACTCAAGAGTATATATACAATCCCGATGACCATCGAGACTAAAAAGTTTCTGGATATTTATTTTCATAAATCTTTTTGCGAATAATGTTTTTATAATCTTGCTAAATATTTATTATTGAATATCTATGCCAATTACAAAAATAGAGAAAATCAATAGCAATTCTTTTTGGTGCTTCTGGGAAATTACCGAATCTGTCGATCAGTTGCGAGGGAAGATAACGCTAAGCGAAAATGGTAAAAAAGAGCTTGAAAAAATCAGCCATCCCATTAAGCAAAAAGAGCGATTAGCTTCCAGGTGTTGTGTTAAGGCACTTGTAGAGCACATTGGAAAACAATATAATGGGATCACAAAAGATGAGCATGACAAGCCTCGTTTAATAGACCTCAATTATCATATTTCCATCTCACATAGCTTTCCCTATGCCGCCGCAATAATTCATAAAATGTTACCGGTGGGAATAGACATAGAAAAGCCCGTAGAAAAAATTGGCCGCATAGCGCACAGATTTTTGAATAATGATGAATTTGATGATTGTGATGGCGACTTAAAAAAACTGTGCATTTACTGGGCAGGCAAGGAGGCAATATTTAAACTGAATGGAAAAACAGGTCTAATATTTAAGGAAGATATTAGTATCGCTCCTTTTAATTTGGAAAACCAAAATGTTGTCAAGTCTGAATTTAAAGTAGGAAATGAGTCTGTAAAAATAGCTTTAAACTACCTGGAGTTTAAGGACTATATAGTTTGCTATTGCTTTTAGCAAATTATCTCATGGAAGCTTAACTGTCCATTTTTAGCTTATAACCATCATCAATTGCATTTAACAATTGTTTTACTTCATCCGACTTATAGTGATCTCCATTTTTATCAAATGAGACAACCAGGTTTCGTAATATGCGCTTTACTATATCATCATTCCTACACGGCTCAAAAAATAAATCCACAGGGTTGAGGTGCAATTGTTGAACATAATTTTCTATATCTTTTCTGGAAAAAATCAATCCTTTGTTAAATGCATTTATATAAAACTGATGATCGTTATTTTTATAAGTACACATAAATAAATTAGGCAAGTTGACACCATAAACTGGCAGCCCAAGCTTTTGCGAAATCAAAATATAAATAATACACAATGAGATAGGATTGCCCCGGTGTGTTTCTAAAACAACATTGATCATAGAATTTCCTGGGGAATGAAAGTTTTTTGTGTTGGCTCTAAATTTAAGCTTCTCAAAAATAATATTGTTGATGAATTTGACTTGATCAAAAGGTTTGAGATCATTTTTAAAATTGGGCAAAACCTCATCATAAAGGGTCTCAATTTTTCCTTTTAAAAAATTGAATTCAAGATCGGGGTATTGGTAGGTTGCTACTAACCAAATCCCTTCCAATAAATCTTTCCCGCCCTGACTTATCCAATTTTGCAATTGGATTTTCAAAAAATCAAACTGAAGGGTATGGATTAAATCTTCAATTTTTCTTTGGATATTTGGATTAAAACTACTCTCCCACTCGTTTTCCAAAAAAGGAATCAATTCATTCCCAATAGAAAGAATTTTATCCTCCACATGTTTGATCACCTCCACATCTTCATCTTCCAATAAAGAAACCAGGGCTTTCAATTCATTTTCATCAAGTAAATTATCCAATGTTTTTACAAATTTTATATTTTGGTACACATAAAAATTAAACTAAAATTTTGTGATAGGCTATAAATTTGAAATTCAAAAAAAGTAATACCTAAGTTCGGTAATATTTAGCTGTGGCTTTTTACTACCACTGCAAGAAACATAGCTGGGGTTATTTTTCTTTTTTATTTTTCTTGTCGCTTTTATCCTTTTTCCCAAACATGGAAAAATGAACATACCGACGCGGATTTTCTTGGAAATCGAGTAACAATAAATCAAGGTCTCTTGCGGTATGGCTCATATAAATGTACAATGAGTCGTCTTTCATCAATTTGCCCAATGTCCCCTCTCCCTCTTTGAGTCCTTCCAGGGAAGCATTTAAATTATCTAATGTCAATTGTGCTTTTTCCAATGTCTTTGACAATTCCAGGATTTTTAAAGAATCGGTAATTTGGGCAGCATTTTTCAAAATTGGTGTTAAATCAATCATGACCTGATTTAACTGTTCAGAATTTTTATTGAGGTTATTCATTAAATCATAGTACTTAATTTCCATAAAGGGCAAGTTTCGACTCACATTTTCTGTCATTTTTTCAATATTCACCAGGGTGGCATTTAATTTTTCACTATTTCCCTGAAACCCTTCCAAAATGGAATTGATACGACTTATGGTAGTTCCGATATTATCAGCCACAGGGCCGGCACTTTGTTTTAAAAATTCGGTGATTCCTGCGTCGATTTCTGATTTAAGCGTGTCACCGTCGTTGTAAATGCTTCCGTTGGTTTCACTCATTATGAGTTCTATTGCTTTACTCCCCAAAAAATCTGTATTTACCAGTCGTGCAATTGTTCCGTTGTTTAGCTGGATCTTGCTATCAATTCCTATCTCAACAGCAACCAAATTATCTTTGTTTTGTAGTATTTCTATGTGGCTAACCCTTCCTACGCTCAGTCCATTAATTATTACAGGGTTGGATGAAGTAAGCCCATCAATATTTTGATATAAAGCATAGTATTTCTGTGTCTTCTTAAAAACATCTATGCCTTTTAAAAAATTAAAACCAAAATATAGCAGCGTGATGGATACAACAGCTAATAAACCTACTTGAAATTCCTTGGACATTTTCACTTAATATTTTGTTTAGTTGATGGTTGATTCGATTTCATTTTTATAGTCTCTGAAAGCTCTAAAAAGGCCAGAGGCAATTAGCGTTTGACCATATGAATCATTCAAATATTTTTCTTCTTTAGAATTACTCAAATATCCAGTTTCGACCAAAACACTAGGCATTGAGGTCCTATACAAAACCCAGAACCCGGCTTGTCGAACACCCCTACTTTTTCTTTGTACTCTTTCTTCAAATTGACGCTCAATTATATCAGCCAATCTCAGGCTATTCTCGAGATAGGCACTTTGATAAAGCGAAAATAAAATATAAGACTCCGGAGAATTTGGGTCAAACCCTTCATAATGTTCTTTATTTCCATCTTCCAGTAGTATTACAGCATTTTCTCTTTTAGCAACCTCAAAATTAGCTTCGGAGGTGTGCATGCCCATAATGTATGTCTCCGTACCATAAATTCCTTCTTTTTTCTTGAACGATGTATTTTTTGGAAGGCTATTGCAATGAATAGAAATAAATAGGTCGGCACCACTTTTATTTGCGATTTGTGCGCGCTGCTCCAGCTCAATAAATTTGTCGGTAGTTCTGGTATAAATTACCTTTACGTCTTTCAAATATTTTTGAATGGTTTTGCCCAATTCGAGAGCAATTTTTAGTGCGATGTCTTTCTCTTTTGTCGAGCTTCCCCTGGTACCCGAATCCTTGCCGCCATGGCCGGCGTCAATCACAATGGTGTTTACCCTTAAGTCACGTTTATCAACTGAGGTAAAAGCACTCATCACGATTAGCATAGTTAAGCTAATGGTAAGAACAATATTTTTCACAATTTTGCGATTGTTATAAAATGAACGGTTATCATTGCGTAAAATTGGGATTTTTTCTTCAAAACTGAAAAACAGCGAGCTAAAATTGAAACACCTATTTCTATTTACCTTCATGATTTCTTTCTTTAGTTCAAATATGAGCTATGGACAGCGTGAAGGGAATAGCCAAACGCCGCAAGATAGCTTAACAACAAATCAGCAAATAGATTCGCTCGAAAATGCACAAATTTATTCCGACAGTATATCATTGAACCAGGATTCGCTCGCACAACAAAATATAGGTGATATAGAAACTACCATTAAATATACTGCTAAAGATTCTATACAAATGGATGTTGTCAATCAAATTGTAAAACTTTTTGGTGAAGCACACGTCGTTTATGGAGAAATTGAACTATCAGCTGCCATCATTGAAATTAATTATGCTACTCACATTATCTCTGCAAATGGTGCCACAGATTCTCTTGGCAATGTAATTGGAAAGCCGGAATTCAAGGATGGAGGCGAAGTCTTTGAGACCAATAACATGAAGTATAATTTTGAATCAAAAAAAGCGATTATTGATGGGGTGGTAACCCAGCAAGGAGAAGCCGTAATGCAAGGAGAAAAAATTTATAAAAATCAATTTGATGAACTATTTATATCCAAGGCCAAGTACACTACGTGCAATTTGGCAGACCCCCATTTTCATATCGCAGCATCAAAACTAAAAGTAATACCAAATAATAAAATTATTTCAGGGCCATTTCATTTAAAAGTCAATGATATTTCAACGCCAATTGGTTTTGCTTTTGGCATGTTTCCAATGCCAAAACAGAAAGTATCCGGTGTAATTTTTCCTTCCTACGGAGAAGAACAACGGCGAGGGTTTTTCTTAAAAAACGGTGGCTATTATTTTGCGATCAGTGACTATATTGACTTGGCACTTACCGGAGAAATTTACTCTAAAGGTAGCTGGGGTTTAAATGCTGCTACAAGCTATAAGAAAAGATATAAGTACAACGGGAGATTCAATGCCAAATACAACAATCAATCAGGACTAAATGAAGGGGACTCTACTACTATCAATGATTTTTGGATCAATTGGAGCCATACACCACAATCAAAAGGCACAAGCAGATTTTCGGCATCGGTAAATGCAGGTACATCAACATACAATCAAAACAATCCTACAGCAGACCTTAGAAATACTTTAAATCAGGATTTTAACTCAAGTGTTTCTTTCTCAAAAACTTTTAAAGGAACTCCTTTTAGCATGAACGCAAACAGTCGTTTGCAACAGAATATTAATTCTGGCTTGATCAATGTATTGTTACCTGAACTTGCGGTAAATATGAGCAGGATTTATCCCTTTAAATTTGGTGCCACCACGTCCAAAAACTGGATCCAAAAGATCAGCTTCTCCTGGAATATGAATACCACCAATCGCGCAACCAATAATAGAATTGGTGCTCCAAACTTTCCAGTGGTTGGCTATAATCCTGAAAACGATACAATTGTTCCAATAAGTGAACTTGGTTTAAAAGGATTGTGGGATAGGGCGCAAAATGGGATGAGACATCAAATACCTATCTCAACCTCTATGAATATTTTTAAATTTATCACCTTTAGTCCAAGCTTCAGCTACTCTGAATTATGGTATAATAAAGAATTAAATTATCAGTGGATCGATGAAGCAGCAGCAGTAAAAATTGACACTATAAAGAAATTTTCCAGGGCAAATCAGTATAGTGCTTCGGGCTCATTCAACACAAGACTATATGGTACATTAAATTTTAAAGGAGAAAAAATACAAGCCATCAGACATGTAATGATACCTTCAGTTTCCATGAGCTTTAGCCCTGATTTTTCAGATGATAAATATGGGTATTATCAAGATGTTCAAATCGATACATTGGGAAATAGAAGAAGACTCTCTAAATACCAGGGCTTTGTGTATGGCACTCCTTCGGCAGGTGAAAGTGCAACAGTATCATTTTCACTTTCAAATAATTTAGAAATGAAGGTGAAAACTAAAAAAGATACTACCGACAAGGCAAGAAAAATAATTTTGTTTGATAACCTATCCTTTAATACTAGTTATAATTTTCTTGCTGATTCATTCCAGCTGGCTCCAATAAGAATTGCTGCCAGAACCAAGATTTTTAATAAAAAATTAGACATAAGCATTAATTCAACTTTAGATCCATATCTCTATCAGCTCGACAGTATATATTTTACAAGTAATGGAGAAAAACGTGTAGCGCAACGAAGAAGGAATATTTACTCTTGGGATGCCGGTAGAGGTTTTGGGCAGTTAACGCAAGCCACCATTGCACTCGGTATGAGTTTAAACCCAAAAGCCAGAGAACGAGACAACAAACTTGAAGGTGAATTAGGTCCTTTGTCAGCAGAAGAGGAATTGGAATTGCAATTTGTTAAAAACAACCCTGAACTTTATGTAGATTTTAGTGTCCCGTGGGACTTGAGGTTTAGTTATAATGTAAGTTATCGAAAAAGAGGACATGAAGATGCAGATATTGTTCAGGCATTAACATTTGGCGGAAGCATCACTTTTACCGAAAAATGGAATATGTCATTTAGTTCGGGTTACGATTTTCAAAACTTTGCGTTTACACAGACCAATTTCAATATAACTCGAGATCTTCATTGTTGGCAGATGAACTTTTCGTGGACTCCGTTTGGACGATACCAATCTTATAATTTGACTATAAATGCCAAATCATCCTTGTTACAAGATTTGAAAGTAAATAAACAAAGAAGCTGGTTTGATAATTAAATGTACCTTTTTTGTATCCTATACATGGTTACTTTTGTTATAAACTAAAGTTAATTTATATATTTGTTTTGGAAAATTATTGTGCTTAATAATTGAACCACTATAATTATTTATACTAAGCATTGAAATATCATAATTTTGAAAAACACAATCTACCCTTCAGGAATTATAAGACTTTTTGGAATCGTAATATTGCTTCTTTCATTTTTGGTTGTAAGTGATGTTGAGGGCCAAAGAAGAAGTAAAAATTATCTTAAAAAGAAAAGCAGAAAAGTTGGTAAATACAAAGGAGGTTCAATTAATTTTGATAAAAACAAAAGATACATCTCCCTTGGATTTAGTGTAGATGCGCTAAATTACTTCGGCGACATAGCTCCAAAATCGGGCAATGGAAGTACAAAAATTTCTTTCACCAGGCCATCATTTTCTGTTTATGGATTATACCGTGTAACCCCAAACCTATCAATAAGAGGAAGTTTTAGCTGGGGGCGTCTTTTGGCAGATGATGAACAAATCGCAGACCCTTATGGGCAAGATAGCAAGTTTAGATATGTTAGAAACTTTTCATTTCGAAATGACATTAAAGAACTCGCATTTGTAGGTGTTTGGGATCTATTTGCCAATCACGGAACATTCCTAAATAGAGTCATTTTTACACCATACGCTTTTGCCGGCATTGCTGTATTACATCATAATCCAAAGGGCAAGGCACCTGCTCTTGATAAATTTGGTCAGCCCCTGGCTGAGGCTGGAGACTGGGTAGCATTGAGAGATTTAGGAACAGAAGGGCAGTTAAGTTCAAATTATAATGTTGATCAATATAGTCTTATCCAACCTTCAATTCCATTTGGTTTAGGTATTAGAGCCAGATTAAATAAAAGAATGGATTTTGAATTTGAAATTGGATACCGATTCTTATTTACAGATTATTTAGATGATGTAAGTGGCATGTATGTCGATTTGGGTGCCTTGGATAGCGAACTGGCCAGAGCAATGTCTGATAGGTCTCGAGAACCCATTGGGGCAACATCTGGTAATCCCAGGGATTTTGAAGCAATTGAAGCAACGACAAGTCTGAGAACTTACACATCACAATTCGATGGTCGAGGCTATACAGTTTACTCGGGTTTTGGAGAAGAACACCCTGATAACAATAGAGGATCGGCTAGTGATAATGATATCTACATCACAACAAGTTTGAAAATTTCATATATAATTTCCGGAAGCTTTAAAAGAGCCAAATTTAGATAGTTCTCTTTTTTTACAAAAAAACCCACATTTCATGAAAAAATTTATGCATTGGCAAAATTCACTTTTTGTGCCTGCTGTTACTACAACTTTACTAGTCGCAGTTTTATTATTTTCAACTCAGACTGCTTCGGCAAATATTAAAGGAAACTTTAATTCTAACGAAGTAAATCAATCTATACCCCAACTTTCTAAAGGGATGTATGTCATTGTAGGCGTATTTCAAATCCCTGAAAATGCAGTTCAATATGCTAAAGCTGTTCAAGTAAATGGTAAATCACCTCGTATTGGAAAAATAGAGAAATCAAGACTTTATTATGTATATGCTTACAATACCACGGATGATTTAGAATTTGCCAGAGATAAAAGAAGCGAATTGAGATCGACGAAAAAATATTACGATGCCTGGATTATGTATGTAGGATTAACATTGGAAGACCTCTTAAAAAAGGATTCGGAAATTGAACAAGAGCTAGTTGCTATAGAAAGTCCTGGTGAGATTAAATCCTCAGGAATTAACGTACAAGCAGAAGAAGAATTTATCCCCCCACCACCAGTTCAGAAAGATGAAAATCTATATAACTACCGATTCAATGTAATCAATGCAACTACTTTGAAAGAGGTGCCTGGATATATCACTATAATTGATGCCGCAAGAAATAAAGCGATGAAGAGTGTGAGTACAAACCAAATTCACCAAATAGAAGCTCCCAAGACTCAATCAAAAGAAATCATAGCCATGTGTGATATATTTGGATATGTAAAAGCACAAGCAAAGTTTAAAATAGATGACCCAAATTCATCTGATGATAAATCCATGATCACTGAATCAGGCGGAATTACCACTGTCAAATATGAATTGGCGAGACATAAGGTTGGAGAAATTCTTACAATGTATCATGTCTATTTTTATACTAATGCAGCAATAATGAAACCCGAATCTAAATTTGAGCTCAATAGCTTGCTAGCAATGCTAAAAGAAAATAAAAAGCTTGAAATCAAAATTCATGGCCATACCAATGGCAACGCTGCAGGCAAAATAATTTTGCTAAAGGAAGATGATGATACTTTTTTTAAAGTCACATCTAATAATACTGAATCTGTTGGATCGGCAAAAGAACTCTCAAAGGTAAGAGCAGAAGTTATTATGCGCTGGTTGGAAAAAAATGGAGTTAATAAAAAACGCATGGATCTAAAAGGTTGGGGTGGTAAAAAAATGATCTACAAAAAAACCGACACAAAGGCTGGTAAAAATGTTCGTGTAGAAATAGAAATATTAAAGGGATAGGACTTTCTTTCCCTTGCCACTATACCCAACTTTGGATTTCTTCCATAGTTGGGTTTTTCACATCTTTTAGCTTCATTTTTTTTCGCATTCCGCAAATATCATTAAATAATTTGCTTGGCTTAGCACCCTGTACACCATCCATATTCATCAATCCGAGCTTCAATAGAATTGGTATTAAATCCTCTCTTATCCCAGCTTTCAAAAATAATTCTGTAGGATCAACGGCCTTTTTCTCAGGTTTCATTTGTGGAAAAAACAACACATCTTGAATGGACTTGGAATTTGTCATGATCATGGTCAAGCGATCAATACCCACACCTAACCCAGCTGTTGGTGGCATGCCATACTCCAAGGCGCGCAAGAAGTCTTCATCCAGCGTCATGGCTTCTTCATCACCTCTTTTGCCCAATTCCAATTGAGATTGAAATCTTTCTCTTTGATCGATGGGGTCATTTAACTCCGAAAAAGAATTACATATTTCTTTGCCATTACAAATAGCTTCAAATCGCTCTACAAGTCCTTCTTTTGTCCTGTGTTTTTTAGCCAAAGGCGACATCTCGATAGGATAGTCCGTAATAAAAGTTGGCTGAATAAGGTTTCCTTCACATTTTTCTCCAAATATCTCGTCTATCAATTTTCCCTTGCCCATGGTATCATCTATTGGCACATGCATTTCTTTTGCCGTGCTTCTTAGTTTTTCCTCTTCCATTTCAGAAATATCTATCCCCGTAAAATGCTCGATGGCTTCAAACATGGTAAATCTCTTCCATGGCCGTTTGAAATTAATTAGATTTTCTCCGACCTGAACTTCTGTTGTACCATGAAGATCCAGCGCAATTCTTTCTACCATTTCCTCCACAAGATCCATCATCCAATAATAATCTTTGTAGGCCACATAAAGTTCTACAGCCGTAAATTCAGGATTGTGGAATCTTGACATCCCTTCATTTCTAAAATCTTTGGCAAATTCATAAACTCCTTCAAACCCTCCAACAATTAATCTTTTGAGATAAAGCTCATTTGCTATGCGCAAATAAAGTGTCATATCAAGTGTATTGTGATGGGTTTTGAAAGGCTTTGCGGCTGCTCCACCATATAGAGGTTGAAGCACAGGTGTTTCGACTTCCAGATATCCACTATTGTTAAAGAAATTTCTGATAGAGCCAATCAAAGCAGTCCTTTGCTTGAAAGTTTCCCTGACTTGCGGATTGACAATCAGGTCGACATATCTTTGGCGATACCGTTGTTCTGGATCAGTAAATGCATCATGTGAGACGATATTGCCATCTTTATCTGTGGTTTCTTTAACGACCGGCAAAGGACGCAAAGATTTAGTCAGCACCTTAAAGGTGGTCACATGGATTGATATCTCACCTGTTTGTGTGGTAAATACATATCCTTTAAGGCCAATAATATCGCCAATGTCTAGCAATTTTTTGAACACGGTATTGTACATGGTTTTATCTTCCTCGGGGCAAATATCGTCCCTCCTCAGATAAATCTGCATCTTCCCGGACTCATCCTGCAACTCAGCAAAAGATGCCGAACCCATTATTCGGCGACTCATAAGCCGCCCAGCTATTGATATATTTTTATAATCAGTCTTCCGTTTTTCATAGTTTTCAAGAATGTCTTTTATGTTGACATTAACCTCGAAAAGTTCTGGTGGATAAGGGTTGATTCCCAATTTCTCGAGTTCACTTTTTTCTTCTCTTCTTCTTATTTCTTGTTCGCTAAGTTGCATATCCTTAATTGATTTGGCTTGCAAAAATAGCTATAAAAATGATTAAGCGAAATTTCAAAAAATAATGAATTGAAAGAATTATTATTTACTGGAATAGGGAGAAATAAATCCATTTATTTAATAAGGATTTTTGTAGAAATATAATCGGTTGATCAAGCCCGAATATCGGATTAGTGACTAGGGAAATAACTTTTTGGTGTCCCGTCCTAAAAAAGGTTGACTCTTTTTTAGGACGGGACACATAATACAGGTCCTGAAACAAGCCTGTCTGCCGAAAAAGGCAGGTTCAGGATGACTCTAAGTATGGAATTGGGATTGAAAATAAATCAATTTGTTTCAGCAAAATCACTAATTTGATATAGTTTCCAATACCTGATCCGGGATATTTGTGGTTATGCTTGATACACCCATATCAAATAGTTCCCTGGCCTTATTAAGATCATCAACTGTCCATACATGGACTTCAAGTTCCAACGCATTTGCGATCTGCATCAAGTCTGGAGTAATGATTGAATAATGCAGATCGACACCGTCTAACCCATCTGCTTTTACCCTCTCTAAATATGTCTTTGTCCCATCGGGAAATTTCCCGCTCAACCATAGTGCTTTATTTGCAGGAAAGGCTTTTTTCGCTTCAACAATTGTTTCATAGTCAAAAGCTATGAATATCAGTTGGTCAACTTTGGCATGATTGCCAAATTCTTCTTTTATAATTGACACTATTTGCTTTTCACTTTTTATCTCAACAACCAATTTCCTGCCTTTTGGAATTGTTGATACGACATCCAATAATATTGGAATTGGCTCTCCTATATATTTTTCGCCTTTCCAACTTCCTGCATCTAATGTTTTTAAAGACGTATATGGAGTTTCCTTTACTATATATTTTTGACCAGTTGTCCTTTTCGTATCGAAATCGTGAATTACAACTATCTGGTTATCCGCACTTAAATGCACGTCAATTTCCACGGCATCAGCATGTTGCTCCCAGGCCAAATTAGCTGCTGCAACAGTGTTTTCAGGAGCATATTCCGAGGCACCTCTATGACCAACTACCATACAATTTTTTTTATTCATGTCTTGCGCAAACAAAGTATCAACATACATGGTACACACCAAAATCAAAAACGTAGTAAAGAAAAATATTTTCATGCTTCTATTAAATTATAAATGAGAAAAATTATTGGCATCAAAGCCATATCTTAAAGTTTCATATTCCGTTTGAACTTAAGGTTCTTTAAGCTTAAAGTAAATCTTATCTCCAACTTTTTTCTGGGCCAAAATAGAAATTGAGTATTCAGTTAACTGTAGTACCCTTGGATATCCTCCTGTAGTTTGAGCATCTCTCATCAAAATGATAAGCCTTCCTGACGGTAACAATTGAACCGTTCCCGGTAATACTGGGCTTGTTGTCATGGAGATGCTATGGCAAATAACCTCCTCAACTATTTGATAACCCATCCTATTGTTATGATTGGAAATAGTAAGCTTTTGAGTCAACAAATTAGCTATTTCATTTTTAGAGAATAAGCCATATTCTGGCCCGGGTGTCACTTCAATTTCTTCTGTGTCAAAAAACTGTTTATCGTTATTGTTGGCCCATTTAAAAACTTCCTTATTATCAGAATTACTAAACAATTTTAGTTGATCGCTTTTCATCAGCCGATTGCAACTTGTTATGCTGCTGAACTGAGATTTACTATTTAATATAGTTTCAGCATTGATTCCATTTTTTATGGCCAGATAACATCTTGCTCCACTTACCAATTTTCCAAAAGACAATATCTCTCCTTCAAAAATCTCAGTTGGTTTGTAAATAGGGATTGTCTCATTATTAATTTTAGGAGTCATATTAGCGCCAGCAATTACAATAATGGTATTTGCTTTAAACAACAATTTTGGACCCATTAGAGTAATTTCTAAAACAGCATCTGTCATCATATTATTTAGCAATGAATTTGCCATTTTTGCAGAAATGGAATCCATAGCACCGCTAACTGGCACGCCTTGATTTCTAAAACCAAACCTGCCCAGGTCTTGAATAGATGTAAAAAGCCCAGAGTTTAAAACTGCAATCATTTACACTTTTTTTAAATCATAATTCCCCGCTTTCACATCAAAATCTATGTTTTCATATTCACGTTTTGAAATAGAATAAAACTTAACCCTGTCTCCGGCTGCAATATCGCAGGGTGGTTTATTCTTGGCATTAAATAATGGTATTGGGGTTTTACCAATAATATACCAACCGCCAGGAGAGTTCTGCGGATAAATACCCGTTTGATTTCCACCAATGGCTACGGCACCTGACGGCACATCTAATCTTGGATTGTCTTTTCTTGGCATAATTAATTGCTCCGATAATCCTCCCAAATAAAGAAAACCCGGTAAAAACCCAATACCATAAACTGTATAAAAAGGCGCTGTATGAAGTGAAATCAGTTCCATTTCATTGATTCCTTTCGCACTTATCAGGTTATCTATATCTAACCCAAAATCGTGATCGTAGCACACAGGCACATACCATATTTGGGTTTCTAACTTATTTATAGGTTTTCTATTGGCATAAATTTCTTTAAGTAAAAGGACAAAGTCATCATAAGAAATAATTAAGCTATCATAATTTATAAGCAGTGAATTATACACAAAATTAAAATCCACCAACCCATCAATTTTTTTCGCTTTAATTGTATCGGTAAAAAAACGAATATCATTTAATATCGCTTCATTAATTTCTTCGGTCCATTCTATTAAAATAGCAGATTCTCCATAAGGGTTATATCGCAAAGTGAAGTTCTTCAATAGATTAACTTTTCATATTATGGATTTCCTTAACAATACCAATAGCATTTTCTGTATCGGCATGAACACAAAAAGTATCTGCCTTTATTTCGATCTTCTTATTGTTAACAGTATTTACTTTACCTGTTTCCACAATTTCTTCAATATGTTTAACAACAGATTGCGCATCGACAATTAAAGCGTTTTTATCACTTCTCGTTACCAAACTCAGATCGTCATTATAATTTCTATCTGCAAAAGCTTCATATAAAATTGAAAAATTATTTTCTCTTGCCAACCTTTCTATTGCAGAGCGATAAGGCACAAATAATGTCATATCAGATTTATATGAAGTAATTGCCTCAATAAAAACTTGAGCCAAAGATTCGCTTTTTGCAATGTCGTTATACAAAGCTCCATGTGGCTTTATATGCCATAATTTTGCTTCATTTTTTTTAGCGACTTCTATCAACTGATCTATTTGACTCCGAATAGACTTTATTAGCTCAAGCTCTTTAATGAAAACAGGTTTTCTCCCAAAATTGAGCCGATCGGGATATGAAGGGTGAGCGCCAATCAACACCTTATTTTCAATTGCCAATTGGACCATTTCAGTCATTGAATCTGAATTTCCAGCATGCCCTCCGCAGGCAATATTACCATATTGGATAAATGGCATCAACTCTTTCTCATTGCCAACTCCCTCACCAATATCACAATTAATGCTTATAGTCTTCATTACAATAACTCTAAAACTTTCAAAATACTTTTAAACCCCAAGGCCACAAGAAAATCGCTTTTAAAATTATTTGTTCATGCTGAATTTGCCGGGCCTGACTGCCAACAAAGGCAGGTTCAGAATGACTCTATGCTTGAAATTAAAATTTTAAAAGAACAATTTCAATGCCGCCAGAGCTGTGGTTCCTATTATAAATATTCTATATGGTTTTTCAGGGATATATTTCACAATCTTAACGCCAATATATGCTCCGATCATAATTGCCGGCAACATGGCCAAATTCAAGGTAATAGTATTGATATCAATTGTTTCCCAAACCACAACGTGAAATGGTATTTTGAAAAGATTTATGATGAGAAAAAACCATGCTCCTGTTCCAATAAAGCTGTTTTTAGGCAACATCATAGACAATAAATAAATGGCCATCACAGGTCCGGCTGCATTGCCAATCATAGTTGAAAACCCACCCAAAAGACCAGCGAAAGATGCAAACCACCAATTGTTAGGAATGGCTATTTGGTTTTTTTTACTTTCTCTCCAGATCATGATGATAAGCCCAACAAAAATAACCACCGCCATTATCAGCTTAAACTGATCGTCATTTACAATATTTCCTACAAACAAGCCAATAATTACTCCTACAACTGTACTTGGCAAAAGTTTTATGATATACTTCCATTCAGCATGGCGATGATAATAAGACACGGCAAAAACATCTGCCATACACAGCATGGGCAATAATATTCCTGCGCTGGATTTACCGCCGAAAATTGTAGCCAATATGGGTACGATAAGCATACCTGCACCCATGACTCCTGTTTTGGCCATACCCACTAAAACCGCACAGAAAATCACCCAATACCATTGCGACTGATCGAGCTGAATAGATTCTAATATTGAAATCAAAATTTTATTATTAATGGTTTTACCACGAATTTAATGGAGTTAAAAAGGGAAACATCATCCTTTTCCATAGAACATTCTTTAACTTAATTTATGGAATTAGTCACATCTCGACAAGCAATTTCACATCAAAACACCTTTAATCGGTACAATTTGCTTGGGAACATTTGCCAAATCCAATTCTTGCTTGATGTTTATTTCTATTGTTCTGGCAAGTGCAAGCATCGGTGTGTCTGAAGGTTGGTTTTCAAATGGGTCTTGCATGTAAACGGCTATTCTATCTATCGCCAGAAAAGAAAAAGCAAGTGAAATAGTAGTAGGAATCAGGATATAACCAATCACATCTACCAATGCAAATGGCAAAAACAATATCCATAGATAAATTAATAAATCGACCAACAAACTATAGCTCGCTGGAAAAACAGTATTTTTTATTCTCTCACATTTGCCCATAGCTTCGGTTAATTGGCTTAGTGTACGATCGAGTTGCACAAATTGGTAAGAGTCTATCAGTTTGTTTTTATGCAAATGTTTCAATTTGTTGGCTTGTGTGTAGAGTAATGCATTGGGAGCATTGAATTTTCCTTTCAAATTATTTATTTCTTTTTCAGTAATCAAACCTTTTATATCCTGAACGGCATCTTGCTTTCTGAGGTGTCTGGCAAGGCAATAGTTCCATGCTATATGCCTTAATCCCATATCTAGGATCAATTGAAACTCAGATGATTTTCTACTATCAAAATGTATAAATGTCATCAATTGCCTTACCCAGGTTCTGGAGTCATTGACAACTGCGCCCCAAATGATCCGTGCTTCCCACCATCGATCATAAGCAGAATTTGTCCTGAAACCTAAAAGCAACGCAATCACAGTGCCCGGTATGGTAATCAGACCAAGAGGTACATGGATTACTACCATAAGCATATAATGATCCAATACTGAAATTCCCGTCATATAAAACACAATGACGATCATAGGCATTCTTAAATCTTTTAGTATCCTTTTCCAAGGGATTTGAAGTTTAACGATCATCTGATTTTTAGTGAAATATTATATATCATTGGTAAAAAATGCAATTATAAATTAGAAAATTTTGATGAATTCAAACTGACCTTAAAAATATTTACCAATTGCTGTTTTCCTTTTAATGAAATATCTCCAATCTGTTTATAATCAAGGTGATATTGGTCAGATAACTCATTTTTCAATGTTTCTGAAATTAGTAATTCAGCATTAAATTCATTGCACTTCCCCTGGATTCTGGCAGCAGTATTCAGCACATCACTATGATATGCAATTTCTCTTTTAATGATGCCGACTTCTGAAACTGTCACCTCACCAAGATGTACCCCAGCTTTGAAAAATGGAACCAGCCCATACTTATTTTCATAATATAATTTACGACTATTAAGAGTATTCATAAAAGTGTAATAGATCTGAAGGCAATTTGCATTTTCAAATCCATCTTTTAGTTTCCAGGTGAGCACAGCTTCATCTCCAACGTACTGATAAACTTCCGCATTATGCTTAATTATCGCTGGAGTTAGATCGTTTAAACTGTCCTGGATCAATGTACTAAACCTAATATGACCAAGTTTCTCGGCATGAGTTGTGGAGTCTTTCATATCAAGGAACATAAATATTCTCGTTTCCACAATTGGGTTATGGTACTTTCCCAGGATTAAATTGGTTAGTATTCTGCCTCCAATTTTAGTCTTCATCACTTGAAGGAAATAGATAAAAAAACTAAAAATACCAGTATAAATAACCCACAAAATAGAGGTTTCAGAAAAAATAAAATTCATGAGGCCGAGTTTGATGTCTTCAACTTGATCGTTGGTAAATACCAAAACACTCAAAGAAAAAATAGAAATAATTATCTGAACTATACTCTTAATGAATATCATTTTCCAGTAGGCGAGTTTTTTCAACCAACCTTGGTCAAGAATGAAATCCATGACACCAAAAGAAATACCAATTGTGATTCCCAATACTGCCATTTGAAATAGTAAATTCAGCGGCTGAAAAGGTAGTACCCGATCAAAAGATGGTAATGACTCCACACCCCAAACCCTCACCAGACCAAACAGGATGGATGCACATGTCCATATAACTATTGACCAGCTTATTGTTATAAAAAACCCTTTAATTTTAATTTGTCTTAGTGTCATAAAAATTGAATTTATTTTTCAGTTTTTATTGGAGAATCAGGCTTTATAATTGTGTTTGCTTTTTTTGTAGATTTTGCTTTTCGCCTCACAGTTTTTATTTCTTTGGGCAAAATGGCCTTGTCAATTATCGATGGTAAATGCAAATCTCTTTGCGGAAATGGTATTGAAATTCCTTCCTTTTTGAATGCCGAATCTATAGCCAATCCGATAGCGCTTTTAGTTCCGAGTCCATTGTCGAAGTGCGTCCAGAAAAGCACTCTGAAATCCAGAGAACTATCTCCAAACCCCAGGAAAAAAATTCGAGGATTAGGGACTTTCAAAATATTTTCGTGATCAGACACAATTTTATTGAGCACATCTGTTACTTTTTGGGTGTCTGTTCCATAGGCAACACCAACAATTATCTCCTGTCTTCTTTTGTGGTCAGAAAGTGTCCAGTTGATCATTTCATTAGAAATCAAATTGCCATTCGGCACAATAACTTCTGCGCCTTCAAAAGTGCGCACTGTACTTGCTCTAATACCAATTTCTTTTACTTCCCCCATCAGATTCAAGCTTGCTATCTGAACAACATCGCCAGTTTGAATTGGTCGTTCAAACGCTATTATAAGTCCTGATACGAGGTTATTGAAAATATTTTGAAGGCCAAATCCAATGCCTACTCCCAAGGCGCCAAGTAGTATCGACATTTTACTCATATCAATTTCCGCAGCACCAAAAGCTAGAATAAACCCAAGAATAATAAGTGATAATTTCACCAACATTGATATAGCCCCAGGGACACCTCTGGGCATTTCAAAATGTGTGAATATCTCATCTTCTAGTATAAACCGCATGAAATTTGCGACCAATATAGAAATCCAAAGGGTTATAAAAAAAGCAAGAACACTACCAATAGAAAGGGCAACAGAACCCAATTCCCATTCTTTCGATAGGGTTGCTCCTATCCAATCAATAATTGGTTCGTAAATTATATATCCAGATAGGGTAATGTATAACCAAAATAAAGTGGCTGACCAGTGGATAATTTTAAATAACTGCCCTTTAACTTCATTTGGGTAGTTTTTGATCATGTTCAACTTAGAGACACTATTGTGTTGAACGATTAAAGCTACAAGGCTTTTCAATACAATTGTTGAACAATATACGATGATACCTCCATAGATCAACGTTAGAGATCCGCGAGATAATACTTTCGAAAAAATGGTATTGCCGGCAATATTGGCTATTCCCGATAAAATCAAGATAAATGTCCCTATTTGCATTATAAAAAAAGCAAACCCCCATTGCATTTTTTTATCTTGTTTTTCAATTTCCTTTCTTTCTAAAATCAATGATATCAAGAAGATAGCGGTCAATAAATCAAATAAAATCAACATTGATCTTTCTAAAGCAATAATGTTAGAAAAGTAATCAGTCACCTGAATTAGAAAAAACAAACCCCCGAAAAAGTAAAAGTATTTTTTCTTAATGCTTGGTATCAACCCTGGGAGAATAGTGATAATGGGCACGATCAGCAATGCATAATAATAATTAAGGGCATCTTCAGGGGCTTCATCATAAAAAAAATGTGTCAACATTAATGAGACCAGTAACGACGCTGAAAATGGTTTAGAAATAACATAAATAGCAGATTTTATCGTCTTATCCTTTTTCTCATCTGACCATCTCCCAACTTCCTGTTTCATATAAAAAAATAGAATCGTCAGGAAAACAAAAAACAATATGTGGTACACGATATCGGATTCATAGTTTTTTCTAAAAGTCGCAAAGTCTTTGCTTTGACTTGCAACAACATCCTTTACCTTCTGCCCAAAAGTTAGTGTATCACCTTCAACATTAAATATTTGCCAGATTGGCGGACTGTCAATTGTCAATAATTGAGAGCGATATGATTGTTCAGTTTTTGATATGGCATTCAAAATTTCATCAAGATAAATTAGAGCCCCGGTTAACTCATCTTGCATAGTCAATAGTTTATTATTGCGAGTGGTGAGTTTCTTACTTAGCAAATCAATCTCCTTTATTATAGATTGAATGCGCTCCTCAACTTGTTGCGGGAGCTTTTCGGTGCGTTCTAAATTTAAAGTCAGTTCCCATTTATCATTAAGGTTTGCCAAAACCTCCTTTAGTTCTTTTATGTCTTCTGTCTTTTCACTCAAACTACTTCTCCAACCTTTCAGTAAAATGCGCAATTGGTTGGCATCGTTTTTTATTGCTTCGGTTTGTCGAAGGCTCATCCCCTCAATCTCCTCTAAATTCAGATCATCTTTAGTTTTTTGTATCTGCGAAAGCTTTTCAGGCATAAGAGAGTCTATTTCAATCTCTGAGTTACCGGGGGCGATTCTATTGTTGGTGTCACGGAAAACAGCAATAGCTTCTTCCGATGCTGTCCCTATGTTTGATAGGGCAATAGGCTCAATGACTTCTGCAATTATAGTATCCGATTTGGTAGTCGGATTAGCACTCTGCGAATAGACAGCATGATTAACGAAAAAAAATAGACAGCATAGAAAAATAGTATTAATAAATAAGCGTTGCCCCGATCCAATTTTAGTATGCTTTGTCATGTGATAAGATTATAATCTGCCCTTGGATATAATATTGCAATAAAGGTAATTTTTCATCTAAGATTTTCAACGATTTAAGAGCAATTAATAATTTTCTTAGAAAGAATTATAGAAGTCCATTTAAACCTTTTTTCTCCATAATACTCTAAGTTCCAAAATGAAGTAAATATTAAAAACTAAATTTTAAAGAAAATGAAAAAGCTAATATTATTTTTTGCATTTACATGTGGAGTAACATTTTTTACCTTGGCTCAATCAACTCATAAAGTAAGAAATACCCAGGTAAAACAAACTGTCAGAATTGCTCAGGGAGTTGGCAATGGTGAATTGACCAGACGTGAAACAAACAGGTTGGTAAGACAGCAAAAGCACATTCAAAAAGAAAAAAGATTTGCTAGAGCTGATGGAGTTGTAACAAAAAGAGAACGCGCACACATCGGTCATGAGCAAAAGCATGCCAATAGAAGCATCTACAGACAAAAACACAATACAAAAAAAGGTTTTAATTTTTAGGAATATTTCCCAATACCGGTAAAAAGTCCTTGATGCTTATCAAGGGTTTTTTATTTTAGCAAACCGCTGGCACTCTGAACGTAGTGAGTAGTTGGGTGCTCTCAGGGAAACGGCGTTAATCATTGCATAGAGAAAAAAATTAAGGCACAAACCCCTCCCAAACCTCAGCCTTCAATTCAGGTTTAGCCATGAAATCAAATGCATCGTGATTCTTTTCAAAAGTGGTGTAAATGGGTTCGCCTTTCACAATATTCAAATTTGAATAATCTCCAGGTCTTTTGACAATCAGCTCAGAATCTTTATAATTATTGTTCTTTTTCCATGAAATGCTTCTGTCATCATTTAGTGTCGGAAACCAGGCCAATCCCTTGTGCGCACGGACATCCTTATAGTCAAAACCATAATCACGATCGCACCACGCACCAAATGTCAATGGACTATCAGGGTCGGCAGAGATGGTGGCGTGCGCCCAATCTGGAGGTACGATGACCACTTCGCCCGGACCGGCCTCTACCGCAAAGCACATGCCCGGATAGTCTTTGGCAGTTTCCTGCATATAAATGATTGCCCTGCCCGACCAAATTTCATAAATCTCAGGAGGAGATAATTTGTTATTCCTTGTTTTTTTGTGGATATGCCCCTGGCTTCTTATCGGTTCTTCTCCCAGTCTGCCTGCCGCATAAGTAACGACGCCAAAAAGTATGTTGCGCTTTTGCATCATCGGGAGATGCTTCTTTTTCCCAACATCCATAGCAATGCTGTACACAACCTCCGGCCCTTGGCAATTGGGATTCATGAGGCTTGGGCGAATCGAATCAAGTGTTCGGTTTTCCACTTCAGGCCCAAAGGTTTCTAATCCAAATTCAAAACCCATAGGGCTATTGGTTGGTGTTATGTCAAATCCCGGATAAAATTTCATGATGGATATTTTTTTTAAATGTGTTAGACAACAATTAATGAGCGATTGATACAGCACTCAATTTTCAGTTTTTGAATTTATTTTTATACTTGCTTATTGTTTATTGAATGTTGCTTATTGAATGTTTTTTTTGCAATACGATAATTGGCAATCGATTGCTGAATAACATATAACATGCCATTTTACAGCACTATGCTTTATCTTAATAAGGTGGAATAATGGTAAATAAAAGCATCAATTTGAGCATACCTCAAAACGTCAATGTCAACCATTTCCATGCGGGAATAAGCTTTATTCCTTCAATCTCATCTTCCTGGTTAAAAGTGATTATTTCGCCGCTTGCATGTTTATAATATTGCAATGCCTCCTTAATTCCTCCTATCTCGCGATTCAGGTTTTCATCATTAACTTCCCAGCAAACCTGAATGGCCAGGCTAATTTCTTTGCCTTCCTTTACCAGAAAATCACATTCATACTTTTCCTTATGGTAATAAATCTCCTTATAGTGCTGTCGCAATTTTTGAAAAGCAATATTCTCCAGCATTCTTCCTGAATCGCTCGAAAATGAAAGCGTATTGGCATCGATCAATCCATTGTCTATGCAATAGGCCTTCTTCTGATTTGATATTTGCTTCTTAATGGAAAAACTGTATTTCGGAACAAGTTGTATCAAATAAGCATCCTGCAGGTAATCGCAATAATCAATGGTGGTTCTTATGGATTTGATATTGAGCAAATTGCTAACATTTCTAAAACTGAATAATTTCCCGGTATTGCTCAGGATATACAATGCCAATTCTAAAATCACTTTTTCATTCCTGATTTTTCTTCTTACAACAATATCCCGCAACACGATATCTCTCATCAACGTTTGAAGGTATTCTTTGAGATTATTATTGAGGTATTCAGGAAAACCACCTTGCTTCAAATAAATCTTCAGGCTCTCCGGTTCCGCTTCCAGTTTTTTATAACGAAGAAACTCTTCGTAACTAAATGGGAACAACTCAATTTGTAAATACCGACCGGTGAGCCTTGTCCCTAATTCTCGGCTCAATAAACTTGAGTTAGATCCTGTCACAATAATGTTAAGGCCTCTTTCATGTGCAGATCTTACATATCTTTCCCATTCCGGTATATTTTGAATTTCATCAAAACAAAATATGGTAGAACCATTTTCCTTAAATACGGTTTCCAGTTTTAGGAAATCATCCAAAATAAATGAACTCAGCCGCGGGTCTTCAAAATTTATATAAGCCATTTTAACTTCCCCACGTAAAAGAAGTTTCAATAATGTGCTTTTCCCACATCGCCTGATGCCGGAAATGACCGTCACCAGGCCGGACTGATGAATCGTTTTTGTCCGTTCCAGATACTTACCGGAAAGTATGGATTCCTGATCCTTTATAATTGCACGGAGTGTGTTAAGTAGCATAGTTATTATCTTGTATTTACAATACTAACTATTTTGTATTAGTAATACAAGTTATCGTGTATTACTAATACATGGTATATTGTATCAGTAATACACGTTTTATAATAACATTAATTGAACCATATTTTTAATGTCTCACATAACCCAGCATAGTCGCACATTTTTCTCCAACACTTTTGCCATGAGGCCGAATTGTATATTCGCCAACTGCCGCAGGAACAATAAATGTCTCTGCATAGTGAATGATAAAAGGACCGAAATCGTTGGTGGGGCTTTCCACGATTATCTCATCTCCCTCGACCAGACATAGCACATGAACTCCTCCCAACTTATATCCATTAGTGTTTAGACTGATTTTTTTGGTAAACCAATGTCTTCTGGTCTCGATAAATTCTCGCTCGTGCAAACCTGTCCGTTCTTCCAGCCAGCCATCACCATCAGCAATTTTTTGTACCTGATTTAATAAGTTTTCTGCTGTCCATTTTTCCTTACAATCCCATTGGATTACATTCATTCCGTGCTCGATATTGATGGGTCTTGGTTTTCCATCCATACCCACTCTGCCCCAGTCCCAGAGTTTAAAGGTGAAAATGTATGGAGTCGCACTGATCTCCAACACCATACTGTCTTTGCCTGAGCAGTGAACCGTTCCGGCTGGTATGAGTACATGATCATGTTTTTTTACCATCCATTTGGCGACATGTTTGTCTGCATCAAAATCCTTCTTTCCTTCTTGTGCTTCTTTGAGATCATTATAAAAAGTTTCCGGATTTGCATCGTCTTTTAGCCCGAGATATACGTGTGCGCCTTCTTTTACATCCATCATATAATAGCTTTCGTCCTGGGTATAATGCATACCAAACTTCTCCTGGATATATTCGGTAAGCGGATGCACCTGCAAACTCAGGTTGCCACCATCCATGGTATCCAAGAAGTCAAAACGGATGGGAAACTCATCTCCAAATCGCCCATGAACTGGATTACCCAGCAATTTTTCGGGTTGATCAAAAACCACATTAATGGAAGGGGTTTCTATCAGTTCGCCATCAATTTTTAAAAGCAAGCTGTTTTCTTCTGGCACACAATTGAAGCACCAGGCATAATTAGTCGCTGATTTGTCCAGATTACAATTTTCCTTCATCCATTGTCCACCCCAAAGGCCTGGATCAAAAAAAGGCACCACACTAAATGGCCTGCTCGCAGCAACTTCCAGCCCATCCAAAACCGCCTTGCCATCTACCAGTTTTGGTTTGTTTTGCGCATTGCTATCCAACACAAAATCCCATTGTGGCATCAACTTTTTCTTCCACCTGTCGAGTACACGCCAGTCCACAAAATAGCCTTGCTTATAAAGCAACATCCAGTCCTCTGTTGTTTTGTTTTTTACACCAAGGTTATCGACAAGATTTTTGCGCATGCGCATCTGAATTTCCCAGCGTGCCATATCGGCATAGACCAACAAGTCATAATTTTCTGATACTTTGGCTGCTCCCGAACCATAGACAATGACTAAACCCTGAGATTGATCCGCTATTTTTTGCCGTACACGGGTCAATTTTGTTTCATCAAAATAGGCATTAATTTGTAGTCTGGTGAGAAATCCGAACACTCTGTCGTTGGTCACATCTGGAAATACCATTTTTTCAATAACATCCGGAGATTTATAAACCTCCTCTTCAACATTGATGAACAAGGATGGGTTTAAACCGGTTTTCAGATTTTCAATCAATTCTTCATGTATCACACCCTGGTAGGTTTCTACTACGAGAATTTTATTGCCCGTGCTTTTACTCAGCTCTATTTGTAACCTTTTACAAATGTCATCCCATCCATTGGAACATTTGTATTTTTCATTTGCCACTTCCACAAAAGGGAAATTCTGATAGTTAGCCATTTTATAATTCGTATTTCTTTTTTAATAGATATTCCAAGCCCAATAATGCCGCATCATCCATTAGTTGTTCTTTTTCTATCTTCACTTTTCCCCATGGCGTCCAGGCTTGTTTATTTACTTTTTGCCGGATGGCAGGGATGATGAAGTCTGCACTTTTCATTACCCCTCCAGAAAGCAAAATCAATTCAGGGTCATAGGCATGAATCACATTAATCGCCATTGCCGCCCAAATTTCTATGCAATAGTTCCTGACGTCAATGGCCGTAGCATCACCTTCATTTGCCAGCTTGAAAACCGTTTCAAAATCATGGTTTTTTTCTGCTTTTAATTTACTTGCATCATAATCTGAATGTTGCCTGATTCTTGAGGAAAGTTGCCAAGAGGAAGCATGAGCCTCTGCGCAACCTACATTGCCACAATTGCACTTATCTCCATGAAAATCAATAATAAAATGCCCGCAAAGAATACCAGCCTGAAAGTGCTTGCCATATAAGATTTGTCCGTTAATAATTACCGCGCTACCAATGCCTGTACCAAAGGTGATCAGCGCCAGATCATTTACCTCTTTGCCTGACCCGTACTGCCACGCTCCCGCAATTGCAGCCCTTGCATCGCCCTCCATGACAAAAGGAACATTCCACGATTCTTTGGCCCATAAGGGTAAATCCAGACTGACAACATCATTATACTTGTCATTGATCGACAATACATTCATGGATTTTGTATCAACTATTCCGGGTATAGCCATTCCAACACCAGTGATGGATTTTGGATCAATACCAGCCTCTTGCATCAATCGCTTGGCTTCAAGCTTTATCAAATTAAGCCTGGGGCCCAGACCATTTTCTGATACAGCCTGAAGACCACCTCTGGCTATGACCTGGCCTTTATCTACCAATCCGATTTTTATATTGGTGCCTCCGGCATCAATGGATATTTTGGTCATATTTGTGTCTATTATACAAGTTGAGGTTTCCCGTTTATCTCTTTCAACCTGGCGGTAAAACCGTTTTTAGAAATATCATTATAATTGTGCCCCGCATCCGATGGCCAGCAGGCACCGAATACCAATGGATTTTTACCCACATTTGCAACCCGATGGGCTATGTGTGGTCGAATATAATGCAGGCTGCCTACCGTCATTTTTTCCGCCCAGGTATTTCCATTTCGATCCATTAAGATGAGCATTCCTTTTCCCCGGATTCCCCAATAATATTCTGTCCGGTCTTCCTGAGCGTGAAAATGCCCCTTTGTCATAAAATATTCATTGCCAACTTTACCTGGGAAAATGGTCGTATTTCCAAAGTACAATCCTCCCGGAGCGCCTGTTTCTTCCGGCAGGTACATTTGTACCTGATAAATCAAAGACTCCTGATCGAGTTGTGCCCGCTTAGTTTCATCTTCAAAAATTCCCTTCAAGTCTTTAAGATACCTGCTTACTTCAATAATTTCATCACCCCTTAGTTTGCCGGTGTTCGATTCGAATACGAGGCCTGATTCAATAATTTGTTTGTGCGTTGGGTACATACTATAATGATTTTCTTAAAATTAGATTCGATGGATTTTTTATTTTATCACGCTTGCCTTTCAATATCATTTCAGCAACAGTTTTGCCCATTTGTTTGAAATCTGTAGAAATTGTGGTGATGCCACCAGCGATGATCTCTTTGAAAGGCGTATCGTTGTACGAAATGATACCCACATCCTTTCCTATTTCAAGTTCTTCTCGTGTGCATCTTTTTACCAGTTCGACCAGATTGTGATCATCCGTTACAACAAATAATTGACCGCGAAGTTTCATTGAATCCTCAACGGAATTTCTCACCAACCCGTTTATTTGATGGTCAGCGCAGAATTTCTCAAAACCCATGATAATCTCATTGAAATGATGTTTGGTTTGATTGGTAACTAAATTTATAGCCTTATATTTTTGAATTTTATTCAGCCCTTTTGCCAGAGCATTGTAGGTATCATTTTCAAAATGCTGACAAATATGGGCATATTGATTGCCAAATTGAAGACGGCCATAATCCAAGATATACACTTTGTCTTTCGGCAGTTTTTTTAATATGCGTTTCGTTCTTTGGTGATAAACCGGCATGATTACATATGCAGAAAAATCATCGGTATGGTTGTCAATCAAGGTCTCAAAAAGATCAATATTACCATGGTGAAAATAAATCTGTTCCTGGCCTTTTCCTTTAAAAGCCTCCCGGAAAGAATTGTAAAGCGACTCTTTATAGGCAGTTAGTTTGTCGAAAATCAACAAGACATTGTGTCGTTTTCGCCGCCTCGCCGTACCTACAAAATAACCTTTCCCGACTGTTGAGGTGATGACGCCCATTGATTTCAATTCTGCATAGGCTCTGAGTACTGTATCTTGCGATAGCCCATGCTCCTTGCACTGTTTGTTGATGGAAGGAAGTTTGTCGCCTTTGGAAATTGATTTTTCCTCAATCCCGGATAGTACGCTGTCAACAATTTGCTTGTAGATAGATTTACTATTTGATTTGTCTATTAAAATGTTATCTATAAGCATATTATAATTAAACCTCTTGGGTGTTCTATGCAAATATACTAATTATAAATTACGGGCGATAGGTTTTTTTCTTAGCTGTGAGTTAGGAGGTGAAAAATAAGGGCAAAAATCAGCGTGGGATAAAAAGTCCTTTTACATTTACTTCGATACTGAATTAGTCTATGGATTTATAGTGAGTTTTGCTGCTTTTGCGCATAGGTCAATACAAGTTGTCATCATGGCCATAAGCCATGATCTTGTTGAATAAACACAATATATTCCCTACTTCTCTTCCTTTTGATCATAATCTATTTCCAAATCATTGGTTCTTATTTCCTTCAGTTTAGATATTAATTTATCTTTAAAACCAGCAACTACCTTAGCATATTCCGGAAGAGCTGCCAAGTTGGTGAATTGCTTTGGATCTTTATTCATGTCGAATAATTCAATGCCGGAAGCTGCGTCTTCGTCATACTGGATATACGACCAATTTTCATCACGTAGTAAAAAAGTCTTACCTCCCTGCGTAAC
>VAPM010047263.1_pt1 | contig 38347 bp, 33 predicted proteins | sample 3395091 | NCBI WGS metagenome assembly VAPM01 (sample SAMN08290445, study PRJNA428436) | hydrothermal vent metagenome | isolation source: Deep-sea hydrothermal vent chimney 3 | place: Pacific Ocean: Juan De Fuca Ridge
ATTTTTTGGCTGGCATGTTTTCTCTAAGTAATCCTGGCTGGGAATCTTAGAGCTTACCTTAATCCAATTATCGGTCAAAGCAAAATTGTCAGAGTACTAGGGGTAAATAAGGTAAAGCATTTTTTTAGTAGACAGTCAGTTAAGGTTTTTTTAAAATAATATTTTTTTGTTAGTCTCGCCCGAAAACGATCTAAATTCATGATTTATATAAAAATCACTCTATTTATGGCATGAAGAAAGGTATAATGAAGTATATTTTTCACTGAAAACTTGCAAAAGAACGGCTTTTTTTAGTATGAAATATAACAAGCGCGGGTTGGGTAAAACTAATGCGAAGAAGCGGGTGGCGATCCTGGGTTGTGATTACCAAAAGTTGTTGTAGCATCAGCTTAGGTGGCAGAGATAAAAAGTAACGAATCGCTGCGGCACTCAACTATTTTAAGTTTAAAGTCTATGGATGACCATATCATTTTCGAACAAGAAACAATTCAACGCATGGCTTTAGCGGTCGAGTATGATGGCTCGTTGTTTTCTGGCTGGCAGGTGCAGAAAAATGCACGTAGTGTACAGCAGGTTGTTCAGGCGGCATTGTCAGAGGTGGCGAACCACACGATTGTAGTCTCGTGTGCGGGGCGAACCGATGCCGGGGTGCATGCTCAATGCCAAATCATCCATTTTGATACAACAGCGCAACGCAGTTTGCGTTCTTGGATGTATGGTGCTAATGCGAACTTACCCAAAGAAGTTTGTATCCTGTGGGCACACCGAGTCGACTCTGAATTTCATGCGCGTTTTTCTGCGCAGCGTCGCCAATATCGCTATGTTATTTTCAACCGTGCTGTTCGACCTACGTTTTTGGCGAAAAAGGTGACTTGGTATTACCGAGACTTAGACGAGTCCTTAATGGCAGAGGCGGCTCAGTGTTTGCTTGGTGAGCATGACTTTTCATCTTATCGCGCCATAGGCTGTCAAGCAAAAAGTCCGATTCGTACGCTGCATCGTTTACAGGTACGTCGTTACGAGCAGTTTGTCATTATCGACCTGGAGGCCAATGGTTTTTTACACCACATGGTGCGCAATATTGCGGGTGTGTTAATGAAGATTGGCGCGGGTCAAGCACCGGTAAGCTGGGCTCAAGAGGTGCTTGACTATCAAGACAGAACCTTAGGTGGCGTGACCGCCCAAGCTCATGGCTTGTATTTTGTTGGCGTGACTTACCCTGAAAAATACCTATTGCCTAAAATATCCTCGGTTACTTTAGGGTTACCTTTTGCTCAGGAGGCGGTTCGGTAATAGAAATCGTAGAGAGAGAGCCATTTTGTACCCGCAAGGGGTATAAAAAAGTTCGATTCTTCGATTAAATGAGGCTCAGATTACTTGAAAAAAGCACAGTGGGCGATTAACTTCATTTCAACGATGAGTTTCTCGCTTATTTTAGTTATTAGTTTGATAGAATCATTCTTTTTGATTTCATTTAGTGTTTATGGATAGAGCGTGCGTATAAGAACAAAAATTTGTGGTATTACACGACCTAAAGATGGCGTGGCAGCGGCAAATTTAGGGGTAGATGCCATTGGGCTGGTGTTTTATACTGCGAGTCCTCGTGCGGTTACCTGGGCGCAGGCGAATGAAATTATCGCTGTTTTACCGCCTTTTGTCAGCACGGTTGGTTTATTTGTGAATGCGGCAGCAGCAGAGGTTAGCGCTATTTTAGAGGCCGTGCCACTTGATCTATTACAGTTTCACGGAGATGAAACACCGGCGCAGTGCCAGCGCTATCGAAAACCGTATATCAAGGCGATTAGAATGCAAGCAGATACCGATGTCTCGCAGCTTTGTTTGCAGTATGCGGATGCCTCTGGATTGTTGTTAGACGCCTATCACCCTACACTACGCGGGGGGACGGGGCAGCATTTTGATTGGAATTTATTTCCCGAGAAGGCTGCAAAGCCGCTGGTCTTGGCGGGGGGACTCACGGCAGATAATATAGTTGCCGCAGTGAATCAAACCTCGCCTTTTGCGGTTGATGTGAGTGGTGGTGTAGAAATGGGCAAAGGAATAAAAGATGCGGCTAAAATGGACGCATTTCTAAAAGGGGTTATGAGTGTCAGCAAGTCACAAGAGTAATACGGCAAGTTTGCCCGATGAACAAGGCTATTTTGGCGTCTATGGCGGATTATTTGTCGCAGAAACCTTGATGGCGCCACTCGCAGAATTGCGCCTAGCCTATGAATCTTTGCGGCAAGATGCTCAATTTATAAAAGACCTTGACCGGGATTTAACGCATTTTGTAGGGCGTCCTTCTCCTGTTTACCATGCCGCACGTTGGAGTGCTGCCGTAGGCGGGGCGCAGCTTTATTTAAAGCGTGAGGATCTGAATCATACGGGTGCACATAAAATTAATAACACAGTGGGTCAGGCACTCATTGCTAAACATCTAGGTAAAAAACGTATTATTGCCGAAACCGGCGCTGGCCAACATGGTGTTGCAACGGCGACGGTGGCGGCACGCTTTGGCATGGAATGCGTGGTTTACATGGGTGCTGAAGATATAGAACGTCAGGCGACCAATGTGTACCGCATGCGCTTGCTGGGGGCTGAAGTGATCCCGGTAACATCGGGCTCCCGTACCTTAAAAGATGCACTGAACGAGGCGATGCGTGATTGGGTCACGAATGTCGACAATACCTTTTATATCATTGGCACGGTTGCAGGCCCGCATCCTTATCCACAAATGGTGCGCGATTTTCAAACCATTATTGGCCGTGAGGCACGCCAACAAATGATGGAAATGACAGGGAAATTGCCTGATGCATTGGTGGCTTGTGTCGGGGGCGGTTCAAATGCGATCGGGTTGTTCCATCCTTTTTTGAATGACAAAGAGGTCGCCATTTACGGCGTTGAAGGGGGCGGGGAGGGGATAGAATCAGGTCGTCATGCTGCCGCTTTGTGTGCGGGGAAGCCAGGTGTCTTGCATGGTAATCGCACCTATTTAGTGGAAGATGAAAATGGCCAGATTATTGAAACGCATTCCGTCTCTGCCGGTTTAGATTACCCCGGTGTGGGGCCAGAGCATGCCTGGCTAAAAGATACGGGTCGCGCACATTATGTTGCGATTAACGATGATGAAGCGGTAGCGGCGTTTCATGCATTAACACGGACGGAAGGCATTATGCCGGCCTTAGAATCCAGTCATGCTTTGGCGCATGCGGTAAAACTCGCGGCCGACATGAATGAAGATCAGATCGTTTTGGTGAATTTATCGGGTCGAGGAGACAAAGATATGCATACTGTTGCCGCGCGAGATGGAATTATCCTATGACTCGCCTGGATATTTGTTTCGCTGACTTGAAAAAAAAGAGCCGAACCGCTTTGATTCCATACCTTACCGCCGGGGATCCTGTTCCTGGTGTGACTGTTGAAGTGATGCACGCCATGGTCACAGCAGGAGCGGATATTATCGAAGTTGGCGTGCCTTTTTCCGATCCGATGGCCGATGGGCCAGTGATTCAAGCGGCTTGTGAGCGTGCCTTGAAACATCATACGACGATGCAAGATGTTTTTACTATGGTTAAAACGTTTCGCGAAACCAATCAGAGCACACCAGTGGTACTGATGGGGTATTTGAACCCGATAGAAGTGATGGGTTATTCGCAATTTGCACAAGCAGCGCAACAAGTGGGCGTCGACGGGGTACTGACAGTTGATTTACCTCCTGAGGAAGGCGCTGAATTGTTGGCCATTTTCAATGAAGCAAATCTGGCACCTGTGTTTTTGCTTGCACCTACCACAACTCAGGAGCGAATGCAGAGAATCTGTAATGCCTCGCGGGGTTTTGTCTATTATGTTTCATTAAAAGGGGTGACCGGGGCGACGACGCTGGATGTCGCTTCAGTGACAACAAAGATGGTCGAAATACGTTCTTTTACGGATTTACCGATTGGTGTCGGTTTTGGTATTAAAGATGCCGCGACGGCCGCAGCGGTGGCCAAGATTGCTGATGCAGTGGTGGTTGGTAGTGCGGTGGTGAACTTGTTCGCAGTGCATTCAGCATCGCCAGAAAAAATAGCCCCGGCAGTGGCGATACTATTAGGTTCAATGCGTGAGGCAATGGATTAATATATACCCATGACGATTGAGATTTAGGTATAATTGTATGTCTTCTTCATTCCATGGCGGTGCTAAAACTTCTCGCAATAGCGGGCTACACCTTGTCATTTTGCTTAGTCATGAAATGAATTGAACGCACACTAACACCTAAACCTCAAACACCACGGGTATACTATGAGTTGGTTTGAAAATTTAATACCTTCAAAAATACGCACTGAAGGAACGCAAAAGAAAAATGTACCTGAAGGTCTCTGGACTAAATGTGACAATTGTCAGGCGATTCTATATCGTGTAGAGCTGGAGCGTAATTCCGATGTTTGTCCAAAATGTAACCACCATATGCGTATTGGCGCGCGGCGTCGTTTGGATGGTTTTCTCGATCCTCATGAGCAGACCGAAATTGCCGGAGAGCTTGAACCTGTTGATATACTCAAATTTAAAGACAGTAAAAAATATAAAGACCGGCTGACGCAAGCACAAAAAAACACGAATGAAAAAGATGCTCTGGTGGTGATACAGGGAACGGTTAAGGGCTTGCCTTTGGTTGCTGCGGCATTTGAGTTTCGTTTTATGGGCGGTTCAATGGGTTCCGTTGTTGGGGAGCGATTTGTGCGGGGCGCGCAAGTGAGTATGGAGCAAAATATCCCCTTGGTTTGTTTTTCCGCGAGTGGGGGCGCGCGTATGCAGGAGGCGCTATTTTCTTTGATGCAAATGGCGAAAACAAGTGCCATATTAGCGGATATGAGGGCGCGGGGTATCCCTTACATTTCAATTATGACCGATCCCACCATGGGTGGCGTCTCTGCCAGTTTGGCCATGCTGGGCGATATAAACATTGCCGAGCCCAATGCTTTGATTGGCTTTGCCGGTCCGCGTGTGATTCAGCAAACAGTGAGAGAAACACTGCCAGAAGGTTTTCAGCGTAGTGATTTTTTATTAGAACATGGTGCGCTGGACATGATCGTTGATCGTCGCGAAATGCGCGATCGAGTCTCCAGCTTATTATCCAAATTATGTAGCCGGCCGGAGCCTTAGGAATGGGTACGTAATAACTTCCCGTTTTGGAATCTCGGCTTTGTCTCCTGAGTCGCCCTATCTCCCCCGTCCATGGGGTCGTCATCTTCAACTCGTATTTGCCCGTTCTTCAATCTCAAAACCTCGAAATAAGAGCGATTATTCCTGCGCTTTTGCTCAATCAAAACGAACAAATACAAGCTAAATCTGAGCCCTAAAACGGGAAGTTATTACGTGCCCATTTCTTAGAGACTGTATAGGATTAAGATTTTAGGTGTGATTGTGAGCCCTTTTCATTCGTTGAAATAGGAATAGTGTGCGCCGGGTGGTGAGGGAGGAGGGATGTCGTGAGGCGTCTCCCTATCCTAATTTGATATAGGATTTTAAGTATCCAATAGCTTGATCCAGTTTTTCTTTTCGGGTGTAAAAGTGTGGAGAAAAGCGAATGCCGTCGCCTCGTTGTGCGCAAATGACGTGTTGTTCTGTGAGAAAATTGAAGAGTTTTTCCTGGTTTCCGTCTCCAAGTCTAAAATTGACGATGCCCGCGTATCGTCCCTTTGTTGTTTCTGTGAGCAATTCAACGCCAGGTAGCTTGGAGAGCTGTGTAAATAAATATTCAGTGTTGTCTAGAATACACTGTTTTACCTTTTCCAATCCAACCTCTTCAAACAGTGACAAACTGGCGCTCAAAGCATGAATACCTAACATGTTAGGGCTGCCACATTCGAAACGTCGAGCACTCTCTGCTACTTGCCAGTGTTGCGTTGTATAATTACCGCTATCTTGAATCATGCGCCAGCCATATTGGTACAGTTTTAATTTTTCCAGGTGCTGTGCTTTACAATAAAACACAGCCAGTCCTTCAGGAGCCAACATCCATTTATGACCGTCCGCCATAACAAAGTCAGCTGAAATTTGTTGTACGTCAATGGGTAATGCGCACAGAGATTGAATGGCATCAATACAGAAAAAAATATTTTTTTTGTTACAGTAAAGTCCTAATTTTTGCAAATTTATAACTAAGCCCGTGGCGTATTGTACCGAACTAACCGAAATTAATTTGGTATTGTGATCGGCGAGTTTGATAATGGATTCTTCCGGTGTTTCATCCGTTGAAAAATGAGCAAGCCTGACCTCCACGCCATATTTATCAGTTAAGGATTGCCAGACAATACGATTAGATGGGAATTCCTCAGCAGGAATAACTATATTGTTGCCCGTCTGCCAATCCAGGCCATAAGCGACAATGGACAAAGCTTCAGACGTGTTTTTTAATAAAGCGATTTCCTTGGTTGACTGAGCATTGAGCAAGGTTTGCAGTTGTTTTCGCAGGTGAAGTTCTTTGCTCATCCAGAGTTTATAGGATAAAGAACCTTGATTATAATTTTCCTCTGCAAATTGCTTTATAGCAAGCATCGTGCGATAGGGCCAGGGGCCCACCGCAGCATGATTTAAATGGCATAAGCCTGTCTGAAGAGGAAATTCAGTTTTAAGGTCAATGTTTGTCATAGTGCTTTTACTTTACGTCGATTGTTTCAATCAAACGGCTTCAAAAACTTATAATAATAGTGTTTAACGAAGATATCATGCAGGCCTGTGCTCGACTTATAAAGCATCGCTGCGGTAAACAACCTTGTGTGATTACCGATGCGCAACCAGCATGTAAAATTATGTACCAGATGTTATACAATTATATGGATGGTAATGTTAACATGCGTATCTAAATAAAAAATAAGGAGGTTGAGGATGATTAAGTACCTATTGTTAGGCGTGGTGAGTTTATTTTCGCTTAATTCCTATGCTGCTATTGTCAATGTTTCCGGTAATCCGGCCGTTTCTCCTGGAGCTGTGGCTTACCTTGGTGATCCTGCTCGAACACCGCTGAGAAATCCTGATGATTTTGATTTGCCTCTCCCTAACGCTCAATCTGTTTTTAATCCAGATGACCCGATTCGTATTGCGGTATCGATCTCTTTGACCGATTTAGATCAAGCTAGAGATGATAGTGGTAGTCCTGACTGGAATCTCGATTCTCTTGTTTGGTCTGTTGATTGGTATAACCCAGATGAGCAATATGTGGATAGTAATTTTGTAGATGTCGCATGGTCAGATATTGAGCTTTGGCAGACGGATTCGAATGCATCTCAAGTCGCATTTTCAACAGATTTATTGGTGCCTGAGACTTATGGGCCGTTGGCAGAAGGCACCTGGTTTGCTGATACTTACTTTGAAGGAGTGCTTCAAAGTACAGTAGAAGTTCAGGTTGTACCCATCCCCGGAGCGATTGTTTTATTGCTGTCAGGTTTATTTTTAATAGGTCGGAAATTAAAGACTCAAAATATTAAGGCAATATAACGATTTCTTCAGGTATTTGCCAATTTTCATCGCGATGATCCACGACTACGGTAGTATAGATGCCGCCTCGTACATTAAACTCTGCAGTTAATTTCATATAACGCGGCGTGCAGGCGGCGACCAGGTCAGAAAGAATGTCGTTGGTCACTTTTTCATGGAATGCACCTTCATTGCGGAAGCTCCAGATGTATACTTTCAGGGACTTAAGCTCAATACACTTTTCTCCAGGAATATACTCCAAGTTTAATGTAGCGAAATCGGGTTGGCCTGTTTTTGGGCAAAGACACGTAAATTCAGGTATTTCTATCCGAATGGTGTAATCACGTTCCGTCATGGGATTATCAAAAAATTCTAATTCTTTACTCGGTTGGCTAGGCATACTGAATCGTCTATGTTAGTTTGATGGCAAATTGGCTTACGCCTTATAGGAGATTGCCTTCTTAAGGCGCGTTTGTAGAATCCTGATGTGTATAATAAAGGGTGTGCTTTCCAAATACTACCGGATCCTGCAGGTATTTACTATTTTAGTGGTTGTTAATGCGTTTAGATAAAATAAAATTGGCGGGGTTTAAGTCTTTTGTTGACCCGACAACCATACAGATTAACGGCAATTTACTGGGTATTGTGGGTCCCAATGGCTGCGGCAAATCGAATGTGATCGATGCGGTACGTTGGGTTATGGGAGAAAGTTCTGCCAAACACCTGCGTGGCGAGTCTATGTCAGATGTTATTTTTAATGGCTCTGCCGGACGGAAGCCGGTGGGTCAAGCGAGCATCGAGATGGTGTTCGATAACAGTGATGGCAAACTTGGCGGGGAATATGCGAAATATTCAGAAATTTCGATCAAACGCCAGGTCAGTCGCGAAGGTCAATCTAATTATTATCTTAATGGTGCGCGTTGTCGGCGCAAAGATATTACGGGGATTTTTCTCGGTACGGGTCTGGGTCCGCGTAGTTATTCCATTATTGAACAGGGGATGATTTCACGCTTGATTGAAGCTCGCCCCGAAGACCTTAGAGTCTTCATTGAGGAAGCCGCAGGCATCTCAAAGTATAAGGAGCGACGTAAAGAAACAGAAACACGGATCCGCCATACTCGAGATAATATAGCTAGACTCAATGACTTACGAGAAGAAATTGAAAAACGACTTTCAGTATTACAGAGGCAGTCCAATTCTGCTGAACGTTTCAAAACCTTAAAAGAAGAAGAACGCTTAGTTAAAGCTGAGTTGCAGGCATTGCGCTGGCAGAATCTCCATCAACAGGCAGAAGAGAAAAAAACTGCAATTGCTAGTGATGAAACGACATTAGAGGCACGTACTGCCGAATTACGAGCGAATGAAGCAGAGACCGAATTAAGTCGAGACCAGCTAACGGAAGCCAACGATAATTTAAATGAAGTGCAGGGCGAGTTTTACGCCGTGGGTGCCGACATCGCGAGGTTGGAGCAAAGTATCCAGCACATTAAAGAGACGCGGCAACAACAAGAGCGAGAGCTGGCTGAAACTGAAGAGGCCTGGTCGGCTGCGCAGGGGCATCTTACCGCAGATGAAGAAAAAATCAGTCTATTAGAAGAAACACTTGAAGTTGAACAGGCTAAAATCGAAGAGGCCTCAGAAAGAGAAAGTCTCTCGTCTGAAACTTTACAAAATGCAGAGCAAAAAATGAGTCTTTGGCAGGAGCAATGGGATGAGTTTAATTCAAGTTCTGCCCAGGCTTTACGTACCGCAGAAGTTGCCAGGGCGCGAGTGGAACATTTAGAAGAGAATGTTTCTCAGGCAAAACATCGCCTTGAAATATTGAGTTCTGAAGGGCAAGGTATCGATATAGAGCCTTTACAAGATGAAGTGGGCGAGCTTCACGAAACCTTGGAAATACGCACTCAAGCATTACAGGATCAAGAAGATAAATTATCGATTAATCAAGATAATACCGCCTTAAATAGAAGTAAAGTATCAGAGTTGAATGACTTGTTAAAAATCAAGCAAAATGACTTGCGAGGTGTGCGAGAACAATTTGTTTCATTAAAAGCCGTTCAAATTGAGGCTTTGGGTAAGAGCTCGGGCAAGCTCAACCAATGGCTAAGTGATCGATCACTGGACACGGCATCGCGACTGGCACAGAACATCACCGTAGAATCAGGCTGGGAACAAGCCCTGGAAATTGTTTTGGGGGCTCACCTGGAATCTGTTTGTGTCGAAAACGCGACCTCACTGATGCAATATTTTAATGAATTGGCAGAAGGTGATGTGACGTTTTTGAATACAGACCGTCTTTATACGCAAACCCCGCAGGCGACCAAAGCTAAACTTTTAGCAACGTTAGTGAACGCACCCTGGCCTATAGATTCTATACTGGCTGGTGTTTATATCGCAGAAAACAAAGAAGAAGCTTTGGCCTTACAAGGCCGTCTGGATGCCGGCGAGTCGGTGATTACTGCGGACGGTATTTGGCTTGGGCAGAGTTGGATTCGACTGGTACGGGGGGGGGAAAGCTGAGGATGGTGTGTTAGCGCGAGAACAAAAGCTCACTCAACTGGTTACAGACTGCGATGACCTGGAAGGCAGTGTCAGCGCAACGGAGGCCGCATTACTGCAAGCCCGTTCTGAACATCAAGAATTTGAAGATGCCCGTAATGAAATTCAGTTAAAAAGAGGTGAAATTGCCCGAGTTTTGGCGGATGCCCAGGCGTTACTCAGCGGGAAACAAGCCCGGCTTGATCATTTTTTGGTGCGAAAAGAACGAGTTAACAATGAGTTAGAAGAGCAATCTAAAAAAATTATAGATGCAGAAGCCGAAATTAAAGCAGCAACTACGCAACTGCATGGTGCGTTGCTCGCGATTGAGGGGCAAGATCAGGATCGAGAAGCGTTGGTTAAGACCCGGGATACGATTCGTTTACGTCTGGAAGAGGTGAGAATACAATCTAAACTGGATCGTGACACCTGTCACGAGTTAGAGCTGCACTGCCAATCTATGACAACACAGTTAACCGCTACGCGTGAAAATTTGATGCGAGTGCAATCACAAGTGAGTCACTTAGTACGAAAGCGGGATGAACTCTACAGTTCACTTTCGGGCGGTGAAGAGCCGGTTAGCGAGATGGCGGAAACCTTGGCTTTGCAGTTGAGTAAACGCTTACAGGTTGAATCTGTTCTGGCTGACTCAAGAGGGACGGTAGAGAATATTGATCATCAATTGAGAGCATTAGCACAACAACGTCAAGAAATAGAGCAAGCTATTCACGCCGTGCGGACGCGTCTGGATCAGCATCGCATGGCGTGGCAGGAAGTCAATATTCGTTGCCAAACCATCTTGGAGCATATTGTTGAAGATCAATACGAAGTGAATAAGCTACTTGAAGAGATGGATGAAGCCGCAACGGAAATCAATTGGAGTGAAAAGTTAGAACGAATAGAGCGATCCATCCAGCGCCTGGGGGCGATAAATCTTGCTGCGATTGAGGAATTTTCCGAGCAAACTGAACGAAAAGACTACCTTGATGCTCAATATGAAGATTTGAACAAAGCGCTGGATACGCTAGAGGCGGCGATAGGCAAAATTGATAAAGAGACTCGAAGTCGTTTTAAAGAGACTTTCGACAAGATAAACACAGGACTGCAAGCCAAGTTTCCACTGCTTTTTGGCGGTGGGCATGCGTATATGGAATTGACAGGCGAAGACTTGTTAGACACCGGCGTGACGGTTATGGCTCGACCTCCGGGCAAAAAAAACAGCACGATCCATTTATTGTCGGGTGGGGAAAAAGCGCTGACCGCCGTTGCCTTGGTCTTTTCTATTTTTGACTTGAATCCCTCTCCCTTTTGTATGCTGGATGAGGTCGATGCACCGTTGGATGATGCTAATGTGGGTCGGTTCTGTGAATTAGTTAAAGTCATGTCTGAGCATGTACAGTTTATCTTCATAACACATAACAAAATTACAATGGAAATGGCGAACCAACTTACTGGGGTGACTATGCATGAGCCGGGGGTTTCTCGCCTTGTTTCAGTCGATATTGATGAGGCTGCCGAGCTTGCTGTAGCCTAATGCTTCGTTATAGACTTTATGTTTGATGAATATTTTTAGGGTGAGGTTGACATGGCGCTTTCTGAGCTACTCAATTCAGATACATTGAAACAGACAATTATACCCGCACTGATCGTTGTGGTCGCGTTGTTCTTTTGGTTTAAGCACAATGGGTTAAACAGATGGACAAAGCGAAAACGTAGCCATGGTCGTGCGCCAAATTCCAGACATGATAACCTGGAGTATAGCGGCGGAGCTGATGGGGAGGGAGAAGTTTATCTAGGTCGTAGACAGGAACTGGATGAAATTGGTGATGAAGTCTTTGCAAGAGATCAAGAAGATTTAAATATTACCCCTTACGAAACCTATGCTGAGCCGGTGGATAAAGTGCAAATGAATTGGGATGACCCGGTTGATGTAGAAGAGGCTGCGCCACTGCGCAATGAGATGGTCAATGAGGATACAGAATATTTATTTCAACCTGAAAGCGAATTTGTTGAAACAGCATCTTCACCAGAGACCCCCGCTAGTACCTCACGTCAAAAAGAATTACAAAATGCACCCTATTCAAGCGACGCGGTGCAGGTTGATAATAGAAACAGAGGGACAGAAATACTTGAAGACGAGTTGAAAGAGGGTTTGATGCTCGCTCTAAATGTCATTGTCGGCAGTGGTCGTCAGTTACGCGGATCAAGCATTCTCAAAGCCATTACCTCCCTGGGTTTTACTTATGGTTCCATGGGCATATTTCATTATTATCCCTCTCAGCGTAACGGTACGCGAGCTTTATTCAGTTTAGCTAATATGATGGAGCCGGGGAGCTTTAATCTCACAACAATGGATACATTGTCGACACCGGGTTTAACGCTTTTTACAAATATTGTCTCTCCTGAAGAAGGTATGGAAACATTCTCGATTATGTTGGGAACCGCAAAAAAACTGGCTGAAAGGCTTGATGCAACCGTGTGTGATGAACGACGTGGAACATTAAGCAAGCAAGGTATTGATCACATCCAGGAACGAATATTAGAACACCAAAGACGTTCTAAACTACTCAATACGCCCCCCCCTCCATGAATGATGATCATTCAATGCGCATTCTGACGCTGCGCAAGGAAATTAATCAACATAACACCCACTATTATGTAACAGATGACCCGGTGATCACCGATGCAGAGTATGATCGTTTAGTGCTTGAGTTACAGCATCTGGAGTCGATGCACCCTGAACTAATTACGCTTGCTTCGCCAACACAACGTGTTGGCGCTAGCCCGGCAAAAGATTTTGCTGAATTAAAACACGCTCAGCCGATGTTATCTTTGGCCAATGCTTTTAGTGAAGAGGATGTTAGCGAATTTGTACGTAAAGTTATAGATGGCCTCCAGGCAAAGTCTGTTGAATTTGTAGCCGAACCTAAATTAGATGGCATTTCACTCAACTTAAGATACGAACAAGGTGAGCTGGTGAGTGCAGCAACGCGAGGTGATGGTATTACGGGGGAAAATATTACGGCGAATGTTCGTACGATCAAGTCGATACCGCTGACCTTAATGGGAGATCATTGGCCTGAAATTGTAGAAATACGAGGTGAAATTGTTATTCGGGTAGATGATTTCAAGCAACTCAATCAGCACCGCTTAAAAAAGGGTGAAAAAATGTTTGCGAATCCTCGTAATGCTGCGGCAGGGAGTGTTCGGCAATTGGATTCACGCATTACCGCGCAACGGCCCTTAAGTTTTATTCCATGGGGGCGCGGTGCGTGTTCGGTTGCTATTGCCAGTACGCATGCGGACGAAATGGCCAAGATTGCGCAATGGGGATTTGCGGTTAGTGATGAGATGAAAGTACTTCATGATTTTGCTGGCTTAATGCGCTATTACAAAGACTTGGCTCAACGACGTTATCGCTTGCCTTATGAAATTGATGGCATTGTCTACAAGGTCAATCCGGTTAACTCACAACAGGCACTGGGTTCGACTTCAAAAGCCCCGCGTTGGGCTATTGCCCATAAATTTCCCGCTCAGGAAGAAAGTACCATCGTACTGGAAATAGAAGCGTCTGTGGGTAGAACCGGAGCCATTACCCCCGTAGCAAACTTACAACCGGTTACGGTGGGTGGGGTCGTGGTGAGTCGAGCAACACTGCATAATCAGGATGAAGTCGAACGCAAAGATGTTCGTCCTGGTGACACGGTTATTATTCGCAGAGCAGGGGATGTTATTCCTGAAGTGGTTTTAGTGATTAAGGAAAAACGCCCCGAAGAGGCCCAGCCTTGGCGTATGCCCGAGCGATGCCCTCGTTGTAACGCCTTGGTAGAACGCTTAGAAAATGAGTCGGCCTATCGCTGTCTTGGCGGTTTATATTGTGACGCGCAGCGAGAAGGCGCATTATTTCATTATGCATCCCGGGGGGCGATGAATATTGAGGGACTGGGCGACAAATTAATTACTCAGCTCGTTGACAAGGGACTCGTTCGTACCCTTGCTGATTTATATCAATTGTCCGTATCCCAGCTCAGCGTTATTGATCGCATGGGTGAAAAATCGGCAACGAATGTGATCAACGCCATTGAACAAACTAAAACCACAAGCTTAGCCCGTTTTATTTATGGTTTAGGCATAGGCCAGGTCGGGGAGGTGACGGCAAAACAGCTTGTGGCTCATTTTGGTGATTTGGCAAGCCTTATGGCGGCAGATGAAGCGACGTTACAAGAAGTTCGTGATGTTGGGCCAATTGTTGCAAAAAGTATCGTTCATTTCTTTGAACAGCCACACAACCGGGAAGTGATTCAGGCGATTATTGATGCTGGGGTACATTGGCCAAAACCAGAGCGGATTCGTGCTGAGGGTGTGTTTGCACACAAGACGGTTGTTGTGACTGGTAAGCTAGAAAAGATGACGCGCAGAGTGGCACAAAAAGCGATTGAAGAGCGCGGTGGCCGGGTCATGGGTTCGGTCTCTGAAAAAACAGACCTGCTTGTGGCAGGGGAAGCAGCAGGGTCGAAATTACTTCGTGCCCAAAAACTGAATGTCAAAGTGATTGATGAACACACATTGATGCAAATGTTGAGCGAATAAAGAATGAATGAATTAAGTGCGGTACAAAATTTCGCGGTGTCGGTCATCCCCATTTTGTTTGCTATCACCGTGCACGAGGTCGCCCATGGTTGGGCTGCTAAACGATTAGGTGATCAGACGGCATTTCAATTGGGTCGTTTGACATTAAACCCCATTAAACATATTGACCCTATTGGTACCTTGCTGGTGCCGGGAATATTAATTTTGGCGGGCGGTTTTATTTTTGGTTGGGCAAAACCGGTGCCCATTACCACTTCCAATCTGAGAAATCCTAAAAGAGATATGATGATTGTGGCGTTTGCGGGTCCTTTTTCTAATCTGGTTATGGCGCTCATATGGGCGGTAATCATGAAAATTGGTTATGAGCTGGCAGGAGATTTTTCGTGGGTTGGGGTTCCCTTAATTTATATGGCGGGTACCGGAATATTTATTAATCTTTTGTTATTCGTGTTAAATCTATTACCGATACCGCCACTGGACGGGGGTCGTATTGTTGCTGGCTTATTACCCACTCAGTTTGCTGTAAAATATGAAAGTATTGAGCGTTATGGCTTATTCATTATGCTGGGGCTTTTGATTAGTGGTATTTTGGCTTCAATAATATTTCCGCCAGTGAGTGCGATGCAGCAAATGCTTTATCAGTTATTTGGGCTGTAATTTTAACGGGTCTATATAGTTTAGGTTGTTTTATATTTAAGGCTTATTTTATGCACTTAAGGGACTGTAGAGACAAAATTTAAGAGGTCGTTTTTGAACACAACAACGTTACAACCGCATCGAATTTTATCTGGAATGCGTCCCACTGGGAAGTTGCACTTGGGCCATTATCATGGTGTTTTAAAAAACTGGGTTCAGTTACAACACGAATATGATTGTTTTTTCTTTGTCGCTGATTGGCATGCGCTGACAACGGACTATGAAGACCCCAGTGTAATAGGCGAGAGTGTGTGGGATATGGTTATTGACTGGCTTGCTGCTGGAGTTGATCCGGGAGCTTCAAAGCTATTCATACAATCTCGGATACCCGAACATGCAGAGCTGCATTTACTACTTTCTATGATGACGCCGATAGGGTGGCTTGAAAGGGTGCCTACGTATAAAGATCAGCAGGACAAACTAAAAGAAAAAGACTTGTCAACTTATGGTTTTTTGGGGTATCCCTTATTACAAAGTGCGGACATCTTAATGTATAAGTCAACCCTAGTTCCCGTCGGTGAAGATCAGGTTGCGCATATTGAACTGACTCGTGAAGTTGCCCGTCGTTTTAATCATTTTTATGGCTCAGAGGTTGGTTTTATTGAAAAAGCGGATAATGCAGCAAAAAAGATGGGCAAAAAAAATGCGAAATTATATCAGGAATTAAAAAAACGTTTTCAAGAGCAGGGGGATCACGAAGCACTGGAAACGGCGAGAGAATTATTGAAAGCACAACAAAATATTACTTTGTCTGATAGAGAACGTTTGTTCGGTTACCTGGAAGGAGAAGGGAAAATAATTTTACCCGAACCCCAGGCACTGCTCACTAAATCGTCAAAAATGCCGGGGCTGGATGGACAAAAAATGTCAAAAAGCTATGGAAATACCTTGTCATTACGCGACTCCGCTGAAGCAGTAGAAAAAAAGATAAAAAAAATGCCAACAGACCCAGCACGAGTTCGATTGACGGATCCCGGTGACCCGGAAAAATGTCCGGTTTGGTCGCTCCATAAAGTGTATTCACCTGATGATGTTAAAGAATGGGTACAACAAGGCTGTCAATCTGCGTCTATGGGTTGCTTGGAATGTAAAGGGCCAGTTATTGATGCGGTTAACAACGAACTTGCCCCGATGAGAATGAAAGCGGCAGAGTTTAATGAAAACCCGAACCTGGTGCGGAACATCATCGCAGAAGGTTGTGAAGAAGCACGCGACATAGCAAAAAAAACACTGGATGAAGTTCGTCAGGCAATGGGGCTGAGTTACCGGTGATGCCCACTTCTAATCTTGTCGAACCCCAACAAACAGAGATGGTCGTTGCGACCATTAATGGTGCGCCAGTGCTGAGTTTTCCTCAGGACTTATATATTCCGCCTGATGCTCTGGAGGTTTTTTTAGAGACTTTTGAAGGGCCGCTCGATTTATTACTGTATTTAATAAAGCGCCAAAATCTAGATGTGCTGGATATTCCCATCGCTGAAATAACCAAGCAATACATGGATTATATCGATTTGATGGGAGACATACGTTTGGAGCTGGCTGCTGAATACCTTGTTATGGCGGCGATGTTAGCGGAAATAAAGTCTCGTATGTTGTTGCCTAGACCGGTAGATAGCGAAGGTGATGAAGACGACCCCAGAGCGGATCTTATTCGGCGTTTACAAGAATATGAACGATTCAAACAAGCGGCAGAGGGTTTAAACGAGCTGCCGCAAGTGGGTAGGGATACCTTTACCGGGTGGGTTGCCCCCCCGCCAAAAGAGTCAGAGGCACCTTTACCTACGGTAGAATTGACCGATTTGTTGTTTGCGCTTAAAGATGTGATTCAACGGGCGGACAGGTATACCCATCATCGCATTACTCTGGAAACTTTATCGGTAAGAGAACGGATGAGTAAAGTATTATCAATCGTTAGTGCGGATTCGTTTACTGAATTTACCTGTTTATTTACCATAGAAGAAGGGCGCATGGGAGTGGTGGTGAGCTTACTCGCCATACTTGAACTTGTTAAAGAATCGCTGCTGGAATTGCTTCAGTCAGAACCGTTTGGTTCTATATATGTAAAGGCAAAACAAAATGTCAATGAATCCATCGTTACTTAAAAAAGTCATTGAAGGCGCCTTGTTAGCCTCAGAAAAGCCTCTAAGCATTGCGCGGCTACTGACTCTTTTTGCTGAAAATGAAGGTGTTTCAGCAGAGATGATACGAGAAGCGCTCAGCTTGATTGAGCAAGATGATGACGGTAGAGGTATTGAATTAAAAGAAGTCAGCTCCGGTTTTCGCATGCAAGTTAAAAGTGAATGCGCAGCTTGGGTATCCCGGTTATGGGATGAAAGACCCCAACGCTATTCGAGAGCGTTGCTAGAGACCTTGGTGTTGATTGCCTACCGTCAGCCTGTGACGCGTGCTGAAATTGAAGATGTGAGAGGGGTTGCTGTCAGTAGCCATATTATTAAAACCTTACAAGAGCGCGAGTGGATTCGGGTTCTAGGTCATCGGGAGGTTCCCGGTCGACCTGCTCTTTATGGCACAACAAAACAGTTTTTAGATTATTTCAACTTAAAATCATTAGAAGAGTTACCAAACCTTAAAGAAATTACGGATTTAGATGATATTACTTTAGATTTAGAGGGTGAGACGACTCAGGAAGTAGAAGAAAGACGGATCATGCCCTCACAAGAGATGCATACTGAAATCGTTGATGTAGAAGATAAAGAAAAACGGGGTGTCGCAGAGGCTTCAAATGAGTTATCTCTAGATCCGGACTCTGTCGATGCTATCGATGCTATAAAAGAAACGGCGGCCAACGGGTGACTAAAAATAAATCTCCTTTGAAGGGGGAGCGGGTACAAAAGGTTTTATCTCAGCTTGGGCATGGTTCCCGGCGAGAAATAGAAGGTTGGATTAAAGCACAACGTTTGATGATCAATGGCAAGGTCGCTGAATTAGGAGATCGCATTGTCGAGCAGGATGTTGTGCAACTTGATAAACGTCGGTTATGCAGTACCTCATCTTTTCAAGAACCACTGAAAACACTGATTTATAATAAACCGGAGGGGGAAATATGCACTCGTTCTGATCCTGAAAATCGCAAGACGGTATTTCAAAGTCTGCCAAAAATAAAACAGGGACGATGGATTGCAGTAGGGCGTTTGGATATTACGACCTTGGGCTTGCTGATATTTACGACTGACGGTGAATTAGCCAACAAGCTTATGCATCCATCTAATGAAATAGAACGAGAGTATGCAGTGAGAATATTGGGTAAGGTCGAAACGGAACACCTTGAGAAATTAAAAGCGGGTGTGTTGCTAGATGATGGTATGGCAAAATTTTCTGAAATTACATTCAGTGGCGGAGACGGTGCCAATCGCTGGTATTCCGTCACTTTAAAAGAAGGGCGTAATCGCGAGGTGAAGCGATTGTGGGAGTCTCAAGGTCTAATGGTAACCCGCTTGATTCGTACTCGTTTTGGCCCGATTAGCTTGCCAAGAAAAGTAAGAAATGGCCATACTCAGCTTTTAGAAAAAATAGAACTGAAAAAACTGTATGAAGCGGTTGATATGCGGTTTCCTGAGGTGACTGAAGCCACATTTAAGCCGCGAACGCGTAAAGCCAGGCAAAGCCCATACCGAAGTCACCCTTATAAAAAAAGGGAAAAATAAATCCCTTTGGAGCTTATGTAAGTGGCGTACAAATTAGGTTTCTATTTGAGCGTTCTGATTGCCTACAGGGGTGCAAGTAAGATGCGTGAGCAGGGCGCGGAATCTTTGGGGGAAAACGCAGCTAAAGTGCATATTTTTTGATTGAAGAACGTTTAAATAGAAACCGAAATTGTGATGTCAGATGCACAAGTTATTTTATTCTCATTCCTTAGGTGATGACCGTCGGCTGATCACGCCCGGTATGTTTTTTAATTTCTGCCAGTTGCTCGGCTATTTGAATCAGTTCGCTTAAGGCAGTCTGGGCATCTTGTTGTTGTTTCTCCGCTTGGTCTTCAAACTGTTCCAGGTACACGCGCAATGTAGCCCCTTTTGTACCGGTGCCGGATAAGCGAAAGACAATACGTGAGCCATCAGTAAAGCCAATACGAATACCTTGGTGATTACTTACACTGTTATCTATAGGGTCCGTGTAAGCAAAGTCATCACTGAAGGCGATGGTATAGTTACCGAAACGTTGCCCGGGAAGGGTATCAAATTGTTTTTTAATATTGGACATGAGCAGTTTAGCTGAGTCGCTATTCACTTCTTCATAGTCATGACGAGAATAGACATTGCGCCCATATTGTTGCCAGTGTGAAGTGACAATTTGTTCGACTGATTCCTGGCGTTCGGCTAAAATATTGAGCCAAAATAAGACCGCCCACAGGCCATCTTTTTCTCTAATATGGTTCGATCCTGTACCGAAACTTTCTTCACCGCACAACGTGACTTTGTCAGCATCGAGCAGATTTCCAAAAAATTTCCAGCCGGTGGGTGTTTCAAAGCAAGGGATGCCTAATGCGGAAGCAACCCGGTCAGCGGCCTGACTGGTTGGCATGGAACGGGCAATGCCTTTGATGCCATCAGCATAGCCGGGGGCTAATGTTGCGTTGGCTGCAAGAATAGCCAGGCTATCACTGGGTGTGACAAAGAAATTTTGGCCTAACACCATATTACGATCCCCATCGCCATCTGACGCGGCACCCAAGTCAGGGGCATCGGTCGCGTTCATCACCTTAACTAAATCTGCCGCGTAAGTTAGATTAGGGTCAGGGTGACCTTGACCAAAATCGGGTAGGGGAGTGCAATTCATCAGTGTCTCTGTGGGGGCACCGAGTTGACCAATAAAAATTTCTCTCGCGTAGGGCCCATTGATCGCGTGCATGGCATCGAAACACAGGCGAAATCCCCCAGCAAAAAGCGTGCGAATTTTCTCAAAATCAAACAACTGTGACATTTGTTCAGCATAGTCAGCAACGGGGTCGATGGTGATGATGTCAGTATGACCGATACGCTGATTTCCCAGTGTGTCTATATCGATATCCGGAATATCAGCAATGTTATAGCTGGATATGTTTTTACTATAGGTATAAATGGCATTCGTAATTTGTTCAGGAGCAGGGCCGCCATTATTAATGTTGTATTTAATGCCAAAATCTCCGTTGGGCCCCCCTGGGTTATGACTCGCAGAGAGGATGATGCCACCATTAGCCTGATGTTTCCTGATGACACAGGAGGCCGCTGGAGTGGAAAGCAAGCCGCCTTGACCCACTAAAATACGGCTGTATTCTGAGGCGCAGGCCATCTTGATAATGATTTGAATAGCTTCACGATTATAGAAGCGACCATCTCCCCCCAAAACCAGGGTTTGACCCGTAACGGGACCAATGGTAGAGAAGATGGCTTGCACAAAATTTTCAAGATAATGTGCTTGCTGAAAAACCGATACCGCTTTGCGTAGACCTGATGTGCCTGGCTTTTGGTCGGAAAAAGCAGTGGTTTTGACGTGTGAAATATTCATTGAACAACCTCTTGTATTTTGCTCTCTTCATGCCCATATTGATATTTATCCGAAACGAAGGATAAAAACAATGGAATGGCTCAGGTTCGTTAATAATAGCGCTTTTTGTTGATTATTGCGCGACGAAACACCTAAAATATACTGTTGTACAGAAATATAGAATATTAAATTGAGGAGTAGAACAAAAAAATGAGTGCCGCAGCGACCCAGGAAACCATGCAGTTTCAAACCGAAGTAAAGCAATTACTCAAGTTGATGATTCATTCTCTTTATTCAAATAAGGAAATTTTTCTTCGGGAACTCATTTCAAATGCATCAGATGCAGCGGATAAGTTGCGTTTTGAGGCTTTAACTGACAATGCACTCTATGCGGATGATTCAGAGCTGCGGATTCGAGTGACGGTTGACAAGGATGCACGGACGATTACGGTATCAGATAATGGTATCGGTATGAACCGTAATGAAGTGATTGAAAACATTGGTACCATTGCGAAATCTGGAACGCAACAATTCCTGGATTCTCTTACGGGTGATCAGGCTAAAGATACTCAATTAATTGGTCAGTTCGGTGTTGGTTTTTATTCTTCATTTATTGTTGCTGATAAAGTAACGATGATGACTCGTCGTGCTGATGTCGGTGTTGAGCACGGCGTTTTGTGGGAATCTTCCGGTGAAGGGGATTATGTTATTCAAACGGTAGAAAAAGAGAATCGAGGTACCGATGTCATTTTGCATCTACGTGAGAGCGAAGATGAATTTTTAGAAAAGTTTAGAATTCAAAGTATTATACGCAAATATTCAGATCATGTAGCGCTGCCCATTGAAATGTTAGCTGACAAGCCACCGGTAGCCGAAGAGGATGATGAGGCGACAAAAGAAAATACTGAAGCTGTTGAAAGTGAAAAAGCTAAAGTTGAAACAGAGTCGGCAGATGAACCGCCCGTATTCGAAACAATAAATCGTGCTTCAGCATTATGGGCACGATCCAAGCAAGATATCACTGATGAAGAATACAACGAATTTTATAAACATATTGGCCATGATTGGGAAGAACCCCTAGCTCGTGTTCACAATAAAGTAGAAGGTAAGCATTCTTACACGTCATTACTTTATATTCCAGGTCGTGCGCCTTTTGATCTTTGGGACAGAGATAAAAAACACGGACTTAAACTTTATGTGAAACGTGTTTTCATCATGGATGATGCGGAGCAATTGTTACCTAATTATTTACGTTTTGTGCGTGGGGTTGTTGACTCTGACGACTTGCCGTTAAATGTATCCCGTGAAATTTTGCAACGTAATCAAGTGATCGATAGCATTCGTTCAGCGTGTACCAAGCGTATTCTTAGTTTATTAGACGGTATAGCGAAAAAAGACGAAAAAAAATATCAGAAATTTTGGGATGCATTTGGCCGTGTGATCAAAGAAGGGCCTGCTGAAGATTTTGCCAATAAGGAAAACATTGCGAAATTATTGCGCTTTTCCACTACGCATACAGACAGTGAAACCCAGGATGTTTCTTTGTCCGCTTACGTATCGCGAATGAAAGAAGGGCAAGACAAAATTTATTATATTACGGCTGATAGTTTTGCTGCGGCTAAAAATAGTCCGCATTTGGAGATTTTTCGTAAAAAAGGTTTAGAGGTTATCTTATTAAGCGAGCGGGTAGATGAATGGTTAACCGGGCATTTTACTGATTTTGATGGTAAAGCTTTTCAATCTGTTGCCAAGGGTGATCTGAATCTGGGTGACCTAGAGGACAAAGAAGAAAAAGAAGCAAAAGAAAAAGCCCAGGAAGATAATAAAGACTTAGTGGCTAAAATTAAAACCGTACTGACAGACGATAAAGTGAAAGAAGTACGTCTGACTAACCGGTTGACGACCTCTCCTGCTTGTTTAGTGGTTGAAGACCACGAAATGAGTACCCATCTAGAAAGACTGCTTAAAGATGTGGGTCAAGATGTACCGAACGTGAAACCTATTTTAGAAATTAATCCTGAGCATCCCTTGGTATTAAAATTTAAAGATGAAGCCGATGAAACGCGTTTTTCGGATTGGGCGAACATTTTATTTGATCAAGCCTTATTAAGCGAAGGAGGGCAGTTAGAGGATCCTGCAACTTTTATCAAACGTCTAAATGAGTTGTTGCTGGTGCTCGCATCAGATTAATTTTAAGGAAGGTATACAAAAAACCTCCCTGTGAAGAGGGCATGTAAAATAATGCCCTTTCCCTGGGAGGAGTATGTTCACCTGTTAGAGAGCATGAATCTCATGAAAATAAAATCCTCTCAGGCTTTAAGATTAGATAAATGGTTATGGGCCGCCCGATTTTTTAAAACTCGATCACTGGCAGCAGAAGCGATCAATGGCGGTAAAATTCATCTTAATGGTGTCCGTGCGAAACCCTCGAAAGTACTTAAAATAGCAGATGAACTAAGAATACGTCGGGGTACGGAAGAATATACGATTGTCGTTTTGCAACATGGTGGACGGCGTGGGCCAGCCACTGAAGCGGTGTTGATGTACGAAGAAAGCGAAATCAGTAAAAAAGCAAGAGAACAACTGTCGGAACAGCGGCGGATGATTAATGCGGGTCATTCTTTCCCATCCCAACGTCCTGATAAAAAAGGGCGACGCCAAATTACGAAATTCAAACACCAGGATTACTCTTGACAATTTTTAACCACAACTTTTGTAATTGCAGGCTCTTAGTATCCCCTCCGTAAACTCGAAAAAATACAACATGGTGTGATTGCTTCGCTCTTGAACTGTTTTTTACATCAGGCTACTACTGCGCACGTTTTTACTTTTAGCTGAGTTGCTTACGGTCGAGTTTTTTATGTAGAATCGTGTTGTTTGTGTTTTTAGGAGAAGTTTGGTGCTTCAAATATCGGTGATTATTCCTACATATAATCGAAAAATATTATTATCACGAGCCTTGAATTCGGTACTTTCACAAACCCGGGTAGCACATGAAATTATCGTTGTGGATGATGCCTCTAGTGATGGCAGCGTTTCGATGATGCAGGCACAATTCCCGGATGTTATTACCCTTCAACAACAACAAAACCTGGGTGTCAGCGCGGCAAGAAACAGGGGAATAAAAAAAGCGTCGGGAAATTGGTTGGCTTTTCTTGATTCGGATGATGAGTGGCTGCCGCATAAGCTAGAAGCGCAAAGCGCGGCTCTGATGCAAGCGAGTAAAAAGGGTTACAATTATAAATTGGTACATTCTAATGAAATTTGGTTTAGAAATGGACGGCATATCAATCCTATGAAAAAACATCAGAAAAAGGGGGGGATGATTTTTCAGGCTTGTTTGCCACTTTGTGCTTTATCTCCTTCTACGGTGATGTTACATAAAAGTTTAATTGACTCTGTGGGCTATTTTGACGAAAAATTACCTGCATGTGAAGACTATGATTTATGGTTAAGAATATGTTTACGTCACCCTGTTTTATTGGTTGAGCAAGCATTGATTCATCGCTATGGTGGGCATGATGACCAGTTATCAAAAAAATATTGGGGTATGGATCGCTTTCGTATTCAGTCTTTACATCGATTGTTATCTGAACAGAAACTAGAAAAAATTGATCGGGAAGCGGCAATTAGAATGTTAATTAAAAAAATAAAAGTCTATATTAAGGGCGCGGAAAAACGATATAAAACAGATGAAGTTCATTTTTATAATACACTCTTGACACAATATACTCGTGATATTTGAGAATGAAATATCTCATGTCTTCTGAATGAAAAATGCCATGTTTTTTTTTATAGTGGCTCTGCGGGCGGAAGCCAGGCCATTGATCTCTCGTTTCAAATTAAAGGCGCTTGTTATTGAAAATGCCCCTTTTCGTTTATACCGAAATGATCAGCAGGTCTTGATTATCACGGGTATAGGTCGTGTCGCTGCAGGTGCAGGGGTGGCTTATCTGGTAGCGAAATTTAATCCGGAAAAAACATCTTGTTGGCTCAATGTGGGTGTTGCGGGGCAGCGCACGTTAGCGTTGGGTGCCTCCGTTTTAGCGCATAAAATCACCTCCTGTAATAATGGTCAGGCTTGGTATCCAGGCTTTATTTTTAGCACTTCGATTCAAACGGTGGATATGATTACGGTAGATCAATCCTCAACAGACTATCCTACTCCTGCTGTTTATGATATGGAAGCGGCGGGATTTTTCAGTATGGCTATGCGTGTGGCTTATGTTGACCTAATACACTGTTATAAAGTTATTTCTGATAACCGCCAGCAGCCAACGAGTACCGTGACTGGCGCAGGGATAGAAACACTATTAACTGAAAAGTTAAATGAAATTGAGCAATTAATAGATCAGTTACAGGTGCATTCCAGCCGTCTTTTTCCTTTGGTACGAGAAAACAAGATGATCGCCCAATTACTTGCGGAGCATCACTATACGGTAACACAAAGGCATCAACTGAAACGTTTAGTACAACGTTGGTTGGCTTTAAAGGGCGATAGCGAGTTCCCTTACTCGTCTCTTTCTGCAGCGCGTAGCGCAAAGGAAGTGATGCGTCTAATTAATAATCAGCTATAGCATCGAATATGCGTATCTATTCAGAGACAACTTGTTTGATGCCTGCGTATTGACTCTTTCACTTGAGAATAAGTATCATTTGCGCATGAAAACATAAGCTGAATTTAGGGTCTCGGAATTGGACGAGACAAATCGTCATGATTTTTGAAAAGCAAAAATACATGCCCCTTTGCCTTGCCAATGGGTACGGCGTTAGAGCATATGAAATAAAAGAAAAAGACAATGAAAAAAATAATAGACAAAAATATCGGAAACCTCACCGTTAAAATCTATGATAAAAACTCAGTTATAAAAGTTAATAATGCCTAGTAAAAATCACTGGCCATTATAAACCTCCAGGACATTTTAAAAAGCCTGTATCATTTTCTGAAAAAACAGGGCTACTTGGAGTAGTTAAATTTACAAATATCCCTCTTGATATATACAAAGTTAAGGTTTCAAAGAAATTGTATGAATCAACAATTGTTAAAAATGTTTCTGTTAAAATACCAGGTAAAGATTCAGTTGGACATTTCGTTAAACCCAATAACTTATTAACAATAAATTTATTTCGTTCTCCTTATTTGCTATTTAATGGTGCTCAACTTACTTGGGTCGAAAAAATAAAAAAGTTATTTCGTGGCCCGCAATTTCAGGAAAAGAAGGATACCAATCTCCAAACAATCATAAGTTGAAAAATAAAGGACCATTACCGGAAGGAAAATGGCTAGTAAAGCAAGATGAATATCAGAAAATGCCTAGCAGAAACTGGATAGAGAAAATTGCAGCCGAATTAGGCAAAACAGCTTGGCCAGGAGGTGAGAGTTCTTGGGGGAAGAACCGAATATGGATTCATCCATCTGCGGGAACAGACGTATTTAATAGGAGTGGTTTTTCTATACATGGTGGTGATTCACCGGGTTCTGCTGGTTGTATTGATTTGACAAGTCATATGCCTGATTTTATCAAAAAATATCTTCAACATGCTAACTATGGTATTAGAGGTTAATTATGACAAAAAATCCACTGGTAATAAGCAATAAATTTCTGCAGGTATTGTTGGTTATTATTCTATTTCTCTGTGCATATAATTTAATTTATTATTTATCCGATCCGGAGATTTATAAGTTTGGTAGCGAAGTTGCAGGATGGCGATATAACTCACCAGTTCACTATCTTGGCGCCCTGTTGTTTGAGTTGTTACTGATTAGTGCAGTGCTAGGAGCAGGGTTCAGTCAATTGAAAATTAGTACATTGCTATTGCTTAGAGGGGTTGTTTTTATGCTAATTATGATCCAATGGTTTTTTTGAATGAGATATTTCATACTATTTTTGAGTTTAATAATTCCGAACATTAGCATGGCCTCAAATGAAATCGATTATGTGCTTGTCAATAAATCAAAAAAAAATGTACCTTTTATCTAATGGGCGTCGAATTAAGGAATATGATGTTGCTTTAGGTGGTAACTCTGTAGGCCATAAACAACAAGAAGGAGACGAGCGTACTCCTGAAGGGAAGTATATTCTTGATTATAAGAAACTAGATAGTTCATTTTATAAAGCTATTCATATTTCATATCCAAGTGAAGCAGATAAAAAAAGAGCCAAGGCTAATGCTGTAAATCCTGGTGGTCAAATAATGATTCACGGCCAAAAAAATGGCCTTGGCTGGATGTCTTGGTTGATTCAGCAGTTTGATTGGACAAATGGTTGCATAGCAGTGACTAATACTGAAATAGATGAAATATGGAAATTAGTGAAATCAGGTACGCCAATCGAAATACAGCCATAAATCACATAACGAATCAGGTCACTTTTTCCGGCCAACACAACTGGTGCATTTGTTCATAACATTGTTCGTTACTGATCAGATTTTTGATCGTTAAATTTACAGCCATTGCTTCCTTGCTGCTTAAGTTGTAATTCGTGAAAACGGGTTATTTTAGCATGACCCTGGCATCCATATTGAGCCTTCATATAATCCAACTGAAAATCATAGTTGAAGTGTATTTTTGATATTTACTAGGAAAGATGGCAGTATTCTGCAATGGGTATTGAAATAGAGCGTAAATTTTTAGTTAAAAATGACAGTTGGAAGTCTCAGGCATCCCGTCATGTTTATTATCGACAAGGTTATCTTAACGAGATCGAAGCGTGTTCTATTCGGATCAGGGTAGCGAGAGATAAAGCTTTTTTAAATATAAAGAGTGCAACTTTGGGCCTTTGCCGTCATGAATATGAGTATGAAATCCCATTGTCTGAAGGTCATGAAATGTTGAATGCTTTTAGTTTAGGCGCGGTGATAGAAAAACGGCGGTTTTTTGTGGACTATGCTGGGCATACTTGGGAAATAGATGTCTTTGAGGGCGATAATGAGGGACTTGTTGTTGCCGAAATAGAACTGTCTGCTGAAGATGAGCGGTTTGATTTGCCAAGCTGGGCGGGCGACGAAGTTTCTCATGACCCTCGTTATTATAATGTTTCCCTTGTCAAACATCCTTACAAAAGCTGGTAAGGCATGGGTATGAAGTCAGTTTTGGTTTGTTTGGTCTTGGTGTTATTGTTTGGTTGCACACAAAAAACTGAATATTCTGGTTTTCGTTTTGGTTTAGCAAGTGCGCCGATTACGCTTGATCCGCGGTTTGCCACGGACGCGACATCGACCCGAATGAATCGCCTGCTCTATCAGCGCCTGGTCGAGTTCGATGTGAGCCTGCAGCCCATTCCCGGTATAGCGACCTGGCAGCGCTTAAGCGATCAGCATTATCGTTTTTTTCTGAATCACAATGCGCTGTTTCACAACCAACAAATTTTGACTATGGCGGATGTAAAAGCAACGTATGAATCCGTGTTAGATCCTGAAATTGGTTCTCCACATCGCGCTTCATTGAGCATGATCGCGTCCATGACAATAATAGATGAGAGAACGCTGGATTTTCATTTGAATCGCAAGGATTTAATGTTTCCAGGGCGTTTGCTTCTTGGTATATTGCCAAAAAAACAATTAGTTAATGAACATGCGTTTAATCGTCAGCCCATAGGCAGTGGGTCTTTTCAATTTAAAGCTTGGCCTGAATCCGGAAAATTGTTATTGGAACGCCGTCGCGATGGTGCCCTGTTTGAATTTTTGAAAGTAAAAGATCCAACCGTGCGTGTTTTAAAGATGATGCGTCGAGAACTCGATATGATCCAAAATGATTTGCAGCCAGAGCTGGTGGCCTATTTATTGGAGGAAGAAAAATTACAAGTCTCAACGATCGGTGGCACTCGTTTTTCTTATCTTGGTTTTAATATAGAAGACCCCATCGTGGGTCAAAAAAAGGTACGTAAAGCGATTGCTTATGCTTTAGACAGAGAAACGATCATCAAATATGTGTTTGGTGGGGCAGCAACCTTGGCCAATGCTATACTCAAGCCCGGCCATTGGGCAGGCACAAGCGATATTCCGGGTTACACTTATGACCCTGTTGCCGCTCGACGTTTATTGCAAGACGCGGGTTATTCATCAACAAACCGACCTTCCGTTGTATACAAAACGTCTAGTGACCCCTTTCGTATTCGTTTAGCTACGATCGTACAGCAACAATTAGCTGAAGTCGGCATAGACGTGATTTTGAAAACCTATGATTGGGGTACGTTTTATGGTGATATCAAAGCAGGCCGATTTCAGATGTTTAGTTTAAGCTGGGTGGGAATAAAAAACCCCGATATTTTTCGCTATGTTTTTCACAGCGAATCAACTCCCCCTGCGGGTGCAAATAGAGGTCGTTTTAATGACCGACAAGCCGATCAACTCATTGATCTGGCGGATCAGGCCGGAACCCAGAAAGAGCAAGCGGAATACTATGCCAGATTACAATATTACTTATGGCAGCACTTGCCTTACATACCCTTATGGTATGAAGATAACGTTTTTATTTCACAGCCTGACATTAAAGGTTATACCCTGGCTCAGGATGGAAACTATGATGGTCTTGCACAGGTTTACCGGCTAAATTAAGGGTAGAGTGATGGAACAACAAATCAATATTGATTTGAATAGACAACACTTGCAATTTGTGCACCGAGGTCAGTCGGTTTTTGAAACGTTTATTTCCTCGGCAAAAAAGGGTGCAGGTGAGCAAAAGGGCAGCGAATGCACGCCTCGTGGCCAGCATATCATACGAGCCAAAATAGGTGCAGGCTGTGCGATCAATTCGGTATTTATCGGGCGGCGTCCCACAGGGGAAATTTATAGTTCTGAACTAGCACGAGCTTTTCCCAAGCGCGATTGGGTGTTGACTCGTATACTGTGGTTAAGTGGTTTGCAGCCTGGTTTTAATCGGCTGGGCCAGGTTGATTCTATGCAGCGTTATATTTATATTCATGGCACACCCGATTCAGAAAGAATGGGGGTGACCGGTTCGCATGGTTGTTTACGAATGCGTAATAGTGATATTGTGGTTTTATTTGATCTGATACAGGTTGGGATCAAGGTGAATATAAAATAATGATCCGCTACCTGTTTTCACAACTTGCCAGTGCCGTGCTGGTGATGATTGGCGTGTCGTGCCTGGTGTTTTTTTTAATCCACCTGGTGCCGGGTGACCCCGTAGAAGTTATGTTAGGCGAATCGGCTAATCCGGCCGATCGCGAAGCATTACGTCAATCACTAGGCTTGGATCAGCCTTTATTAACGCAGTTATTTTCCTTTTTTAATCAATTGTTACATTTTGATTTTGGTCAATCTCTTTATTCTAAACAACCGATAGTTGATATGTTAGTTGAGCGGATACCGGCCACCGTTGAATTGGCTTTAGCCGGCTTAATTATTGCCGTTGTTATTGCCTTTCCTTTAGGGACTATCGCCGCTTTAAAGCAAGGTACACGCTGGGATTATGGCGCCATGGGTTTTTCACTGATTGGGGTTTCCATACCCAATTTCTGGATGGGACCCATTTTGATTTTGCTATTTTCAATCGGTTTGGGCTGGTTTCCTGTCAGTGGACGAGAAGGTTGGTCTTCTTTGGTCTTGCCCGCGATTACCCTGGGTACGGCAATGGCTGCTATTTTATCGCGCATGATTCGAGCGACCTTGCTTGAGGTCTTGGGTGAAGACTATATTCGTACCGCGAGAGCAAAAGGTTTACCCGAAGGTTTGGTTATCGTTCGTCACGGTTTGCGTAATGCTTTGTTACCCGTGGTGACCTTGATTGGTTTGCAGTTAGGCACCTTGTTGGGAGGCGCGGTTATTACCGAAATGGTTTTTTCATGGCCGGGTCTCGGACAATTGACTATAGAATCTATTCATCGGCGCGATTACCCGGTATTACAAGCCTGTGTGTTATTCATTAGCATGACCTACGTGTTGATTAATACCCTGACTGATATCGTCTACGGATGGTTGGATCCGCGTATTCGTCTGGGGCAGGAACCAGCACAATAATGCTTAAGTTTTTCTCTATAGGTATTCTTGTTTTATGGGCTTTGCTGGCGCTGACGGGCAGCTTGTTGCCGCTGCATCCCAATGAGATTGAACTCAATAAAATATTGGCACCACCTGAGCCGGGTGCTTGGTTGGGCTATGATGATTTAGGTCGCCCTGTTCTGGATCGCTTGATCATGGGCGCACAAACGTCATTTTTGGTTGCGCTTTGGGTGGTGAGCTTATCGCTGGTTGTGGGTACGATGGTGGGAACCTTTAGTGCTTACACAGGAGGATGGGTCGATCATTTTATTGTCCGTATTATCGACATTTTGCTGGCTTTCCCCGGCATACTATTGGCCATTGCTTTGGCGGGTATATTGGGCCCGGGGATCGATAACGTGATTATTGCTCTCAGTGTTGTCGGTTGGGTTGGCTTTGCCCGCTTATCTCGTGCACAAGTTTTATCGTTAAAGCATCGTGAACACGTACAGGCTGCTGTGGCTCTGGGCGTTGGTCGATTTAAAATTATTCGCGTGCATTTGATTCCCCTGATTGCCGCGCCGTTAATTGTTGAAAGCACTTTTGCAGTGGCAGGTGTTATTATTTCCGAAGCGGGCTTGTCCTATCTGGGTTTGGGGGTACAGCCTCCCGAAGCCTCTTGGGGGAGCATGATACGAGATGGGACACGATATATGTTAATTGCCCCTCATATGGTTATCGCGCCGGGTTTGGTGTTAATGATGATTGTTTTATCAGTCAATCTGATGGGGGATCGTGCGAGAGACTGGCTGGACGTGCGCAGTCGATGAAGAAGGGCGTATGTTAAGATAAAGACGCTACGCAATGAGCTGATCTCACAGAATCTAAGTCGAACAAAAACATTATACTATTTGTTTTGCGGGCTGAATGGGGAGCACCGTGCTCGAGCCGAGCCATTTTTTTCGGTCATTACTTTACAATGATTTTAGATATAGCATTCTGTTCTAGATTAGGTTAGAATAACGCGCTTTCCAGTACAGCGTGTTGCCTGTTTGGATCTTGTACACAAAAAATGGGTCATTAGCTCAGTTGGTAGAGCAGTGGACTTTTAATCCATTGGTCGTAGGTTCAAATCCTACATGACCCACCATTTCTTTTATTCCTTCCCTTCTATACCTATGCGTTATGAATTCAAGTGTTTAGCGCGTGCAGATGTGCCTTGGGTTCGGTTTTCTGACTGAAAAAAACGCAGGCCTGGTGTGTTAAGTTGCGTTTTCGATAGAGGAAAAGCCCGCAAAGATACGATACAGAGGGATCTGAAAACGTCTACGTCTATTATAACGCTGGGGTATGCCGTTAACTCTTTATTTGTACTTTGCAGCGCTGCGCTCACTGTAGGAGTAAGAGAGCAATGAATGCTTTAGTAAAAATCGGGTATAATACGTCGGCAATTATTAGCTTGGGATGATCTTCGAGTCTGAGCAAAGCAAGTTTATCGAAATTAACTTTATATTTTAATGAAATATTATCTGGAATCTAAAATATGCAGCCACCCAGTTTTATAAGTAAAATGTTCGGTGCGTCTCCCGTTAAACCTTTGCAAGTGCATATGGCGAAAGTGTTGGTTTGCGTAGAAACACTGCAACCTTTTTTCAACGCGGCCATTGCTCAGGACTGGTCTGAAGCCCAGCGTATACAAAAACGTATCGCTTTATTTGAAAACGAAGCGGATGACCTGAAAAAGAAACTTCGTTTACATCTTCCTAATGGCTTAATGCTGGCATTCTCGCGCCGGGACTTGCTCGAAGTCCTGGCTATGCAGGATTCCGTTGCTAACAAAGCAAAAGATATTGCTGGCCTTATGTTGGGTCGAAAAATGGTTTTTCCTGAGCCTTTAGCGTTAAAATTCGATACCTTTTTGAAGCGTAGCATTGATGCGACGAGCCAAGCCTCTAAAGTGATACATGAATTAGATGAACTGGTTGAAACTGGTTTTCGGGGAGGGGAAGTTGAATTAGTCGATTCATTGCTGATAGAGCTGGATAAAATCGAGAGTGATACGGATCGAATGCAAGTGGATATCAGATCAACGTTATTTAAACTGGAGACAACGCTTCCTCCTGTAGAAGTCATGTTTTTGTATAAAATTGCTGAGTGGGTCGGTGAATTAGCGGATCGCGCACAACGAGTGGGCAGTCGTCTTCAGCTAATGTTAGCAAGGTAGGCCGCTCATGGAATATGGACTGATATTTTTGATCCTGGCGGTGGCATTTGGTCTGTTTATGGCTTGGGGTGTCGGAGCGAATGATGTTGCCAATGCCATGGCAACCTCTGTTGGCTCTAAAGCCGTTACCATTAAACAAGCGATTATTATTGCGGCCATTTTTGAGTTCGCGGGGGCTTTTCTTGCGGGGGGGGAAGTGACCTCTACCATCCGCAAAGGCATGGTGGACACTGCATTATTGGCAGATACCCCGGAGTTGTTGGTGTACGGTATGCTTGCTTCATTGTTGTCTGCGGGGATTTGGCTCTTTATTGCGACTCGTTTTGGTTGGCCCGTTTCAACGACACACTCAATTGTGGGTGCCATTGTCGGTTTTGCGGCCGTCGGTATTGGCATTGGTGCAGTTAAATGGGCGAAAGTTGGCGAAATTGCGATGAGTTGGATCATTTCTCCCTTGGTGGCAGGGGTGATCGCGTATGCTCTTTTTGTCAGCGTACAACGTTTGATTTTAAATACCGACAATCCGTTTAAAAATGCTCGACGATACGTTCCATTTTATATTTTTTTAGTGGGTTTTATTGTTGCGTTAGTGACCATTTTCAAGGGTTTTAAACATATTGGTCTGGATTTATCTATCGCTGAAGGCTATGCCGTAGCCCTGCTCTGTGGCTTAGCTGTGACCTGGGTGGGCTGGTTACGAATTCGAAAAATCAAGCTGGATCCAGAAGCAGATCGAGATTTTCACTTCGCTAACGTTGAAAAAATATTTGCAGTTTTGATGATGGTGACAGCTTGTGCGATGGCGTTTGCTCATGGTTCGAATGATGTTGCCAATGCCATTGGCCCTGTTGCTGCAGTCGTTAGTATTGTCGAGAGCGGAGGGATGGTTAACCAACAATCCGCCTTACCCATTTGGATTTTGCTTATTGGTGCGATAGGCATTGTGATTGGCTTAGTTACCTATGGTCATAAAGTGATCGCCACTGTAGGTACTGAAATCACCGACCTTACACCCAGTCGTGGTTTTTGTGCGACGCTTGCGGCGGCGGCAACTGTGGTGCTCGCTTCGGGAACGGGCATGCCCATCTCCACGACTCAGACGCTGGTCGGTGCCGTTTTGGGTGTGGGTATGGCGAGAGGCATCGCCGCACTGAATTTAGTCGTGATTCGAAAAATATTCATGTCGTGGATTATCACGCTGCCAGTTGGTGCCTTTTTGTCCATCATCTTCTTTTTTATATTAAAGGCTTTGTTTAGTTAGTTTTTACGATAGGGTTTTTTAGGGTTGATCTATCGGGATACTCATATAAAAACAAGCACCAACATCAGGGTTGTTTTCAGCCCAAATTTGACCCTGATGTAAATTGATAATTTCGAGGCAGATGGCTAAACCCAGCCCGGTTCCGCCTGCTCCCGTTTTGGTTGAACTACTTTGAATGAACTTGTCAAATATACTATCGATTTCTTTATCAGGAATGCCCATGCCCTGGTCGCGAACGGAGAGTATAATGGCGGGAACCGTATTGTGATTTACAGAAAGGTTAGAGGATTCGATTCGCAACTCAATCAGAGCATTTTTTGGCGAAAATTTTACCGCATTAGACAAGAGATTACGTATCACTTGTGAAATACGCAGTATGTCAAAATGAGCCGTATTATTGACATTCTCGAAATGAGATTGGATATTAATTTTTTTCCCAAGCGCCAACGTTTCAAATTCCTTGATGATATCAAAAGCAGCACGATCCAGGTTATATTTTTGAATGTCAAGCTCTGTTTTTTTTGCTTCTAGTTTGGCAAGGTCGAGCAGCTCATCAAGTAATTTTAGCAGGTGCGTACCACTGGTATTAATATTTTCAAAATAACGGTGGAGTTTATTCCGCTCAGCAACATTGGCTTTCTCCAAACCGAAATCAGAAAAACTCAAAATTGCATGCATGGGTGTTCGTAGCTCATGAGAAATATTAGCCAGAAATTCACTTTTAGCCTGGTTGGCAATTTCAGCGGATTCTTTGGCTTTTTTTAAATCTTTAGTCCGATAATCGATTTGTTTTTGCAGTAATATATTGCTTTCAAATAAAGAATAAGCTGAGCCGGAAGACTGAATACTTTTTTTGACACGCTCTTTTAACGCCGCCGCTATTTTTTTTTCTTTGCCAAGTTTACGCTCGAGTTCACTTATTCGTTGTTCAAGCTGTTCGTAGGATGCGGTACTGTTCACTGGTCTTTTGTTCCAACTGTAGCGAAAATACTTCAGGTAAAAGTGGTGCTACAGTTATATCGGGTAGTTAAGAAAAAACAATACCTCAATATTTAGAAGAGGTACATTCGTGTCCAACAGCATTTTCTAGGTTTAAACATAATAATTACATGGTATACAATTCATCAATATCTACTATACTAAGTTTGCGTTCGGTGGCGGTTGACGTGCTGTGACAGATATCCGCATACACTATGCAGCGCAAACATCTTTGGTTTTTCACGGATACTATTGAAACTCAACAGTATCTGCTTTTCGCGGGACACATCAAAAACACCTACACTTAGACACCTCCGATGGTCAGCAATGGCACGTAGGTTTTCACATTCGAACAACTGTATTTTCAAAATTTCTGAGTTAAAAAAAAACCATTTTGGGGAGAATGATTTTTTGGCTGAGGAATACCGTGTAAAAACCATAGATTTTTCATCAGAAGTGATTTAATAATCAATTAGCTTAAAAGGATTTGAAAAATATGATACCTAATTTAGCTGCTCTCCCTGTACATGAAAAAAATTCGGCAGACCTGATTGTCGAGTACTTACACCAAATTGGCGTGGAATATGTTTTTGGCGTACCCGGTAATGCAATGGAGCCCCTATACGATGCGTTGGCTCTCAGTGAGCGAATGGGAGGGCCGCGCGCCATTGTAGCGCGTCATGAAACGGGGGCTGCATTTATGGCGGAGGGCTATACAAGAGAGACAGGAAAGTTGGGGGTTTGCTGTACTACTGCTGGTCCGGGCGCGACTAATATTATTACTGGGGTGGCTTCGGCCTATGAAGAACGTACCCCGATGTTGATTATCACAGGACAAACACCGTTGCCTGCGCTAGGGTTGGGGGCTATCCAAGAATCATCATGTAGCTCTATCGATATTGTTAGTATGTTGAAACAATGTACAAGATATAGTACTTTAGTGTCACATCCTGCACAGCTTGAAGGAAAGCTTATTCAAGCTATTACGACTGCATATGGGGCGACTCCTGGCCCTGTTCATCTCAGTATTCCAAGAGAAATTGGTTGGGCTACTGGTCAAAATAATAATTTGGTATACGACTTAAAGTCATTAATTACTAAGAAGCCTCTATACCGCACTCTTGACGAAGATGTTGACGCGATTATTAATGAAAATATTAAAGAAAAAAATAGCGTTATATTGATTGGTAAGCGCAGTGCCATTGCTATTGATGCTATTTTTGAATTTGCTACGCTGATTAATATTCCGGTGTTAGCAACACCTCAAGGCAGAGGCGTTGCTAAAAGTTACCATCCTCAATTTAGAGGGGTTATTGGTATGGGCGGACACTCTGATGCTAAACAATTGATAGGGTATGACTCACTTGAACATATCATCGCCATAGGTGCAGATTTTAATGAACTTGATACCTGTGGTTGGTCAGCTAATATTTTATCTGCCAAAGTGATACATATTGATTCTACAACTGAATATTTTTCTCGTTCATTTATGGCGCGTTTACACGTTTGTTGTGACCTTTCGGCATTTTTTGGAAAATTGATTAAGTGCGTGAAGTTAAGTAGTCAGTGTATTAATACTAAAAATAAGACTAATCCGTCGCTAAATGTAATCAGTTTTGATCGACGCAGTAGTAAGCAAAGGCGTACAAATGAAAAAGCTGGGAAATATCTTCGCTCGGTTTCCTTTCATAAGGAAGATGATCGGCGTAGTGGAAAAGATCGACGTTGCTTGCAAAATAAAAATCAATGGGCTGTAAAACGTTATTTCAGTGTTGAAGATGAAAATGGTTATTTGAACAATAATAATGCCACCCTAATAAAACCCCAACACTTAATGTATCAGCTGTCTCGCCTATTTCCAGAAAATACGCGCTTTCTTGCTGATACAGGAAATAGTTTTATGTGGGCGACACATTATTTACACCCCTATTCTCACCCTTATACTAAAAGTAGAATCTGTGGCAATGAAGTCCTTAGAACCGGTTTTGCTTTTGCTTCAATGGGCTGGGCTATAGGTGCTGCAGTGGGTACCGCGATGGGCAATTCAGATAATCCTGTGGTTTGCATTGTTGGAGACGGTAGCTTTTTAATGAGTGGTCAGGAAATTTCAGTGGCAGTTGATGAAAAGCTAAAAGTTATTTTTATTCTATTGAATGACAGCACGCTTGGGATGATCAAACATGGACAAAAGCTCTCGGGTATTGAAGAGACGAGCTGTGAATTACCAAGAGTAAATTATTGCCAAATGGCTAAAGCAATCGGCGCCCAGGCTTTTGAAGTTCATTCTGCCGATGATATGGCTAATTTGGATATTTCGGCAATATGTCGTTATTCTGGCCCTACATTAATCGACGTGCATATTGCTGCTAACGAATGGCCACCAGCGAGATAGTAATGCAAAAAAATAGGACAAAATGCACCTACGGAGCTGGATGAAAAATAATTCAAATCGCATCAATTGCCAGGTTGATGTGATTTGAAGTTTAAAAATTTTTAGTTCCGAAAACAATGCCGGTAAGTGTTTGATTAACATGAATGGAATGATACTGTTCACCATAGCTATTAAAACCGACGAAATTAATTGTATTTAAGGTGTTTATTATTTCTTTTTTTGTGTCACTTTCTATAATTTCTAGCTTTCGTGAAGCACAGTCACAGCCAAGTGTTAGGTCTATAAGGGAAAATTTTTGTCTAAGCTGTGATGTTCCATCTTTCAATGACTCGGTTATGTTTTTTGCTTGCCCTATGGTCAGTGGTAGCCCAGTCTCGATAGCGCAAGCCGTACTCAAACTACCATTATCATTAGGTTTAATAATAGATCGAAGATACCATTCATTGCCTATTTCTAACATCGCTGGGTGTAGCGAAAATGATAGTGTATAGAGTTTATCAATTGGTACGTCAAGTAATGAGGCGTAATATTCTGCAGCAGGTTCACCGTCAATTTCATAAATAATGCGTTGCTCAGGGTCTGCATCGGTGACAATGAATTCAACATTTGATGGTTCAAAGTGGTGTAGTTGGAAGATTTCAATGTCTAAGGTGGTTTCAATTACTGTGAAAATAGCGGCATTGTTATGAAAACTGCCTTCTGCATATATAAATGTTTTTTCAAACTTCAAACCATCACCAGCTGATCCACCGATGATTTTGAGAGGAGAAAATATATGATAAAG